>Ga0163154_10000061_pt1 | contig 145103 bp, 144 predicted proteins | sample OliLakLV19MP9P1_FD_148649 | JGI IMG/M metagenome (GOLD analysis project Ga0163154, IMG submission 148649) | Freshwater microbial mat bacterial communities from Lake Vanda, McMurdo Dry Valleys, Antarctica - Oligotrophic Lake LV.19.MP9.P1 | ecosystem: Environmental > Aquatic > Freshwater > Lake... | reverse complement strand
GCGAGGATGGCGTCAGGCTGCCCGGCGCCCGCCGCCTTGCCCGCCGCGAAGCCGCCGCCCGCGATGGCCTGTTCATCCCCGCGCGGCTTATCGACGAGGCCAAAGCCCTCGCAGCCCGCAACTAGCGCATGTCCGATTGTTGAGCAGCCCCCGTCATGGCAGGGCTTGACCTGGCCATGACGGGAAAAGGGTTTCCTGCAAATAAAATGGATGGCTGGGTCAAGCGTGGCCATGACGACAGGGCACCTGCTTCTATCTAAAACGGACATATTCTTGGCCGACCGTTTTCGTGACCCTGGTCAAGCGAAGCGCGATCCGGATACAGCGGCGGGTCAGGCCGAATACTTTGCGACAAACGCTTCGGCGGAGAGGACGCGGAAATTGGGCAGCGCAGCGCGGATCCGCTCGTGGCTCCAGTTCCACCATGCCAGCGCTAACATGCCCGCCTCGACACTCTCGGAGAACCGGCGGCGCAGCGGTTTTGCGGGCACGCCAACAGCAATGGTGTAGTTCGGCACGTCCTTCGTTACCACCGCGCCGGAGCCAAGCACGGCGCCAGTTCCCACCGTCACGCCCGGCATGACGATAACGCCATGGCCGATCCAGACATCATGGCCAATCGTGACAGGATGCGAGCGCCGCCACGCGAATACGCTTTCGTCCTTGTCCGCGTCCGGCCAGTACATGTCCGAACGATAAGTGAAATGCGACTGGCTCGCCCGCTCCATCGGATGATTGCCGGGGTTCAACCGCACATGCGAGGCGATGGAGCAGAACTTGCCGATTGTTGTGTTGATGACTTCCGCATCGTGCCCGATGTATGAGTAGTCGCCCATCGAGGAATGCGAGAACTCTGTCCGCGCTCCGACCTCGGTGAAGCGGCCCAGCTCCGCATCCTTAACGAACGCAGCGGGATGGATCATAGGCTCTAGCCCAAGCCTGTCCGCGAACGCGCCGTCTCCGTCATGCAGCTCAATTCTCACGCCGCGCTCCTGTTATGGATGAATTTGGCAACTTTTAGCTCGAATAATCACTTTGCGCTAATGCTGTAACGGCCTGTAATAAAACTGTCATATCCACGTCATTACACTGTCACCACGCGTAGTTAATCGTGTAACATATCAAGGAGTTCGCATGGCCGACGCCATTGCAGTCACCCACGTCTGGAAATCTTATGAGCGCGGCAAGCCCGTGCTTTGCGATGTGAATTTTAGCATCCAGCGCGGTGAAATGGTGGCGCTGATCGGCGCGTCCGGCTCCGGCAAGTCCACCCTCATCAAAGCCATATCCGGCCTGATATCCATCGACCGCGACGACAAAGGCTGTGGTGAGCGCTGCTGCGAGATCAAGATCCTCGGCGAGACGATGCAGCGCGACGGGCGCATTCTGAACGGCGGGGGCGATCTGCGCCGCCGTGTATCTGTTGTGTTTCAACAATTCAATCTTGTCCCCCGTTTGTCCGTCCTTACCAATGTGTTGCTGGGTCTGCTTGGACGTATTCCGGGATGGCGCGGAACATTCGCCATTTTCACCAACGATGAGAAACGCGCCGCCATGCAGGCGCTGGCTCGTGTTGGCATTGCCGAGCAGGCCCTAAGCCGCGGCTCGCAGGTGTCTGGCGGCCAACAGCAGCGCGCCGCCATCGCCCGCTCGATGGTGCAACAGGCCGAGGTGCTCATCGCGGACGAGCCGATCGCCTCACTCGATCCCAGCGCCTCGCGCCGCGTGATGGACATTTTACAGGATTTTAACCGCAGCGACGGCGTCACGGTGCTGGTTTCGCTGCATCAGGTGGAATATGCGCTGCGCTATTGTCCGCGCACCATCGCATTGCGCAACGGTGAAGTCGTTTACGACGGCCCGTCCAATACACTGACTCCGCGCTTCCTGAACGATCTCTACGGCGCGGAAAGCGCGGAGCTGTTTTTGCCAGGCTTCGGCCGCGAAGAGCAGGGCGAGGATATCCGAAATGCTTTCAGTTTTGGCCAGGACGCCAGGTCGACTCCGCTTGAGACAAGTATTCCGGCAGGCACGGCATAAGTTTTGCGGGCGGCATATGCTTCTCGCGCCGGTATCGCCATCAGGGCAAAGCTTTAGTGGCGTTTTTGTGGATTTTATTGAGGAGAATAACGATGTTTCGCTTGAACACACTGACAGCCGCGCTAGCCGCCGCCGTTCTCGCCTTCGCTCCAGCCTCGGCTCAGGACAAGAAAGTCGTCAACTTCGGTATTATCTCGACCGAGGCGACGCAAAACCTGAAGCAAAGCTGGGAGCCGTTCCTTAAGGTCATGTCGGAAAAAACTGGCCTCGACATCAAGCCCTTCTTTGCTTCTGATTACGCCGGTATCATCGAAGCCCAGCGCTTCAAGAAGGTGGATATCGCCTGGTACGGCAACAAATCCGGTATGGAAGCGGTTGATCGCGCCGATGGCGAAGTGTTCGCGCAAACTGTCGCCGCCAGCGGCCTGCAGGGATATTACTCGCACCTCATCGTCAGCGCAGATAGCCCGTATCAGACGCTCGACGATGTGCTGAAATGCAATAAAAGCCTCGACTTTGGCATCGGCGACCCGAACTCCACCTCCGGCTTCCTCGTACCGATGACATACGTGTTCGCCGCCAAGAAGATCGATCCGAAAGCCTGCTTTAAAACCGTGCGCGGCGCCAACCATGAGGCCAACGCGCTCGCCGTCGCCAACAAGCAGGTGCAGGTTGCCGCCAACAACAGTGAAAACGTTGAGCGCCTGAAGAAAACGGCGCCTGACGCCTACGCCAAAATCCGCATCATCTGGACATCGCCGCTGATCCCATCCGACCCCATCGTGTGGCGCCGCGACCTCGACGCGGATCTGAAGGACAAAATCTATACATTCATGATGACCTATGGCCGCAACGGCCCGGCAGAAGATGTCGCCGCCGCCCGCAAAATTCTCAAAGACATGACATGGTCGCCGTTCATCCCTTCGTCCAACGGTCAGCTTTATCCGATCCGCCTGATGGAATTGGCCAAGGAAATGCTGAAAGTGGAAGGCGACGAGAAAATCCCCGCCGAGGAAAAGAAAACCCGCCTCACCGACCTTCAGGGCAAAATCGACGCAGTGAACAAAGCCTCCGAAGAGCTGCCGCGCTTATAAGTTATAAATCACACCTAGACCCGTTTTTGTTTGCGTCATGCTACTAAGACGGGTCTAGGTTTTTCAGCTTCTGCACATTCTGATTGTTTGGATTTATTTCAGCTTCTTTAGCGCCGACGCTATTATGCTTTGCAAAAAATTATTCATAATAGTCATGCTCTTACTTGTTAACATATCGAGCTTTGCTTGTAATTTTGTCCCCGTACGACTTTCGAAAAAGGCTTTTATTTGTGCTTTTTCGTCTCTGGAAAGATTCGCAAGTTCACTTAGCAGGATTTTTGACTCGATTGCTTCTAACACTTTGGAATTTTGCTCGCGAGCTAATCTATTTTCAGATTGCTTTTCCAATTTTTGCATGACGATTTTCGTGTCCATAGCCTCTATTTTTTACCCAAAGGACTACGATAAAAAATGAGTATCTCGCCAAGTTCCTGGGCCTCAAATTCGCTGGCCCATATTTGAGCCATAGTTTCTGCAACCTTAGAGTACCTCTTTGATACATCGACTTTAATATCTTTAAAAGCCTGATAATATTTCTTCTTCAGGACGATGTTTTACTTTCGTCCAGTTTAATCTTTTGCGCAGTTTTGGCGGCGGTAAAGTCTATGAGCATCTCAAGTTTAGCGCGACTGCCAGCCGCATCAACCAGTTCGCGCGCCACGGTTAGCTTCGCGTCTTGCGCCACGCTTTGGCTGAAGCACGCTGTGGCTGTAACGAGAGCGGTCAGGCTGTAAACAATGAGATTTATCATACTGAGTTGACGCCGCTCTTCGCATCCTTGTTGTATCTTCGTTGAACTTTAAGCAAATTTTAGGGAATATAGTATCCTGCCATGCAAACAGATATTCACACATCGGCCAACTCCGACCCGAAGCTGACGCTTCTGGCGGCCATTGACATTCCGCGCCAGCCGCTCATGCGGCGCGCCCGCGTCTGGATCATCTGGGGCGTCGTTATCGCGCTGCTCGCCTGGAGCTGGGGGCCAGCCGAGATGTGGCGCGCCATCGGCCTCTTCACCGACTACCAGAACATGGCGACGTTTAGCGAAGGTTTCCTGAACCCGAGCTTCCGCTACTGGGAAATGTACGCGAACGAGATGATCGTCACCATCCAGATCGCCGCATGGGGAACCGCGCTTGCGGTGCTGTTTGGCGTGCCTTTCGCCATCCTCGCCTCGGCCAATATTTGCCCGCCCTGGATCGTGCAGCCCGTGCGGCGGCTGATGGATATCCTGCGCGCCACGCCCGAGATTGTGCTGGCGCTTATGTTCGTCGTCTCTGTCGGCCTTGGCCCCATCGCGGGCGTGCTGGCGCTCGCCGTGCATAACATCGGCATCATCGCCAAGCTGTTCTCCGAGGCCGTGGAGGCCATCGACCCGCGCCCGGTGGAAGGCATCCGCGCGACCGGCGCCTCGCGCCTGCAGGAGGTGATTTTTGGCGTCATCCCGCAGGTGATGCCCTTGTGGTCGTCGTTCACGCTCTACCGCTTCGAGACGAACGTGCGCTCGGCGACCGTGCTCGGCGTCATCGGCGCGGGTGGCATCGGCCAGCCGCTGTTCGAGACCATGCGCGGCTTCCAGTATTCCGAGGCGGCGACCATCGTGCTCATTATCGTGGGCGCGGTCATCATCATCGACATTGTATCCGCGCAACTACGCAAGATGCTGGTTTAACTGAGATATCTTTGGAACAACATGCTTTGCAACCTGGAGCAGCAGTGACGCAAGAGATGCCGGGGCCAGAAAACCCTAGTGTCATTTCCCGTTTGTATTCTGACTGATTAACACCCCTCAAAAACGGGTTTGCGCTTTTGGGCGAATGCGGCGCGGCCTTCGGCGTAGTCGGCGCTTTGGAAGCAGGCGTCCACCATGGCGTCGAGATGCGCGTAGTCCGGCGCCTGGCCAGTTGCGAAAGCGTCGATCGCGGCTTTGGCGGCGCGGATGGTAAGGGGGGCGTTAGCGGCGATCTGCGCGGCGAGGTCGGTGGTTTCAGCCTCGAACGCCGCCGCAGGAAACACGCGGTTGACGAAGCCCATACGCAACGCCGCCACGCAGCCGAACCGGCCGCCGGTGAACAGCAGCTCCTTCGCCGACGCCGCGCTCATGCAAGCCAGCAACAGCCTGATCCAGCGCGCGTTATACCCCAGCCCCAGACGCGCGGCGGGGATGCCGAACTCCGCGCCTTCCGCCGCCAGCCGCATGTCGCAGCACAGCGCAATCTCGAAGCCGCCGCCAAGACAGAACCCGCGAATGGCGGCGATAGTCGGCTTGGCGCAATTCAAAAGCGCGTCGAACGCGGCGGTGTTCAGATCGTCATACCCTGCGCTGGCGGCCCCGGTGCGGGCGGTGTCGAACTCCGAGATGTCGGCGCCCGACGAGAACGCCTTATCGCCGCGTCCGGTAAGCATAATGACGCGCACGTCCTGGTTCGCCTCGGCCTCGGCGATCCGCACGGGTAGCGCCCGCCACATGGCCGCGTTAACGGCGTTCATCGGCCCCGGATTGTCGATAACGATCCGCGCGACTGGCCCGTTGGTCTCCAGCGCGATGACGCCGAAACCTGTTTCCGATGCCGCCATGACAATCCTTTTTGGCTTTTCGCGCATTGACTGTTAAATAAAGCATCATAACCCGCTTCGCGCATTGGCGGCGCTGGCAAGTTCGCTTATCTAACGCCAAAAGGCAACGCCCCACCGCGGCGTCAGGAGATGAGTTCGTCATGGCGCAACCACAGCAGCTTAACGGCGACGTTAATGTGAAAGCCTACGATCCGCTTTGGGAAATCATCCGCTCCGAGGCGCATGAGTCGATGCGCATCGAGCCATTGATGGCGAGTTTCCTGTTCGCCAACGTCCTAAGCCACGATACGTTACGCGACGCCGTTACCCACCGCGTCGCTCAACGGCTTGGTAGTGATGACATCGCCCCGGCGCTCGTTCGCCAGATTTTCAGCGGCGTACTGGAAGCGGAGCCGAGTTTGCCGGAGGCCTTTCGCGCTGACCTAGCCGCCGTTTATGAGCGCGACCCGGCCTGCCAGCGCCACATCGATCCGCTGTTATACTTTAAAGGTTTCCACGCGCTACAAACGCACCGTTTTGCTCACTGGCTGCATAATAACGGTCGCCGCGATTTCGCGCTTTATTTGCAAAGCCAGTCCTCGCGCGTTTTCGGCGTCGATATTCACCCGGCCGCCAAAATCGGGCGCGGGCTGATGTTCGACCACGCGACGGGCATTGTCATTGGCGAAACGGCAACGATTGGCGATAACACATCGCTCCTCCACGGCGTTACGCTTGGCGGCAGCGGCAAGGAGACCGGCGATCGGCACCCCAAGATCGGCTCCGGTGTGATGGTTGGCGCGGGCGCCAAGGTGCTGGGCAATATCAAAGTGGGTGATTGCGCGCGTATCGCTTCGGGTAGCGTTGTGCTTAAGGATGTGCCGCCAAAAACGACGGTCGCGGGCGTTCCAGCGCGCGTGGTCGGCCATGCGGGGTGCAGCCAGCCAGCGCGCACCATGGATCAGACGCTTGGCTCATTAGGGTCGTCAGAAGAGTAGCACTGGAGCGGCGCATGCCAATTTACACCCTTGACGCTCACGTGCCGGAACTGCCTGGAGATCAAGCATTCTGGATCGCGCCGGACGCTACGCTGATCGGCAAGGTAAGGCTCGGTCGCGATGTAAGCATCTGGTTTGGCGCGGTGTTGCGGGGCGATAACGAACTCATCGATATTGGGGACGGCAGCAACATTCAGGAGCACTGCATGCTCCACACCGACATGGGTTTTCCACTTACGGTCGGACATGGCTGCACCATCGGCCATCGTGCCATCCTGCATGGATGCACTGTTGGCGATAACAGCCTTATCGGCATGGGCGCAACGGTGCTCAATGGCGCGCGTATCGGTCGCGATTGCCTTATAGGCGCCCATGCGCTTGTGCCGGAGGGTCGCGAAATTCCGGATGGATCGCTTGTCACAGGCATGCCGGCCCGCGTGCCACGCAGTCTCACACAGGATGAAATCGACGGTTTGCGCCGCTCCGCCGCAAATTATGTACTGAACGGCCGACGGTACGCGACAAGCATTGCTTAGGCCCGATCCGGATTGATTGAGTCAGCTAAATTCGTATCGGCTTGGATTTTTATAGAGCCATTGCCCACCAGAAAACGGTGTAGCTCTTTTAAGCATAGGGCTATCCTAACGCGGGCTTCTGGCGCTTGCCGCACCCGCGACATAACCCTCTGTGCGCGTCAGCGATACCCATGCGGAGGGCTCTCGGTACGATTGCCTTTTGATGAATTCGTAGCCCGTATCCCACCATGGCACGATGCGGGACTGCTTGTTGTCAAGAATGAGGTCGCCCTGCTTTGTGCGCACCGTCAGCACAGCATGACCATCTCCTCGCTCGTCTCGCACGACGGTGATGAGCAAAGCGCTGCTAGGCCAACCGGACTCCATCAGCAGTTTTTTCTTCAACAGCACGTAATCCTCGCAGTCTCCCTGACTGACGGGGATCGTCCAATACTCGACTGCGCCATAAAGCTCTTGATCCGTGGCTGGACGGATCAGCGTGTTGACGCGATCGTTGATGCCCGCCAGCTCAGATTTTTTCTCCGCGCTGAGAGATAACCGCGCGTGCCCGTCGTTATTGGACACGCACTTGTCTGCATTTAAACGGCAGAAATTGACGAAGCCAATGGGCGCGGTCGTGTCCCCAAAGGTGGGCATGAAATTGTGCCGATAGACGCTACGGACTTTGACTTCATCGATGGCCGAAGACCCGGTTGCTCGCGGCTCTACAGAAGCCATGACGACGAACAATAAACAAACCCCAACGCGAAACGGAAACATGGATTGGAACTCCTTACTCACTACCGTCAAACATACCCGCGCCTATTTTAGACCACTATAATATACCCGTTAAAGTTGTAATATCTTCTTGTTTTCTCCACGGCTGGAACGTTTCACTTTGCGGTCAGAAAAGCACAAATTTTCCGATCTTGTATCTGCGCACAGGGCTTGCGCTCTAAAGTCGAAATAGGCATCATAAAAAGATCACTGTTTTCGGGAGCGGCCTTTCGCCGCGGCGCTTTGCAAGCTGCAGGCCACACTAACGCGGTGTTAACTTTGCAGGCGCCGGGCCGTCCTCGCAACAGCGCAAAATTCAGCGTTGGAGGAAACATGCCCACTGTTGCAAGAATACTTAAGGAGAAGGGCCGAGTCGTCGCAACTGCTGCGCCAGAAGACAGTTTGAAAGACATCATATGGCAATTAGCGGCCAAGAAAATTGGCGCGCTAGTCATCCTGGACCCTAATAAGGCTGTTTGCGGCATCGTGTCGGAGCGGGATATTGTCCGGGTGCTGGCTTCCAATCCCGCCACCGTTCTGGATGAGCCAGTGAGTAAGCATATGACGTCCCCCGTCTTCACCTGTGCTGAGACGAGCACGATAGACGAAGTCATGCAGCACATGACGTCCCATCGCTTCCGACATATGCCCGTTGTGGACAACGGCCAATTGGTCGGCATCGTGTCGCTTGGGGACGTCGTGAAGCAGCGCATTGCAGACGCCGAATTCGAAGCGCACTCAATGCGGCAGTATATTGCGACTGGGTAGAGCCGTTTTCGAGGTGTTACGCGGTTTTCGGATGAGAAAAGGTTTAGGCAGCGGCGAAGGCCGTTAGATCGACCTCGTTCAGGTAGCGCCTCGCGGCTTCCTCGCCACGTGCGATGGCAAAATCCGCGCGATGGAAGTCGAATAGCCCGAAACCGTCCAGGCGCGGCGTAATCATCAGGTCCGGCGGGTCGCCCGCAAGCCTGGAGCGCGCGATGCGGTCCTGCGTGATGTTGAACGCCTCCATCATGACCCGGCTGATGCCCGGTGCATCGTCCTTACGTGCGAGGAACTGACGGCGCAGAAACGACATGGGGTTGAGAGACCGCGCTGGTTTCTCCGCAGTGGTTTCGACCAGCGGGATATCGTCGTCAACTTCCGTTTCGTGTGGAATGTGCGTCACGCGGGATAGGCCCCCGCCATGTAAATTGACAGCGATCACGTAGCGCGCGCCCATCGCCCGGCAGGCTGACACGGGGATCGGGTTGACGAATGCCCCGTCCATCATCCAGCGGCCATTTACGCGCATGGGTTTGAACAAGCCGGGGAGCGCGTAAGAGGCCCTCATGGCGCGCACCAGCGGCCCCTTGTTGAGCCAGATTTCATGTCCGGTTCCAAGTTCGGTCGCGACGGCGATGAATTTGGCGTCGAGTTGCTCGATCAGAAACGGCTCCAGATGTTCGCTCAAACGGCTGGCGAGACGATTGCCGTTGATAAGGCCAGACCCCGGCAAGGCAATATCAAGATGCCGGATAACGCCGCGCAGGGTGAGTGAACGGGCGAACTCCTCCAGCTCGACAAGCTTGCCAGCCGCGAAACATCCGCCAGCCACCGCGCCAATCGACGTTCCCGCGATCACATCCGGCCTGATCCCAGCCGCTCGCAAGGCTTTGAGAACCCCGATATGCGCCCAGCCACGCGCCGCTCCACCCCCCAAGGCAATCCCGAGTTTACCGCGCATTTTCATGTTGTTTTTCCCGCCGTGGATGAAGCAAACCGGCTATGCATGTTTGATTCCACATGGCGATACTTTAACACCCGGCTGTAAACGTCCAATGAAATGGAGAGTTAAAGTCTGACGAATCCGTGTTCTTTGTTCTTTAACAAGATGTGTAATGACACGCGGAGGAGGTCACGCGGGCAAAGGATTTAACTGCCCGGAGAGGGCGTTTGCGCCAAGGACACGGTAAAAGCATGAAGCCCGGCCAGTGTGGCATACGCCTGAGCCTTCCAGATCGGCTATTAGCCATAAGGCGTCCTGATCGCAATCAACCCGGACTTCGCGAACACGAAGTACATTTCCGCTCGTCTCGCCCTTGCGCCATAACGCCTGTCGAGAGCGACTCCAGAAATAGGCTTCGCCGCTAGCGAGGGTGGCGCGGATTGCTTCGGCGTTCATGTGCGCAACCATGAGCACATCGCCACTTTTATGATCGGTTACAACGGCTGTCACCAACCCTTGCGAGTCAAAGCGAGGCGTAAACTTCAACCCCTCTTCGATCTCATTTGCGATGTCAGTCATGGCTCAGGCTAATCTCTGGCCGGACGTGGCCCATTGACCAATTGCAGGAAGCGGTCGCGGTAATCGCTCTCCGTTCTGAACGCGCCCGTAAAACGGGTGGTAATGGTGCCGCAGTTCGTTTTATGAATCCCGCGCGTCGTCATGCACTGGTGAAAGGCGTCCACAAGGATCGCAACGCCACGTGGCTTGAGTTCGGTCTCGATAGCCTCGGCAATTTGCGCCGTCATGGTTTCCTGTGTCTGCAACCTTTTCGCAAATAGCTCGACCACACGGGCGAGCTTGGAAATGCCGACAACGCGGTCGCTCGGCAAATAAGCGACATGAGCGACACCGATAATCGGCAGCATATGATGCTCGCAATGCGACTCCAGCCGGATGTCGCGCAGCATGACGAGATCGTCATACCCAGCGACCTCCTCGAAGGTTCGGGAGAGAAACTCGTGCGCATCCTCATGATAGCCCGCGAAAAACTCGGCGTAGCTGTCAACCACGCGCTTTGGCGTGTCTCGCAGGCCCTCGCGCATCGGGTTGTCGCCCGCCCACTGGATCAGCGTTTTAACAGCAGCCTCGGCTTCTTCGCGGGTAGGGCGGTTTATTTTTGCAGGTTTCATCGGCTTGGCTGGGCTTTCGCCATTGGCTTTAGCAGGTTTTGCGGCTTGTTCCACGGATGTACGATGTCCCTTTCAATGCCAGATGCCCGGCTTGCGATTGAAATCCAGTTCGCTACTCTAGCTGCGAATTATCGAAAAGTCTGGCTAGATAACCGGGTTCTTACGAGCCATATAAAGACGATGGATCATGACCTGTTTGGTTTTGCGGTAATGTCCGCATAACACGCATGTCACATCATGCGACAACAAGTTAAATAAGCGGTGCCGCAATTCGGCGCAAGGGAGGGAAAGCATGACGATGGCGGTCGATCTGGGCGATTTGTATTCCGGCAGAATACTGGAGCTGGCGGCGAACATGCCGCGCGCGCGCCGGCTTGAGGCGCCAGGTGGCACGGCTACTGCGCAATCGAAACTGTGCGGGTCTGTCGTCACCGTCGATGTTATTGTGAAAGATGGCGTCATCGCCGATTACGGTCAGGATGTGCGCGCGTGCCTTCTGGGTCAGACCTCTGCGGCGGTGATGGGCGCCAATGCAATTGGGGTTACGGCGACAGAGGTCAGAGACGTTGGCGCGCAAATGCGGCGAATGCTCAAGCAAAACGGAGAACCGCCAACCGGCAAATGGGCCGATCTATCCGTGTTGCAGATGGTTCGCGATTACAAGGCGCGCCATGCTTCGGTGTTGCTGGTTTTCGATGCGTTGGAGGCGGCCATCGCCGACATCGAGCAGCAAAAACCGGAGCGCGCTTTGTCGGAATGAGAGCGGTCTGGCGTATCATGAGCAGCGGCGCAAAATTTGCCGTCAAGGCGCCTATTTACGTCTACAAGTATGCGATTTCGCCTTACCTCGGTCCGCATTGCAGGCATCTGCCGACATGCTCCGCCTACGCCATAGACGCCATCGATATGAACGGCGCCTGGAAAGGGGGTTGGCTGACGCTATCGCGCATATGCCGCTGCCAGCCATGGGGAACCAGCGGTTACGATCCGCCGCCCGATTTACGCAGCGCTACTCACCGTTTTGCGCCATGGCGCTATGGCCGCTGGGCGTGGAAAGCGAGCCCCAAGCATGAGAATGTCTAAAGCTGGGCAGTGCGTTTCAAGTCATGACAGACGGTGAGCGGCGTCATCCGGCTTTCAAGTTTGCAGCGGATGTCTTGCCGCGATCCGTAGCGAGATCATACACGATTTTCTGACCCTCCACGAGGTGGCCAAGGCCGGAGCGCTCCACCGCGGTAACATGGACGAACACGTCCTTTCCGCCGTCTGAAGGTTGAATGAAACCATAGCCCTTCTGGGTATTAAACCACTTCACAATTCCAGTCGCCATTGTCTTCGTAAGTCCTTAGACAAACAAAAAAGGTCGCACGCGACCATCGCGCGCGAGCAAACACAATCGACGTTGGGGGCTTAGGTCTTTCGCATATCTATCGCGACGGTGGCCCTATACGGCCTCAAACGGACTGTGCAACAATTTCACCGCACCTAAGTCTTTGCGTCAAGAAAAAACTGCGGCGATATGCCCCGCTTTTATATTCACATGACTTAGACTCGGTCCCGATGTAATGAGTTAGTCAAATCGGATGAGTCGGCTCAAGATTTTCAAAGAGCCGTTTCCGCAAGACCGCGTAACACTTTTGCTCGGAGTTACCGCAGAAGGTTCAGCCGTTTTCAACCCCCGCCGGGTTTGGATTTCTGCCAGTCCAGAAACTGCCGGAACAACTGCTTTCTCACTTCATCGTCCACTGGATCGGATTGGCTATTACTCGCTGTTTCCGCAAGAAACTTTCCGAACGCGGACTGAATGTCGGTGTCGGATTTGCGCTTCCGTTCTTCGTCCACCAGCTTTTGTGCGGCCGGGAAGCGCGTCCATCCTGGTGTTTCGGCGAGTAGATTGACCTCCTGCCATTTTGGATGCCGGGGCTTTGTGAGGAACTTGTCGAAGTTCTTGAAGAATGCATTGGTGAACAACTCTACCCGGCGATACCGTCCAGTGTTCGGCGCCCAATTGAAAACTGCCAGAACGGAGGTGAACGCAACCGTCTCGACAGCGCCGCCGACCGGAATGAGGGCAGGGTAGTCTTCGTGCTTTAGCTAGGCTGGCAAATAGTCCTTGCTTACAAGCCGTTCAAACGGGATAGAGAGAAATTTTAGGCCCGAACCGGCGATGATCTTGGAGTAAGCGCCAGCTGGCTTTCCGGCGACCAGGATCGTTGCGTCGATCTCGCCAGCCTTTAGTTTTTCGATGGCGTCGAGCTGCCCCATGTTCACCTCTTGGACAATAAATCTGAGGTCTTCAAAAAAGAGCTTGCATGAAAGCTGGGTGCCGCTGCCCTTGTCGCTAAAATTAATCTTTTTACCCTTTAGATCGTCAATGCGATTGATTTCCGGACGAACCAGAACATGGAGTTCTTCGTTGAAAAGAGGGGCCACGTAACGGAGCCTCTGTTCTACGCCTTTGCCTGCTTCGCCAGTTTTAGCGAAGTATCGCAGGAAAATCGACTGCGTTATCCCCATGTCGACGCCTTTGAGGTAAAGGATATCGCGAATATTCTGCGCACCGCCTTTCCCGATAATAGGTAGAATGCGCAAGTTGTCGCCGTCGTCGAGAACAGCGGAGATGTCGTAGGCGACCGCCAGATAAGTGCCGTTCGGGTTGCCTGACACGATAGATATCGTGTTGCTGTTGAGTTTTACCGTTAGATCGCTCTCGCCCGGAGCAGCCTGCGCTTGGGTGACAAGAGCGGTTTCAAATGTAGCGTTTTGCGAAAGAGCTGAAGAATGGAGACTGCAAGCATAGAGAAACTGCATGTGAGCATTGCGAAACGGAAATGCATGCGAAAACTCCAACAATTTGATTACGCATTTAAAATACATATTATCCGTAGGCGCCAGCGCTTTTTGTTCAGACTGCATTAACGGCGGCCCAAGGCGCTTCCCAGCGTGGCCCTGCGCACAATTTGAGGGGAAGTGAAAGCTCTTCCGCTAGATGGGAAGAGCCAGATATGGTGTCATTAACTGTGGTCGCATGCCCCAGCTTGTGCTTGCATGTCCCAGTGCAAGCATGTTGAGCTCAAAATATTAACGCGGCTATTTTATCCTGAACATTACCCCGCCGTCGTCGCAGCTCACCACTTCGTTGCGAGTCCCGAAACACAACTCCCACTTTTTCTTTTCCGGAGCCTTGCGCACCGCCTGGCGTCGCTGTCTTTCGACCACCCTGGCTTTGGGTTTGCTCCGCGCCGGGGGTTTAGCGGCTACGGTGGGGGCATTGTTTTGCGGCCTCTCGGCAACGCATTTGCCGTTGTTAGCTTTTGTCCCCTCCTCGCATTCAAGAGGACAGACACGCACTTTCTCGATCTTCAGAGCGTCGAGCGCAGCCTGTCCAGGTTCGGGAAGAATTTGAGACAGACCCTTCAAGTCAGCGAACTTCAAAAGCGCCTTTTTTCCAAGGTCACCCCATTCGCCGTCAACAGGGTCGGCGTAGCAGCCAACACGCTTCAGCTCTTTCTACGTTTGCCGCATAACGGAGCGCGTCGGCGCGGGCGGAACGGCCGGTTTCGCATCTTCCGGACGAACAAGCGTAGGCGGTTTGATTTCCAGAGCCGCTATCCTAAGCGCGGCCAAGCCTGAAAAAGTACCTTGCGGGAAGCGCTGCAAATAGGCCTGAAACATTGGAATGCTCTGGCTGTCCTTCACCGCGCCCCAAAGCTCCAGCTCCAGGCGTGGGTCATCTGACAGGCGAGTGACAATTGCAGGGGAGGGGATAGGAGCATCGCTGGCGATGACGGGCGTTGGCGGAACGAAGTAAAACCGCTCCGACAAAGATGAATGTTCCCATGGGATTTGCTTGTTCTGCGTTTTACGCATCACGTCATTGCGGACGCTTATCAAAATTGACGAGATGTCCTGGCCTTTCGCATCGATAAATTTCAGCATCGCCTCGGCGAAAGGCGAGTTGCGGTCTTCGCCGTCCAGCGCGACGTTGTCCGGTTGGGTGGAGTAAGCGATAAGGGTGCCCACCCCGGACTCCTGCCGCGCCAGCCCCCGCCCGATTTGCATCGACCGCGTGCCCATAGCACGCGCCAGACTGCGCGACAGCGGGTTGTTCCGGCAGGCATCCACGATCAGAATGTTGGTCTCGGTGAGGCGTTCCATGGTGCGCTGAATGAGATCCATACGGACGGTCTCAAATTCTAGCGCGACGGCGGTGGTCAGTTTCGCGTCGGCGGGCACGAGATAATTGGCGCCGTTCACCTGCAAACCGTGGCCCGCGTAAAAGAAAATGCCGACCTTGGAGTGCTCAAGCGCTTCCGCGAATGACTTTATTGCGTCGTCCATCGCAGGTTTGGCGAGGTCAGTCGCCTCGATAACCTTGAATCCGATCCCTCTCAGCTTGGCGGCGATATCCTGCGCATCACTTTTCGCGTTTTTCAGCGGTTCTGTGTGTTCGTATGCGGAGTTTCCAATCACAAGCGCGACGCGCTCAGCAGCACTCGCCACATTTGTAGTGAAAAGCAAAAATGAAAATATTATCGCTATAACGATTTGGGATATGAACGATCGCATAACTACCACTATCCAATTACTTAATAATACAATTTCTTATAATTTCTGTAAAGCCAACTCAGACCTAACCGTGGCTTTCAGTTCGGTTTCAGGATTGAACCAACTTGCCAGCAGCGCATCATCCATTTAGATGATCTGTCAAAGAAACTTACCCGCCTCGTATGCGGGAGTGAGAGGACGAAATGATAAATCTGACTTTCCCCGACGGCGCCGTGCGCGAGTATAAATCCGGCTTAACCGGCGCCGAACTCACCGCTTCCATTTCCAAATCCCTCGCCAAGAAGGCTGTAGCGATCGCGCTTGACGGCGCTCTGCACGACTTGTCCGATCCCATCGAGCGGGATGCCGCCGTCAAAATCGTCCTGCGAGAGGATAAAGAGGCGCTGGAGCTTATCCGGCACGACGCCGCGCATGTGATGGCGGAGGCCGTGCAGGCGCTCTTTCCCGGAACGCAAGCGACCATCGGCCCGGTGATCGAGAACGGTTTCTATTACGATTTCTACCGCGAGGAGAGCTTCACGCCGGACGACCTTGCCAAAATCGAGGCGAAGATGCGCGAGATCATTGCGGCTGACAAGCCGTTTACCAAGGAAGTGTGGAGCCGCGATAAGGCGAAAGAGTTCTTCAAGGCCAAGGGCGACAAGTTCAAGGTTGAGCTGATCGACGCTATCCCCAAGGGCGAGGACGTGAAGATTTACAGCCAGGGCGAGTGGCTGGATTTGTGCCGCGGGCCGCACATGACTGCCACGGGCAAGATTGGTAAGGGCTTCAAGATCATGAAGCTTGCAGGCAGCTACTGGCGCGGCGACTCGGAGCGCGAGCAGCTTCAGCGCATTTACGGTACGGCGTGGGCTAGCGAGGAAGACTTAGCGGCTTACCTCAAGATGCTGGAGGAGGCTGAAAAACGCGACCACCGCCGTTTGGGTCGCGAGATGGATTTATTCCACCTGCAGGAGGAGGCGCCCGGCAGCGTGTTCTGGCACCCGAAGGGCTGGACGCTGTTCCAGGCGCTCATCAACTATATGCGACGCCGCCAGCAGGCCGATGGCTACCACGAGGTGAACTCTCCCGACATGATGGAGAAATCGCTGTGGGAGAAATCCGGGCACTGGGAGAAGTTTGGCGAGAACATGTTTGTGACAGAGACGCCCGACGAGCGCGTGTTCTGCTGCAAGCCGATGAACTGCCCCGGCCACGTGCAAATTTTCAAGAATGGGCTGAAAAGCTACCGCGATCTCCCGCTTAAAATCGCTGAATTCGGCAAGGTGCATCGCTACGAACCGTCGGGTGCGCTGCACGGCATCATGCGCGTGCGCCACTTTACGCAGGACGACGCGCATATTTTCTGCACCGAAGAGCAGATCACGGCGGAGTGCGTGAAGCTCAATGAACTGATCCTGTCGATCTACAAGGATTTTGGCTTCGAGGATGTGCTCATTAAGCTTTCAACGCGGCCGGAGAAGCGCGTCGGTTCTGATGCAGTGTGGGATAAGTCGGAGGCGGCGCTGGAATACGCGGTTAAAGCGGCGGGGCAGGCGTTTGTGCTCAATCCGGGCGAGGGCGCATTCTACGGCCCCAAACTCGAATACACCCTGCGCGACGCCATTGGCCGCGAGTGGCAGTGCGGCACGATTCAAGTAGATTTAAACCTCCCGGGCCGCCTCGGCGCGTTCTACATCGGCGCGGACAGCGACAAGCATGAGCCTGTCATGATCCACCGCGCCATGTTCGGAAGCCTCGAACGCTTCACCGGCATCCTCATCGAAAACTACGCCGGGCACTTGCCGCTTTGGCTCTCGCCGGTGCAGGTTGTCGTCGCCAGCGTTGTAACCGAGGTGAACGATTACGCGGAAGCCGTGGCGTCCGCGCTAAAAAGTGCGGGAATTCGCGCCGAGACCGACCTGCGCAACGAGAAAATCAACTACAAGGTGCGCGAACATAGCCTGGCCAAAATCCCGGCCATGTTCGTGGTGGGGCGGCGCGAGGCGGAGGAGCACACAGTCTCCATTCGCCGTTTGGGCAGCCAGGCGACCGAAACGCACCGGTTGGACGACGCCATCGCCGCAGCGATAGAAGAGTCGACGCCGCCCGACATGCGCGCAAAAGCCTGAGATACGAAAGCGGCGATTTGACGGAGGCGTCAGGCCATGCCGCCGCGTTTCGGCATGACGTCGGCGCCGTGCTGCGCAACGAGGACGCCCTGTGGCATGACGCGATAATATTGCGATGACGAAACCGCTGAACTGCTGGCCTTCTTCATGACGAAAGCAGAGACGCGGTACAGTGACGACCATGCCGTGACGGTTTTGGCGTCGCAGTCGTCGCCTAAAAGTTCGGAGAAAGTCTGCAGCAGGATTTGCCCGACTTTGTCATAGTGCTCATTTTTAATATCATACCCTGCGTGGCGTCGTCCAAGATCCTGCAAGAGATCGGTCGCCACTTCGGGGCTGTCGAGTTTATCGACCACAACGGCCAGCATCTGCGTGAATTTCTTTTGTTTAGAATTACACTGTAAGTTTTGTGTGCAATCTGAGGTGGCGCCGTGAGGAACTTATTTAAATGCTAGTTTTCAACGTCATATCTCCTAAAGTCGTATGTCTATTCAGAGCGATACCCCGTTGGCTGCGTCATCAGCGCACGACGGAAAGCTGACCACGTCCATGGTGCAGAAAGGCCAGTAAACGTGTTCGATCTTGATCTGTTTCTCACGGTGCTACACCACCTGCTGGTTTTCGCCCTGTTTGCGGTGTTGACGGGCGAGCTGCTTCTGGCGCGCGCACCTATGGTTGCGGACGACGTGCGCCGTCTGGCCGCTCTCGATGCCTCATACGGCGCGCTCGCCGTTGGCATTCTGGCCGTTGGCTTTGGGAGGGCGATTTATGCAGCCAAGGGGTGGGAGTATTATTCGGCCAACCCGTTTTTCCACGCCAAACTGACGGCGTTCGTCATCATCGGACTTTTGTCCATTTGGCCTACCGTGCAGATCATCCGCTGGCGCAGACGGTTGCAATCGGACAGCACGGCGGCGCCATTGCAATCCGAAGTGCAAACGATGCGTCGCGTGCTATGGTCGGAAATTCTGCTTTTCGCGCTTATGCCCGCCTTTGCGGCGGCTATGGCTCGCACGAGTTTGTAAACCCGGACCTGACGTCAATTGCATCCAGCGGCGCAGGACGAGCGGCACTGAATCCCTTGCGCGGTGCAAAAGCCGGGGTTCTGCCTTCCAGGCGTAAATCTGCAACGGCCTTGCACAGAGCGGCAACGGATCGCGCAACGCTCGACGCAGGCGCGGTTGGAGCGGGGCGCTGGCTTGGGTTTGGGCGGATATTGCCCGCCCATTGGCAACTGCGCTGCGAGCGGGGCTGCATTGCCCGATTCATTGCTCCATAACGCGACTACGCCAGCATCAACCCGATTTGCGGCGGTGACAGCGAACGCGCAGATGAGAGCCATTGCAATTGCTAATCGCGAATTAGACATCGCCATTGTGCCGCCTTTCAATCCGAACTTGCAGTTCCCCTATAGCGCCGCTTCCTTCGCGGCGCCCTCATAAACCTCGTTAGCTTCCAGCCACGCGGCCTCGGCACGCGCCAGCGACTTCGCGAGATCGACGCGTTCGCGTTGGAGGCGTTGGGCTTTCGCCGGATCGCGCGCATATAGCCGAGCATCTGCCAATGTATTGTCGAGCGCGATGATTTTTGCGCCCGTCTGCTCAATGAGCCTCTCCTGATCCTGCATGGTCTTGCGCAAGGGGGCCAGTTCCGTTCGCCGGTCGGCCGAGGCGAGCTTCTTCTGCCCCTTCTCCGCTTTTGCATTGTTTTTCGCGGCCTTATTGCTCGCCCGTTTTGCCGCGCGGGAGGCGCCTAGACATTCCGTGCGATAGCTCTCCAGATCGCCGTCGTAAACGCTGACAGTGCCCGAGCGGACGATCCATAGCCGGTCAACGCACGCCTCCAGCAAGTGCCGATCGTGGCTGATGAGGATCACGGCGCCTTCGTAATCGTTCAGCGCGTGGATGAGCGCCTCGCGGCTATCCACGTCCAGATGGTTTGTCGGCTCGTCGAGGATGAGCAGGTGTGGGGCGTTGAAGGCTGCGAGCGCGAACAGCAGCCTAGCTTTCTCGCCGCCCGAGAGTTTGCCCGCTTTCGTGTCCGCTTTGTCGGCGCCGAACCCAATGGAGGCGACGCGCGAGCGTTTTTGCGCCTCGGTCGCGTCAGGAAGGAGTTCGGCGATGTGCTCATAAGCCGACATGTCCTCGTTCAGGTCGTCGAGCTGATGCTGTGCGAAATAGCCAACCTCCATTTTCTTGGAGGCTTGCCTAACGCCTTCAAGCGGCGGCAACCGTCCGCACAGCAGCTTGGCGAGCGTAGATTTTCCGTTGCCGTTCGCGCCGAGCAGGCCGACGCGGTCGTCGATATCCAGCCGCAAGTCCAGCCGTTTCAGGATGGGCCGCTCGGGCGTATATCCGGCTACGGCGTCATCGAGCTTTATCAGCGGATTGCCGAGCTTGGTTTTCGGCGTGGCAAACTTAAACGGTACGACATGGTTTTCAATGTCCGCCGCAATCGGCTTCATCTTGCCCAGCGCTTTCAGACGGCTTTGCGCCTGGGACGCCTTGCTGGCTGTGGCCCGAAACCGTTCCACAAATGCTTCCATGTGTTTCCGAGCGTCATCCTGCTTCTTTTTCAGCTTCAGTTGCAGGCGCTGCCGTTCGAGCAGGGTTTCCTCGAACGTATCGTAGTTGCCCTGATAGAGGGTGAGTTTTTTCTCGGACAAATGCAGAATGGCGTTGACGGATTTGTTAAGCAAATCGCGGTCGTGGCTGACGATAATGATGGTGTGCGGGTAGGTGGCGAGGAAATTCTCCAGCCACAGCGTGCCCTCCAGGTCGAGATAGTTGGTTGGCTCGTCGAGCAGCAGAATGTCCGGCGCGGTGAACAGCACGCTCGCAAGCGCCACGCGCATTCGCCAGCCGCCCGAGAACTCCGAGCAAGGCCGGTTCTGTGCTGCTTCATCGAAGCCGAGACCGGCAAGGATTTCAGCCGCGCGCGATGGCGCAGTGTGCGCGTCGATATCGTAAAGCCGCATCTGGATTTCACCGATGCGGTCGGGGTCGGTCGCGATTTCGGCCTCGGCGTAAAGCGCCGCGCGCTCCGTGTCCGCCGCCAGCACCGTCTCCAGCAGGCTCTCCGGCCCGCCCGGCGCCTCCTGCGCGACGCCGCCGAGCTTCGACAGCTTAGGCCACGAAATAGAGCCATCGTCCGGCTGGATTTCGCCCCGGATCATGCGCAGCAACGTCGTCTTGCCAGTGCCATTGCGCCCGACGATGCCAACTTTATGCCCGGGCGGTATCCCGGCGGTCGCCTTCTCAAGCAGCAGGCGTCCTTCAATGCGATAGGTGATGTCGTTGATTTGCAGCATGGTCAAAGCGGTTCCGTGGTTCGCGCTTCAAATAACACGCCGCTACCCGTGATTCAACGTTGTGCGCTGCAATAAACTCGTCTGCCAGAGGCAAAGTGTCGGCGTTACAATCAGCTCCATCACCAGGCCGAACAGCATGGGCGGCGACGGCGCGCCCAGTTCGATCAGACTGAGCAATCGCCCAAGCCCGCCAATGAACACGATAGCGGTCAGGAGCCGGAAGCGCGGGCCGTGCTGAGCGATGCGCGGGATGGTGCTCCAGAACGCCAGTCCGATGCCGAGCAGCAAGCCGGATAGGTAGCGGAAATGGCTATCGAGCGAGACCGCGTAAACGCCATCCGCCGCCATTTCCGGCCCGGTGAGCATGCCTGTCAGCCCCGCGCTGATCGGGACTAGCCCGAAAACCGCGATGGCCGCCTGCAACGCCCGCGTTTCGGTGGTGTTTTGCGGCATTCTAGTTCCTCTTTTGCGGGCAGGAGGCATTTCTACGAATAAAATCGGCCATCTTATCCAGCACTGGCGCGCGCCAGCGCAGCAGCCGAGAAATTGCGAGGACAATGCCAATATGGCCAATACTCTCAAATTCGGCTGTCTCCACCGGAGAGCCTTTGGCCTTAAGAGCATCAGCCAACGTTCGCAAATTCCAGAGCTGCACGGTTTCATCGTCAAGGCCGTGCATGAGCAACATCGGTGGGGCGGCCTTAGAGGCGAATGCGGCGGGACGCGCGTCATCCGCGCTGGCGGCTTTGACGAAAATATCTTTTGTCGACGGCCATGTGGTGGGGTCGAAAGAATATGGCCCGGCAAGCCCGATGAACGCGGACGGCTGCGCAATGTCGCCCTGGGCTTTCAGATAGCGCCGGTCGAGCGCCAATAACGCGCCGATATGCGCGCCTGCTGAATGGCCAATGATGACAGGGGCGCGTCCGCCGCACTGGCTTCGCAGGTTCTTGAACACCCAGGCGTAAGCGAGTGCGCCGTCCTCCACGAACACGGGGAAGGCGGCCTCCGGGTACAGACGGTAGTCAGGGATGACGACAGTCACGCCGAGCGAGGCGAGCGCCGATCCGACAAATCCGTATGTGGCGCGGTCGCCGGAGCGCCAGCCGCCGCCGTAGTAAAAGATGGCGACGGGGCTGTCGGGCGCCGGTTGTCTGGGGCGGTAAATATCGAGCCTGTGGCGCGGATTCGGCCCATAAACATAATTTTGTGTGACATCGACGCCGCCCTCGGCGAATGCGGTGCTGAACAGGCTGGGGCGCAACCCCAAGGTCGCCGCCAATGCCGCAAACGCGGCGGCTATCACGCCTAGTGAAATCAAAGTGCCTCGCAGTCTCATACTGTCTCCGTCCTTAATCTGAACCCTCGCCTCGTATAACCCCAGCGCGACGCGATGGATGACAGCGGTTTAGAAAGGCCTGATGCGCTTGCGGTCAATCAAGCCCACAGCTATAAGCGGGAAGTCACCGAAAGAACCAAACAAGGGGAAGACCATGGCGGTCGAACGCACATTATCCATCATCAAGCCGGACGCAACTGAGCGTAATTTAACCGGCAAAATCATTACGAAATTCGAGGATGCGGGCCTGCGTATTATCGCGCAAAAACGCTCGCATTGGACTGAGGCTCAAGCGGGAAATTTCTATGAAGTGCATAAAGAGCGTCCGTTTTACGGCGAGCTTGTCGCCTTCATGATCTCTGGCCCCATCGTGATGCAGGTTTTGGAGGGTGAAAACGCCGTGGCGAAAAACCGCGAGATCATGGGTGCAACGAACCCGGCTAACGCCGCCGAGGGCACGATCCGCAAGGAGTTCGCCGAGAGCATCGAGCGCAACTCCGTGCATGGCTCGGACAGCGCGGAAAACGCCGCCGCCGAAATCGCGCTCTGCTTCAAGCCGGAAGAAATCGTTGGGTGATTATCCCGCCGCAGCCATGGGGTTGTAACCGAGCGGCTTACCGGTCTCAAGCAGCGTCTTGAGGCCGGACAGGATGCCGGGCCAGCCGCCGCTAACGCCGTGATATGTTGCGGTTTCTCCGTCGAACTCATCATGTATGAGCGTTAGTTTGCAGAAGTCGCCCTGCTGTTCGATTTCAAAGGTGACGCGCGAGGGCGCATCGTATTGCATTGCCTCGTCCCAACAACCTTGAAAGCTTGTCACTAGCTTTGTTGGTCTTACCGTCTCCAGAATTTTGCCCTTTATTCCCTGCATTTCGGCGACAGGGGCGGCGTAGCTAAAGTCGCCTCCAGCTTCGACGCCGTTTTGTACAGCGAAACCATAATAATAGTGAGGAGTTACCTCCGGGTTGGTAAGGGTGTCCCAAAGCGCCGTCGGTGTCGTGCGAATAATTGTCGTATAAACTTGTTTTGGTTTGGAATGCATGTCGGATCCTTTTTCGAGTTCCCATTTGCGTTGCGACAAGCTGGGTGTCCAAGGCGCCGCGAATGAGGAAATCCAGCGGTCAGCGATGGTTTGTAGAGGAACGGGGTTCAAGTAATGATATTTGAAGCGGCCGTCCTTGCGAGTGGCGATAAGGGATGCGTATTCAAGAACCTTCAAGTGTTTCATAACGCCAAACCGGGTGAGCGAAGGGAAGGCCAGCTCGAGTTCGCTCAGAGTTTGCCCGTCCTTCTCACGCAAAAGATCAAGGACGTGACGGCGTTGCGGATCGCTTAAGGCTTTGAAGATGTCATCCATGGCAAATATATGGGTTGCTAATTAATCACGTGTCAAGAGGGTAACATATGAAGCCTGTAAATTCTGAGGATTCCTTGCGCCAAAGCGAGGTGCGTGCAGGCTTAGTTCTGCTTTTGGCGACTGCGGCGGCCCTCGCCGTGGCTAACAGCGCGTTGGCCGAGCTCTATAAATCGACGCTCGCGTTTTCCCTTTCACTTGGCGGTAGCGAGTACGGCGTCGAAGGTCCGCTGAAGGACTGGATAAAAAATGCGCTAATGGCCGTGTTTTTTTTGCATGTGGGGCTGGAGCTAAAGTCCGAGTTCAAGGAAGGCGTGCTCTCAAATGCCCGCAGCGCAGCGCTGCCATTCATAGCCGCAGCAGCCGGAATGGCGGGGCCAGCCGCTGTTTACTTCACGCTGACCAGCGGTTCGCCAGGTCTTGCGCATGGCTGGGCTATCCCGACCGCGACCGACATCGCCTTTGCGGTTGGCGTCATAGGGCTTCTCGGTTCGCGCGTACCGCCGGGGCTGAAAGCGCTGTTGCTTGCTATCGCCGTGATCGACGATCTGGGCGCCATTGTTGTCATAGCGCTGTTCTACACTGCCGAGTTAAATGTCATGGCGCTGGCATTGGCGGGAGGTAGTATCGTAGTCATGGCGGCGATGAACAGGGCAGGCGTTACAAACGCCGCGTGGTATTGTCTGGCCGGACTCTTGCTTTGGTATTTTCTGTCGAGATCAGGCGTCAACCCAACGCTTGCAGGCGTGACTGTAGCCATGTTTGTTCCTCTTGGTGACGAACGCCGCTCCCCGCTGCACGATTTAGCTGAAGCGATCAAATGGCCGGTGACATTTCTCGTCATGCCGATTTTCGCTTTCGCTAATGCTGGCGCCCCGCTCTCCGGTTTGTCGTTAGGCATCATAACGCAGCCGCTAACAAGCGCTGTGATTCTGGGCATGGTCGTTGGCAAGCCGTTTGGCGTTACGCTGGCAATATGGACTGCGGTGCGTCTGCGCGTTTCAGACCTGCCGGAAGAGGTGAACTGGGCGCAGATACTGGGAATGGGCTTTATCGCGGGCATCGGGTTCACGATGAGCCTTTTCATCGGCGCACTGGCATTCACGGATGAAGTGCTGGTCGAGCAAGCCCGGCTAGGAACTCTGCTTGGATCGCTCTTCGCCGCAATGATAGGCGCGGCGCTATTGGTGACGTTTGCGCGACGTTCGCCTAGCCAACTGGTCGAAAAGATAAAAGTTATCAAGCGTCAAATATGGTGAGGGCGGGACAAACCCGCCCCCTCGCCCTTACTGCGCGGCAGCGTCGCGTTGCGGCTCGCTGGATTGAACGCGCCAGATTTTGTTGCCAACATCGTCCGCGACTAGCAACGCGCCGCTTTTATCGATGGCGACCCCAACAGGGCGACCCAGCGCGTTTTTATCCGCGTCAAGAAAGCCTGTCAGCACGTCCAAAGCCGGTCCTGAGGGCTGGCCATTCTCAAACGGCACAAAGATAACCTTATAACCGCTCGGAGGCGTGCGGTTCCACGAGCCATGCTGTCCGACGAAGGCGCCATTTCTGAAGCGTTCTGGTAACTTCGCACCCTCGGCGAATGTCAAGCCCAGTGATGCGGTGTGCGCACCAAGCGCGTAATCCGGCTTTATGGCTTTGGCGACAAGATCAGGCCGGGCAGGCTGAATACGTTCATCGACATTCGCGCCATAATAGCTGTAAGGCCAGCCGTAAAAGCCGCCATCTTTCACGGACGTCATATAATCGGGAACAAGATCAGGACCGATTTCATCGCGTTCGTTCACAGCCGCCCAAAGTGCGCCTGTCTGCGGTTCGATTGACAGGCCAACAGGATTGCGCAGGCCGGACGCGAACACCCGGTTTGCGCCGGTCGCGAGATCGATCTCCCAAACGGCGGCGCGTTTGTCTTCCTTGTCCATGCCGTTTTCGCCGACATTGCTGTTCGAGCCGACGCCTGCGTAAAGCTTAGTTCCGTCGCGGCTGGCGATCAGGCTTTTTGTCCAGTGATGGTTCAGCGTGCCGCCGGGCAGATCGGATAATTTAACCGGGGCTTGCGTGATTTGCGTCTGACCCTCTTTGTAAGGAAAGCGCACCACGGCGTCGGTGTTTGCGACGTAGAGATTATCGCCAACCAAGGCCATACCGAAAGGCGAATTCAGGCCGGTGATAAACGGAAATTTGCCTTCCGCCACGCCGTCGCCATCTGCATCGCGAAGGAGTGTGATGCGGTTTGCGGTTGGAGTCGCCGCTCCCGCGCGTTTCATGACGACTCCTTGCACGTAGCCGCGAATGCTGTTGCCGTGATCGGGCCGTTCAGGCGCATTTGTCTCCGCGACTAGCACATCGCCGTTTGGAAGAACGTAAACCCAGCGCGGGTGGTCTAACCCTTCAGCCAGCGCGGCGACTTTCAAACCTTCGCCAGCTTTTGGCGTCCCGGTTCCCGTCCAGCCCTTGGCGGGTGCGATGTTAACGGTTGGTAACCATGAAGATTCTGGCTTGGGCAGTTTAGGGTCTTTGCCCATGCTATCGGTGATAGGTGCTGCGTCTGCCCACGCATTGGCGCTGAAAAGCGCTAGCAGCAGCGGAGCCGTTAAATAAAGTTTCATCTGACATCCTTTAGTTTTGGGAGTTGTAAACCAATAAGGACGCATGGCGGTTTTTGGTTCCCGGCAAATGGGCATAATGGCGGCTTAGCGTCTTTGCGAGAGAAAATAGCTAACAATTCAGTGATGTAGGGGTCGCGTTACCCGTTCAAATGTATGTCATATGTTGTGTATCAAGGATCAGACGGCCTAATGTAATTCGCCGTCACAATCTCCATCTATTAGTCATGGAAAATTTTAATCACACCTCGCCTGCCGAGCTATTTGTTGGCTCAGTCGGTGGCCGCAGCCGTCGCGGCCTTGGCTACTACCGCTTTAACACCGGGGATGAAGCGCTCAGTTTCGTTCGCGACCACTTCAAAGGCGATCTGCTCGCCAGCGTCGTTATGCAAATCGACGATGAGCGTTTTAACGCCGATCAGATACGTTCACATCTCAACCGCGAGCAAGCGGTGGCTTAATCGAAATAGCGAGGCGACTATGCCACACAAGTTTAAAGTGGGGGACGACTTAACGTTCACAGGGCGCGCACTTTTGCGAGTGCCGACACAGTCGGACGTCGCAAGCAAGCCGTGTAAAGTCACGCGGCTCATGCCCACGGAAAACGGACCCGCCGTTTATCGCATTCAGTGCGCGCTGGAAACCTTTGAGCGAACGGCGCGAGAAACCGATCTGAACTGATCGCAGAAGTTATCATCTATTTCAGGAGACTATTATGGCCCGCAAACCGACGGCCAAGACATCATTCGTCTTATTTAATGTGCTCTATGAAGACGGTACGCAGACATCCAACCGCAAAGTTCTCAGCTCCGAGCTGGGTGGCCTTGAGGGTGACACGCCTGCGAAATCTATCATTGAGCAGCAGGACCTTGAAATTAGCGCCAGATCGGGCCAGCCGCGTGGCCCGATCAAGACGCTAGTCCGCGTTTTCTAAGCGCGGGCGATGCTTTCTAGCGTTGTGCGCAGCACATGACATAACTCGTCGATATGCTCCCGCTCCGCAACAAGGGGCGGCGCTATGATGCCTGCGTCCCCCGTGAACTTGACGTGCAGGCCGTTCCAGAACAGTTTTTTCTGCATTGCCGTGCCGCGCGTCCCCACAGCGCCGTCCGGCTTCACATCGATAGCCGCCATCATGCCGATGCCGCGAATGTCGGTAACAAGATCGATGTCGCGAAGCGCGTAAACCTTGTCGAGGAAATACTCCGACATCGCCGCCGCTCTGTAGAAAATCTTCTCATCCGCGAAAATCCTCTGGGTAGCGATGCCTGCGGCGCACGCGGTCGGATGAGCGGAGTAGGTGTAGCCGTGGAAGAACTCGATGACGTTGGCCTGCCCGGCATTTACGATGGTGTCGTAAATCTCCTCGCGCACAGCGACCGCGCCCATCGGTTGTGCGCCGTTGGTGATCGCCTTGGCCATTGTTATGATGTCGGGCTTAACGTCGAACACATCCGCGCCGAATGGCCCGCCAAGCCGCCCGAAGCCGGTGATGACTTCATCGAACACCAGCAAAATGCCGTGTTTGTCGCAAATCTCCCGCAATCGCTTGAGATAGCCTTTTGGCGGCACCAGGCATCCCGTTGAACCAGCTACCGGCTCAACAAAGCAGGCGGCGATTGTTTTCGCGCCGAACATATCCACGATGCGCTGCAAATCGTCCGCCAACTCAACGCCGTGCTCGCCCTCGCCACGCGTGAAGCGGTTTTCGGGCAGCCAGGTGTGGCGCATAAAGGCGACATGCGGCATCATCAGCGGGAAGGCGTCGCGATTGCGCACCATGCCCGACAGCGACGTGCCGCCAATGTTGACTCCGTGATAGGCGCGCTCGCGCGAAACCATACGCACGCGCGACGCTTCCCCCCGCGCCTGATTATACGCCATGATGATTTTCAGGGCACTGTCGATGGCTTCCGAGCCGGAGTTGACGAAAAACACATGCTCGAAGCCGTCAGGCAGAACATTGCTCACCATGCGCGCCAGTTCGAAGCCGCCAGGGTGGCCCATCTGGAAGAATGGCGAGTAATCATTTTCCAAAAGCTGCGCGTGTACCGCTACGGCGATTTCGGGGCGGCTGTGACCAAGCGCGACGTTGAACAGGGCCGACGACCCATCGAGGATTTTTCCTCCCTTGTGATCCCACAAGTACATACCTTGCGATTTGACCACCAGACGCGGCTCGACCTTGAAGTCGCGATTGGCCGAGAACGGCATCCAATGGTTTTCCAGGCTATTGGCGGCGAATGGGGCAGCGTAATTCATGCGAAACCTCAAAGTCTGTTGCGCGCATCATAGCGCCCGCGTAACTCGGCAGTGAGATTACCACAAACATGCGCCACGCAAAGTGCGGCAAGGAGCTATTATGGAATTGTTTGCGCAAAGCTGGGAGGCAAGGGCGCGTGAGGCGTTAGCAGCCAAAGCCAAGCCGCCGGGCAGTCTCGGGCGTCTGGAGGATTTGGCGGCCACGCTTTGCGTCATCCAGGAAACGCTGGATATACAAACGCGGCCCGTGCAATTCACCCTGTTCGTCGCCGACCATGGCGTCGCGACGACTGGCGTCACGATGTGGCCGCAGAGCGTGACGGCGGCGGTGGCGCAAGCCTCGCTTGCAGGCGTCTCCGGTTGTGCAGTTCTGGCACGCTCTGTCGGCGCCGCGCTGGAAATTGTCGATGTCGGCCTGACAGGCGCGGCTCTTCCTGTTGCCGCTGAGAACTGGGTTTCGGCCCGCATCCGCGAGGGCAGCCGCGACATGAGCCGGGAACCCGCTCTGACAGGCGACGAATTCAGAGCCGCTTTAGCCGTGGGGCGGGCGGCGGCTGCGCGCGCGGTTGCGTCTGGCGCTCGCATTCTAATCTCGGGGGAAGCAGGCATAGGCAACACGACTGCAAGTGCGTGCCTGACTGCGTTTTTGTGTGGTGAAAACGCGGAGCTGGCGGTGGGGACGGGGGGCGGCGCAACTCCCGCCATATTGGACAGCAAGCAAAATATTGCGCGGGTAGCAGTGGCGCGTGCGAACGCCATTGCGATGGCGGGCGGGCACGAGGCGGCAATAGCGAGCGTCTGCGGCCTGGAAATTGCGGCGATGGCTGGATTTTACGCGGAAGCCGCCGCAAGGCGCACGCCTGTGGTGCTGGATGGCGCTGTGTGTGGCGCTGCGGCGCTCATTGCGGAGCGGATGTTCCCGGGATCTAGCCGCGTCATGATCGCTGCAAGCCTTTCGCCAGAACCATCGCATCGCCTCTGCCTGGAGGCGCTTGATCTCGACCCCTACCTGGATTGGCAAATGCGACTTGGCGAGGGAACCGGGGCGCTACTTTTTGCGCCGCTGCTAGACGCCGCCGCCGCCATTTTGCGCGAGATGGCGGAATTGCAGTCATTTCTCAGGTGATGCGCAAAACCCTGCACGGCGAGTGGCGCGCTGTTTTGATGGCGGTGCAGTTTCTCACGCGCATCCCGATCCCGTCCGGATCGACTGGCGCGGAGTGGGAGGCGGATCTGAAAAGGTCGCCGCGCTACTTTCCGCTGGTCGGCGGTTTTGTCGGTTTGTCAACGGGGATTGCGTTTGCGCTGCTTTCGCTGCTTCTACCACCACTGGTGGCCGCCGCTCTCGCCCTTGCCGTCGAAGCGCTGGTGACCGGCGCTTTTCACGAAGACGCCCTGGCGGATTATTGCGACGCCATGGGCGGCGGCGTTTCGCCCGAGAAAACGCTTGAGATTTTAAAGGACAGCCGCATCGGAAGTTACGGGGCAACAGGCCTCGCGCTAGGGCTTCTTGTGCGCGCATCGGCGCTGGCTGCCTTGCCGGGTTTGGGCGCTATTGCGGCGGCGGCAGGCGCGGGGTCTCTGGCACGCCTCTGCGCCGTGTTCGCCATGTCAGCGGCGGCGCCATTATCCCGGCAAAGTCTTGTAAAGGACGTAGGCGCGCAGCCGCGGCGCGGCGATCTCGCCGTCGCTGCGTTAGCGGCGGCGCCATGGATGATGGCGCTGTTCATTTACTATCCAGCGGGGGCTTTAGCCGCGATTAGCGTCGGAGCCGGCATGACAGCGTTTTTTGTTTGGCAAATGAAGCGTAAGGTCGGAGGTATTTTTGGCGACGGTCTCGGCGTTATTGCATTTACCGTGCAATGCGCGGTGCTTGTCATATGTACCGCAGGTTTAGGTTGAACGCATGATGCGGTCACTGTCCACTAGAATAGACACATGTTGCGTCGACACTGCTCAAGCATTTGTTATCGCGGAACCATTTATCGTTATAGAAATTGTGAGTTGTGTTCATGTTCCGCTGCCTAGTATCGGCGGGTGTATAAATCAAGGAGACTTTTATGTTGAAAATGAAACTCGCAGGCGTAGCTCTTCTCGGCGCTCTGGCTTTTTCTGTCGTGCCATCCACAGGCTCTAACGCGGCTCCGGTCGCGCCGCAAACTGTCGCGGCAACCGAGGCTGGCGTTCTTTTGAATGTTGGCCGTGGCTACGGTTACAGAGGCCGCTTTAATCGCAATCGCCGCCGCTGCACCGTGAAACGCACATGCGTTATCCGTTACGGCCGCCGGACTTGCCGCGTTGTGCGCAAGTGCCGCCGCTAATCCTGAAATATTAGCATCTTCTGACTTTCGGAGACGCCGCATCGATAAGGTGCGGCGTTTTTTTGAACAAAATTGCGCTGTTGCGTTGTTTCGGTTCTCAACGTCCTGCTAACCGCCGCAGCAAAATCTCGCCGCCCCCCGGTTTCACAAAATGTACTGATATCGCTTGCGGGCGTGCCATGATGCGGCTATAGCAAGCGCATCACACACACGGGACATTGCGGCCTGCATTCGCGCATGCCAGCTCCGGTGACGCTCTCGGGCGTTCACGTTCCCGTGGAGGTTTAACCGGAAAAAGGAGAGCACAGCCATGGCCGTGCCACAGTTTACTATGCGTCAGCTTCTTGAAGCGGGCGTTCACTTTGGACACCAGACGCATCGCTGGAACCCGAAAATGCAGGATTACCTGTTCGGGAGCCGTAACAACATCCATATCATTGATCTGGCGAAAACCGTGCCATTGCTGCATCAGGCGCTCGTCGCCGTGTCGGACGCGGTGGCGCGCGGTGGTCGTGTGCTGTTCGTCGGCACCAAACGGCAGGCGTCGGAAGGCATTGCCGAGGCGGCAAAGCTTTCCGCCCAGTATTATGTGAACCACCGCTGGCTCGGCGGAATGCTGACCAACTGGAAAACCATCACCAACTCCATCAAGCGTCTTCGGGAGCTTGAGAATATTACGGCGGCGCAATCGCAGGGCTTCACCAAGAAAGAGCTGCTGAATTTGACGCGCGAGCGCGAAAAGCTTGAAAAAGCGCTGGGCGGCATCAAGGATATGGGCGGCGTGCCGGATATCCTCTTCATCATCGACACGAACAAGGAAGCCATCGCGATTGCCGAAGCGCGCAAGCTTGGCATTCCCGTCATTGCGATTGTCGACACCAACAGCGATCCGGACGGTGTGAACTATCCGATCCCCGGCAATGACGATGCGGGCCGCGCGATAACACTGTACTGCGATCTGATCTCCAAGGCAGCGCTGGATGGCATCGAGCGGGCGCAAGGCTCGTTTGGCGTTGACGCCGGCGCTATGGAAAACCCGGCGGGCGAAGATCTTGACGGCGCGCCGGGTGGCCGCCGCTCACGCTCCCGTTCAGCCGGACGTGGACGACGCGAGGGTGGAGCGAAGGAAAACGCTCCTGCTGAAGCGGAAGGTATTGAAGGCAGCGAGCTAGTGATGAGTAATGGCGCGGCTTCGATGCAGGGTGCGGAACCAGAAGCGCAGGTCGAAACGCCCGTCGCAGTTGAAAGCAACGGCGCGAAACCGGCCGCCACGCCTGAGAAGCGCGCCAAAAAAGCTTGATGCGCCAGTTGCTTTCTCTAATGGCGGTATTATGAGATGAATGTCTGCGTCCAGCGCATTGTAAGGTTGGTGGACGCTTCTGTTTCTGACAGCGCGCGGCGCCGCCGTTAGCGCCATATGCAATGAGGGCGACGATGACTGCAATCACGGCTCAAATGGTCAAAGACCTGCGTGAAAAAACTGGCGTAGGCATGATGGATTGTAAAGCCGCGCTGACCGAGAACAACGGGGACTTCGAGGCGTCGGTGGATTGGCTGCGCGCTAAAGGCCTTGCCAAAGCCGCCAAGAAAGCGGGCCGGATTGCCGCGGACGGTCTTGTCGCGGTCGCCGCCGATGGCAAGCAGGGCGCAGTGGTTGAAGTTAACTCCGAGACCGATTTCGTTGCGCGAAACCCGGAGTTTCAAAGCCTTGTTTCCGAAGTGTCCAAACTTGCCCTCAAGTCGAACGGCGATCTGGATAAGTTGCTGACGGCTTCGTACCCGAAAAGGAAAATTGCTGTCGCCGAGGTGGTGAAAGAACTCGTCATCACGATCGGGGAGAACCTGAACGTCCGCCGTACCGCGCACCTCAAAGTGAAAGCCGGTGTGGTCGCAAGTTACGTCCATAGTCAGGTCGAACCTGGCCTCGGTAAAATCGGCGTGCTGGTGGCTCTCGAATCTGAGGGCAAGGCTGAAAAACTGAATGATCTGGGGCGCAAAATCGCTATGCACATCGCAGCGACCAACCCGCTGGCGCTGACCGCTGGCGAGGTTTCAAGCGACGTTGTGGATCGTGAGCGCGCCATCTTTGCCGAGCAGGCGAAAGAAAGCGGCAAAGCTGCGAACATCGTTGAGAAGATGGTCGATGGCCGCATCAAGAAATTCTATCAGGAAGTCGTGCTGCTACAGCAGGCTTTCGTACTGAACCCGGACGTAACAGTCGAGCAGGCTATCAAGGACGCAGAGAAAGACGCTGGCGCCCCTATCAACATGACCGCTTTTGTCCGTTTTGCGCTTGGCGAGGGCATCGAGAAAAAAGAAGACGATTTCGCGGCTGAAGTCGCAGCGGCGGCTGGTTCATCGCCCGCGCCCAAAAGTGATCCAGCAGCAAAAGGCGAAGTGGCTGCGAAAGATAAAGCGAAGGCGCCGGCAGCGAAAGCCAAGGAGCCTGAGAAAGTGGTGGCGGCCCCTGCGAAAAGCGACGTCAAAAAGGTCGAAGCGCCAGCAGGCGCGAAAGTAAACGGCAAGCAACCAGTCGCGAAAACGGCGGCAGACAAAAAGCCGGCTAAACCAGCGAAAAAATGATCTCGGAATCAAACGCGGATCATTAACGCGGGATAAAAGTGACATTCATGACCGATCCAGTGAATGCGCCTCGCTTTAAGCGGCCTCTGTTGAAGCTTTCTGGCGAAGCTCTGATGGGCAGCTCCTCCTACGGAATTGACCCGGACGCTCTGCGACGGTTCGCTGGCGAAATATCGGAAATTACAAAACTCGGGGTTGCGGTCAGCGTCGTGGTCGGCGGCGGCAATATTTATCGCGGGCTGGCGGGCGCGGCCAAGGGCATGGATCGCGTTACCGGCGATTATATGGGCATGCTAGCGACAGTGATGAACGCGCTCGCGCTCGATCAGGCGCTCAAGGCCCTTGAAGTTGCATCGCGAGTTTATTCAGCGATACCTATGCCGACGGTGTGCGCCCCCTATCAACGCGACGAAGCGCTCGCCGATCTCGCCGCAGGCCGTAGCGTCATATTTGCGGGCGGCACGGGCAACCCGTTTTTCACCACCGACACGACGGCCGCGTTGCGCGCCGCTGAAATGGGTTGTGATGTGATTTTGAAAGCGACCAGTGTCGACGGCATCTACTCCGCCAATCCGAAAACCGATCCATCCGCTGTGCGATATGACACGCTGACCTATACCCAGGTGCTCGCCCAAAATCTGGAAGTCATGGACGGCGCCGCCATCGCCATTGCCCGCGACAACCGCATCCCCGTGCTTGTGTTTTCGCTTTTAAACCCCGGCAACATTGTTAAACTCTTCACAGGTGAAACCGCAGCGACAGTTGTTAGCGGCGTTTAAGCAGGGCTGTGGACTTCAGACGAGCCGCGCGATATGCCGGTGTTCTAAGCCAGCATGGGAGACTAAAAATGGCGGCAAGCTTCGACATCAAGGAAATTGAAAAGCGTATGAAAGGCGCCGTCGCTGTGTTGAAGTCGGAATTCGGCGGCCTGCGAACCGGGCGGGCGAGCGCCACGCTGCTTGATCCGATCATGGTCAATGTTTACGGCGCGCGCATGCCCATAAACCAGGTTGCATCCGTGTCTGCGCCGGAGCCGCGCATGATTACGGTTCAGGTTTGGGATAAGGCACAGGTGAGTGCTGTCGAGAAAGCCATCCGGGAGTCCGACCTGGGGCTAAATCCGATCACCGATGGTACAACATTACGGCTCCCGATCCCTGAACTCAACCAGGAGCGGCGTCAAGATTTAACAAAAATTGCGGCGAAATATACCGAACAGGCCAAGATCGCCGTGCGCAACGTCCGCCGCGACGCCATGGAAGCACTCAAAAAACAGGAAAAAGACGGAATTATCGGTGAAGATGAACATCGAACCACATCTACTAAAATACAAGATTTGACAGATAAGAACATCAAAGATATTGATGCGGCGTTCGTGACAAAAGAACAAGAAATAATGCAAGTATAGTAATGTGTTTTGGCGGCTGCGATAGGCCAGAGACCCTTGGCCACGCGGGGGATCATGAAAAGTCAATGCAGCAACAGGACAATCCGGCGCGTGTTTCGTTAGAGGAGCGCACGTCTCCTCAGCATGTCGCAATTATCATGGACGGCAACGGGAGATGGGCGGCAAGCCGGGGTCTCCCGCGTGTGGAAGGGCATCGCCGCGGCGTAGAAGCGGTTCGCGACTGCGTGCGTGCGGCTGGTGAGCTTGGCATACCCTATTTGACGCTGTTCAGCTTCTCGTCGGAAAACTGGCGGCGCCCGCGCGAGGAAATATTCGATCTGATGATCCTCCTGAGGCGGTTTATCCGGCGTGATCTGGCTGAGTTGCACGAGCGGGATGTACGCATCCGCGTTATTGGCACAAATGAAGGCGTCGACGACGACATTAGAGGGCTTATCAAGGAGGCTGTTACGCTGACGCGCAACAATCAGGGTCTGCAACTCACCGTCGCATTCAATTACGGCTCTCGCGACGAAATTTTGCGCGCCGTGCGCGTCCTGGCGGAAAAGGCGAGCAAGGGCGAAATAGACCCGACCAAGATTACGCTTGAGCTTTTTGAAACCGCGCTTGATACCGGTGGTCTTCCCGACCCTGACCTGTTGATCCGCACCAGCGGCGAAATGCGCATAAGCAACTTCTTGCTCTGGCAGTGCGCTTACACGGAGATGGTCTTTGTCGGCGCCTATTGGCCCGATTTCAACAAGAGCGCCCTTATGGCGTGCATTGAAGAGTATCAAACGCGCGAGCGCCGTTTCGGCGGCTTGTCAGTGCGAGTCAGCGCATGACAGAGGGCATCAGCCCATCTCAGGCGAACAAAAAAAACACCGGCGACAAAAAGCCGAACGAGTTGATGCTCCGGGTGAACTCGGCGCTTGTGCTCATAACTGTAAGCCTTTTGCTTGCCTATAGCGGCGCGGTGTCTTTCGCGGCCTTAATAGCTGTGGTGGTGGCGTTGATGGCTTGGGAGTGGGGTCGCCTCATTCGTGGGCGGGGCCTTGACGAAGCGTTCGCCGTACAGGTCTCCGCCTCTGCCGTCGCTGCTTTGTGCGCTGCATACGGCATGCCGGGAGCGGCGTTATCGCTTATCCTCATTGCCACGGCCGCTGTTTTTGCCCTCCGGCGCCTTACTGATACGCCAGAAAAGGCGTGGTGGTCTGCGGGTGGCGTTTACTACGCCGGATTTCCCGCCATCGCCATGATCTGGCTACGCGGCGATCCAGTCGATGGCTGGCACGCCATCCTGTTTCTATTCATTGTCGTCTGGACGACTGACACCGCAGCCTTTGTTTTCGGGCGCATTATTGGCGGTCCAAAGCTTGCGCCGCGCATCTCACCGAAAAAAACATGGGCGGGGCTTATCGGCGGCTTGTTGGCGGCGGGCGCTGCAGGTTTGCTTTTCGCTCAAGCTGTCAGCACGCAGAGCCTGGCTCTCGGAGCCGTGGCGGCTGGACTGGCGCTTGTCGCGCAATTGGGCGATCTTGCAGAGTCGGCGCTCAAGCGTTTATTTGGATGGAAGGATTCAAGCGGCCTCATCCCGGGGCATGGCGGCGTTCTCGACCGAATGGATGGTCTTGTCGCCGCTTCAGTCGCGGCTGCGTGTCTTGCATGGATAATCGATCCCCGCCATCCTGGCGCCGCCCTACTCATGCGGCTGTAGCAGCAAAGCAAGGGCTTGCTGATGGCGATTTATCAGGAAATTTCATGAAAAATCACAGAGTTACGAAACCGAGCCCTCCGCGCCGCATCACGATTCTCGGATCAACCGGCTCCATTGGGCGCAGCACGCTCGACATTCTGGAGAATTACAACGAGCCGTTCGAAGTCGTTGCGTTGACCGGCCAAGCCAATGTAGCGCTTCTTGCCGAACAGGCCATAAAACTCCGCGCCAAAGTCGCCGTCATTGGCGATGAAAACATGTATACAGACCTCAAAGCGGCGCTCGCTGGCACAAGCGTTGAAGCAGCGGCTGGCGCTGCGGCGATTACCGATGCAGCCTCGCGCCCGGTGGACTGGACCATGGCGGCGATTGTCGGCGCAGCAGGGTTGCGGCCAACGCTTGAGGCTGTCCGGCAAGGGCGTACGGTTGCGCTGGCCAACAAGGAGTGTCTGGTTTGCGCAGGCGCATTATTCATGGCCGAGGTTGCAGCATCCGGCGCAACCCTATTGCCGGTAGACAGTGAGCATTCTGCGGTTTTCCAAGCACTGGACAACACAGCCTGCGTCGGCGTTGAAAAGATTGTCCTTACGGCGTCCGGCGGGCCGTTCCGCAACCTGACCGCACTGGAGTTGAAATCCGTGACGCCGCAAATGGCGCTGCGGCATCCGAACTGGTCGATGGGGCCAAAAATCACCATCGACTCGGCGACGATGATGAACAAGGGCCTTGAAATCATCGAGGCCTTCCACCTTTTCCATGTCGAAGCGCACCAACTTGAAGTTGTCGTGCATCCTCAGTCCATCGTGCATGCCTTGGTGCACTATTGCGACGGTTCGGTGCTGGCGCAACTGTCCTCGCCCGACATGCGCACGCCTATAGCTCTCAGTCTTGCATGGCCGTCGCGCATGAATACGCCCGTGAAGCGCCTTGATTTGACGGCGATAGGCGGCCTCACGTTCGAAGCGCCGGATGAGACGCGCTTTCCGGCACTGCGCATTGCCAGGCACGCGCTGCTCGAAGGCGGATCGGCGCCTGTGATTTTAAATGCGGCGAACGAGGTTGCGGTTGCGGCTTTTCTGGACGGTATGCTCGACTTCAACGGCATTCCAGCGCTTGTAGAGAAAACCCTGGAGCGGAGTTCTGATGGCGGCGACCGCGAGCCGGAAAGCGTCGACGCCGTGCTTGCCGCAGATACGGAAGCTCGCCGCGTAGCCCTAGAAATTCTTGCGCCGATAACAGCGGCAATGGCTGCCGCGTAAAATAAAATCTCTTTTCTTCAAAGGAAAACTTATGCAGTTCTTAACCGAAATGTTTTCATACCTGAACTGGGTTCTGCCTTTCCTGTTCGTGCTAGGCATTGTCGTTTTCGTTCATGAAATGGGGCATTTTCTTGCAGCCCGTTGGTGCGGCGTCGCCGTTGAGACGTTTTCCATCGGTTTTGGCCAAGAGATCGCAGGGTTTAATGACCGCCACGGCACGAGATGGCGGCTGGCGTGGATTCCGCTCGGCGGCTACGTGAAATTTAAAGGCGATGAAAACGCCGCAAGCATGCCTGCAAGCCGGGAAGAATTATCGCGCATGACTCCGGAGCAGCGTCGCGGCAATTTCCATCTTGCGCCGCTCTCAAGCCGGGCGATCATTGTGGCTGCTGGCCCGATCGCTAATTTTATTCTCGCGTTCATCGTTTTCGCTATCCTGTTTGGCACGTTTGGAAAACCTCTTACCGATCCAGTTATCGGCAGTTTTGTCGAAAATAGCGCAGCAAAACGATCCGGGTTCTTAATCGGCGACAGAATTGTCTCCATCGACGGAAATCCAATTATCAGCTTGGACGAGGTGCAACGCGCTGTGATGCTGGGTGCGGAAAGCCCGATGAACTTCCGTGTTGTGCGCGCCGGTGAAGAACTGTCTTTATCGGTTATGCCGGAGGCGAGGACGATCAAAGCCGCTGACGGAAGTGAAGCGCTTATGTGTCAGCTAGGCATTTCAGCGCAAAACACCGGCAAGAGAGCGCAGTATGGGGCCATGGACGCCATAGCCATGAGCGCGAAAGAAACCTATTTTTGGCTGACGCAGCCGTTGATTTTTATCAAGAAACTGATTGTTGGCAGTCCGTGCGTTTCGGCAAGCCAACTAGGTGGGCCGATTGGCATTGCGAAGGTGGCGGAGCAGGTTGCGTCTTTTGGCATTGCCGAGCTAATTCGCTTGACAGCCATAATCTCGGTGAGCATCGGTCTGCTAAACCTCTTTCCTATCCCGGTTTTGGATGGCGGGCACCTTCTGTACTATGGCATAGAAGCCATAGTCGGGCGCCCATTAAGCCAGCAAACCCAAGAGTTTGGTTTTAGGATTGGCCTCGCTTTATTGCTTATGTTAATGATTTTCTCGACTTGGAATGACGTGAGTCGTATTTTCTTAAAATCGACGACGCAGTTGTGACGAGTTATGGAATTTCGCGGTTCTTGCAAGTTATGAGCTGTTGCCGGGGGGTGACATGCTCTGTTAATGCGGCTGGATGGGAAGAGGCCAGTCACGTTGCGGTCACAAAGTTGGTCGCATTTTGCGAGTACTAATCCTGGGGGACAGACGTTTTAAGGGGCACAGCATAATGCTGCGACTATTGATCGGTAAAACTTTGACTTTGGCGCTAGCCTTGAGCGCAGTCCTTTTGGGCGACGTTCTGGAAACAGGCTCTTTCCAGGTGGCTGAAGCTCAGGCGCAAGGCGGCGTGATTCGGGATATTCGCGTGGTTGGCAACCGGCGTGTTGAACCCGAAACCGTCAAAACTTACCTCACGCTTTCGGTGGGCGAGCGCTACGACAGCTCCAAAGCCGAAGAAAGCTTTCAGGCGCTTTTTGCGACCGGGTTGTTTCAGGACGTGAAAATAAATATTAATGGTAGCGTGCTTGTTGTGACGGTCGTTGAGAGCCCGGTGGTGAACCGTGTGGCTTTCGAGGGCAACAAAGAGATCAAGGATGATGTTCTGAAAGCTGAAATTCAGCTCAAAGACCGGCAGATTTACACTCGGGCACGGGTGCAGTCTGACGTGCAGCGCATATTGAACGTCTACCAGCGTTCTGGCTATTATGCGGTCTCCGTAGAGCCAAAAATTATCGAGCTCGATCACAACCGTGTTGACTTGGTTTTTGAGATCAGAGAAGGTCCTGATACCAAGGTCTACAGTATCAACTTTATCGGTAACGAGGCGTTTAGCGACTCTCAGTTGCGTGAAGCTGTTTCCACCAGTGAATCTGCGTGGTACAAATTTCTCAGCACAACTGATGTATTTGACTCGGATCGCCTTAATCTCGACAGAGAGCTGCTGCGCCGGTTTTACCTAAAAAGTGGATACGCTGACGCTCGGGTCGTTGCAGCGAACGCTGACCTGGACCGCGATGGTAAAGGCTTCTTCATTACTTTCACAGTAGAAGAGGGCGAGCTCTATCGCTTTGGAGACATTAATATTGAATCGGCCCTGACGACGGTTGATCCGCAGTCGTTGCATGGCGAATTACTCATAAGTAAAGGTCAAATTTACAACGCTGAGGCGATTGATAAAACAACGGAACGTTTGACCATTTCGGTCGCCAACCAAGGCTATGCATTCGGTCTTGTTCGGCCACGCATTGATCGTGACCCGGTATCGCGCGTCATTTCCGTAAATTACGTGGTGGAGCAGGGCCCGCGTATTTACATCGAGCGTATCAATGTCATCGGCAACGTTCGCACGCTTGACTATGTCATTCGTCGTGAATTCCGGTTGGCGGAGGGTGACGCTTATAACCGTCTCATGGTCGACCAGGCGCGTCAGCGTCTTGTCAGTCTCGGGTTCTTCAAGGGCGTTAAAGTGAACCGTGAGAACGGTTCTGCTGCAGATCGTGTTGTCCTGACCATCGAGCTCGAAGAAAACTCAACCGGCGAACTTGCTTTCGCTGCTGGCTTTTCATCAAACGAGGGCATTATTGGCGAGGTGTCTTACACTGAGCGCAATCTGATGGGCAAAGGACAATATCTTAAAGTTAAACTCTCAGGCAGTTTTGAGAGTGCTCAGTTCGATATTAGCTTCACAGAGCCGCGTTTCCTTGATCGTAATATTTCGGCTGGTTTTGATATATTTCATAAAGAAACTGATTTCAGCGACGAGGCTGGTTATCAGAATCGCAAAACCGGTGGTGGCCCTCGTGTGGGTTTTGCATTAGCCGAGTATGTTTGGTTGAATACAAGCTACACGTTTACCCGCGACGAATCTTTCGATCTTGACGATAATGTTTCGCTGGCAGTGCAAGATATTGAGGGTGTGGCGCACATCTCAACTGTGGGTTACTCTTTGGTTTACGACACTCGCAACAACAAAGTATCGCCCACGAAGGGCCTTTACCTGATCTTTGGTCAAGATCTTGCCGGCGTTGGCGGCGATGTGAACTTTATCCGGTCAACTGCTGAAGCACGTGGATATTATCCGATTGCCAAAGGCTTCACGCTCGTTGGTCGCGCAACTGCGGGCTATATCGAGGGCTGGGGTGATGATGATGTCCGTATCGTAGACGCTTTCTACAAAGGTGGTGAAACGATCCGGGGCTTTGATACTGCAGGTCTTGGCCCCCGTGAAGTTGGTGGCGATCAGGACGCGCTTGGCGGCAAGGCCTTCTATGCGGGTACAGTCGAGCTACGCATGCCTATCCCATTTCTGCCAGACGAACTTGGCTTCGGGGCTGCGGTTTTCGCCGACGCGGGTTCAGTATTTGACACAGATGTTGATCCGTCTCGCACGAACGGTCCTGGTATCGACGACAGCAGCGCGCTCCGGGCATCAATTGGCGCTAGCTTGCTATGGGCGTCACCAGTTGGGCCGCTTCGCGCAGACTTCGCTTATGCACTTAAGAGCGAGAAATTTGACGAAACAGAACCCTTCCGGTTCGGCGCTTCGACCAAATTCTAATCTCTCTTTGCTCCGCGATAATTTATATTCCAGTATGCTCTCAGGCCCCAGATGGGGCCTGATTTATTGAGTGACTTTGATATGGAACACCCTGGCTTCTTTCAGCGCGCGTCGGCCTTGCCGACGGAAGCGCTCGCACTGCAAACCAATTCAACGTTAAACGATCGCTGTCCGGTTATAGGTGAAACTCTCATTCACGATGTTAGTCCGCTGGATGTCGCCACGGGTGGTCATGTTAGCTTTTTCGATAATCCGAAATATTTAGATCAGTTCACTGCCACAACGGCGTCCGCGTGCTTCGTGCATCCCAAGCATGCCGCAAAAGCCCCACACGGCGTCGTCACTCTGACCACCAACGACCCCTATCGCGCTTTCGCAAAAGCGTTGTGGTTGTTTTACCCCGATGCAGGCCAGTCGAAAATAGCCGCGCCGTCGAAAGCAGAGCCGCAACACGGCATCGCGATAGACTCAACCGCCCGGCTCGAAGATGATGTCATAGTTGAACCGAACGCCGTGATCGGGCCAGAAGCGCAGATTGGCGCGGGAACGCGCATAGCGGCTGGCGCTGTCGTCGGATATCGCTGCTGCATTGGCCGCAACTGCTACATCGGGCCCCGCGCGGTAATAACCCATGCTCTGATCGGCAACAATGTCATCATACATGCAGGCGCAACCATCGGCCAGGATGGCTTCGGCTTCGCAATGGGGCCGTCGGGCCACTTCAAGGTGCCGCAGATTGGCAGAGTAATCATTCAGGATCATGTCGAAATCGGCGCGAACACCACTATTGACCGTGGCGCGCTGCGCGATACGGTCATTGGCGAAGGAACAAAAATCGACAATCTGGTGCAGATCGCGCATAACGTCCGCATCGGACGTCACTGCGTGATTGTAGCGCAGGTCGGTATTGCCGGCAGCACGGAACTGGAGGATTTTGTCGTCATGGCGGGGCAAAGTGCGGTCGGCGGGCACTTACGGATTGGAGCGGGAGCGCAAATAGCGGCGCAAAGCGGCGTCATTGAAAATATTCCTCGCGGCACCCGCTGGGGAGGCTCTCCCGCGCAACCGTTATTGCTATGGGCGCGCGAGCTGGCCCTCATGAAACGGCTAGCGCGCAGAAAGAATGCTTGACCCGGATGAAAACGCGATGGTTTTGAGTTAAGCAGAAAGCTTGATGGGCATGGAGGATCAGCCTTTGGACGGCGGCGGAACAAAAAAAGAGCTGAAGACGGCTGATATTGCGGAGATCATGAAACTCCTGCCGCACCGTTATCCTTTTCTTATGATCGATAAAATTATCGATATGGATGGAGACACCTCGGCGGTTGGGGTTAAAAATGTCACCTATAATGAGCCGCATTTTCAGGGTCACTTCCCGAACTTCCCCGTCATGCCAGGCGTTCTCCTTATCGAGGGCATCGCGCAGACCGCAGGCGCCTTATGCGTTAGTAACTTGGGCACCAACTATGAGCCGCAGCTTGTTTATTTCATGACAATCGACAAAGCGCGCTTCCGCCGCCCGGTTGTGCCCGGCGATACGGTTTATTACCATGTCAGTAAGCGGCGTAACCGTGGACGGGTCTGGCGTTTCGATGGAACCGTGCGGGTTAACGGACAGATTGTCGCCGAGGCGGAAGTCAGCGCGATGATTATCGATCCGCGCAGCCTCGAAAACACGCCCGGCGTCTAACTGAATTTGCCATGCGCAAACCGACTACGCGCTTTCCTTCAGCTCACGGAACTCATACCTCATGGCATCAACACATGTTCACGCCGCCGCAGCAGTCGATCCTGCAGCGCAACTGGGTGAGGGCGTGGAGATTGGCCCGTTCTGCGTGATTGGTGCACATGTTGAAATAGCGGACAATGTGCGCGTTCATTCCCATGTGGTCATCTCAGGCCATACGAAAATTGGCGAAGGCACCGAGATCTTCCCCTTCGCCTCGCTTGGCCACAATCCGCAAGACCGTAAGTTTCGCGGCGAGGCCAGCCGCCTGGTGATTGGCTCTCGCAACGTTATCCGCGAATATGTCACCATGAACGGCGGCACCGAGGCTGGCGGCCTCGTCACCGAAATCGGAGCCAACGGTCTTTTTCTGGCAGGATCGCACGTGGCGCATGATTGCCGCATCGGCAACAATGTGCTTCTCGTCAACAACGCCACTCTAGGTGGCCATTGCGTGGTGGAGGATTATGCCAGCCTGGGCGGATTGTCGGCCGTGCATCAGTGGGTGCGCATCGGCGCTTATGCTTTTGTTGGCGGCATGTCGGGCGTTGAAAATGACGTTATTCCGTTTGGCATTGTGCTTGGCAACCGCGCCGCTCTGGCCGGTCTGAACATTGTAGGACTAAAGCGTCACGGTTTCGAGCGTGAGCAAATTCATGCCCTGCGCAAGGCTTACCGTTTGCTTTTCTCGACAGAAGGTACCCTGATGGAGCGGTTAAGCGACGTTGAGGCCATGTTTGACGGCGATGCGGGCGTCCAGCGCATTGTGACGTTCATCAAGGCGCAATCCGACCGTTCGCTGTGTGTGCCGCGCGCCAATGGCGGCTGATATGCTTCAACGAAATCAGATTTCGGGGGACACAACGCAGCCGCTAGGCGTTATCGCAGGCGGCGGCGCACTACCTCTGGCGGTTGTTGAGGCGGCGGCCAAAAGTGGCCGATCGCTGCATGTTCTGGCGTTTCGGGGCAACTCCGACGCCGGTCTGAGAGCGTTTCCGCACACCATGATGCGCTGGGGCGAGATTGGCAAAATTTTCCAGACGCTTCACCGTACTGGCTGTAAGGATGTTGTGCTGGTCGGCAGCCTAAAACGCCCCCAACTGATGGATATCAGGCCGGACGGCGGCTTTTTCTACAACCTTCCCTCCATCTTTAAGCTCATGCAGGGTGGGGACGACAGCGTCCTGTCGCGCGTCGTGCGCCTGTTTGAATCGAAGGGATTTCGGGTTGTCGGGGCGCACGATATCGCGCCACATCTCGTTGCCCCGCGCGGGCCGTTAGGGCAACTGCAGCCTTCGGCGAAAGACCTGACGGACATTGCGCTGGGTCTGAAAGTGGTAAGGGCGTTGGGCGCGCTGGATGTTGGCCAGGCGGCGGCTGTGTCGCGCGGTTATGTGCTCGCTGTCGAGGCGGCCGAGGGCACCGACGAAATGCTGCGCCGTTGCGCCCGGCTTCATCAATGGGGGCTGAAAAGCGCCAGCGGCGTGCTGGTCAAATGCTCCAAACCGGGCCAGGAACTGCGCGTCGATATGCCAGCCATTGGCCCCAACACCGTTGAACTGGCCGCTGCCGCTGGTTTGCGTGGGATCGCCGTCGCGGCCGGGCGCGTGCTGGTGGCTAATCCGCAATTAATGCTTGAAACGGCGGAATCGCTCGGACTTTTCGTCGTTGGCGTTGACGAACATGACGACACCCCATTTGAAAAAATCAGTAATGAAGCGTGACCGGACAACCTCCGGCGATTGCGGTAATCTAGCCCATAAATATAAAGAACGGCGCAAGAACACTTCTGATAAATGCCGTATTCGTCTTTGACGGGGGTCGATGATGAAGCAAAGATCGCGCCATATTTTCGTGGTGGCTGGCGAACATTCCGGCGATCTACTGGGCGCCAAACTGATGTCCGCCATGCGCGCACGCTCGCAAACGCCGCTGATATTCTCTGGCGTCGGCGGCGAACACATGGAAGCCGAAGGGCTGAAATCTATTTTCCCGATGTCGGACGTGGCCGTAATGGGGCCAGCCGCGATCCTGGCGAGGCTTCCAAAGCTGGTTCGCCGGGTTTATCAGACTGTGGATGCCGCCCGCGCCATTCATCCCGATCTCGCGGTGATAATCGACAGCCCGGAGTTTACGCACCCCATCGCTAAGCGCATCCGCCGCACGATGCCAGACGTGCCCATCGTGAATTATGTAAGCCCGACGGTGTGGGCGTGGCGCCCAGGCCGCGCGCGTAAAATGAAGCCTTATGTAGATCATCTGCTGGCGCTGCTGCCATTTGAGCCTGACGCCCACGTGCGTCTTGGCGGCCCATTGTGCAGCTATGTCGGCCACCCGATGATTGAAAAGCAGCCATGGATCGATTCGCTTAATCCGCGCGAACTGCACCTGAAGCTTGGGCTGGCGGCTGGTCGGCCGGTACTATGCGTGCTCCCCGGTAGCCGCCCGAATGAAGTGCGGCACCTAATGCAGCCGTTCGGAGAAGCCATCGGGCGTCTCGTAAAACGTGTTGGCCCCCTTGAGGTCATTGTGCCCGCCGTGCCAAGCGTGCGGCCAATGATTGAGGCCGCATTAGCGCAATGGCCGGTGCGCCCGCATCTGGTTTCGGGTGAGGAGGATAAATTTAAGGCGTTCCGGCTGGCCGATGCGTCACTCGCCGCGTCCGGCACGGTTACTTTGGAACTCGCGATGGCTGGTGCGCCGATGGTTGTCGCCTACCGGGTGGGGCCACTTACGGCCAAGCTGCGGTTCTTGCTGAACGTATCTTCAATCGTTCTGGCGAACCATGTGCTGGCGGAGAATGTGTTTCCTGAATTGATCCAGGAAGAGTGCGAGTCTGAACGCCTCAGCGCGACCCTTGCGCCTCTGTTGAACGATACGCCGGAGCGCCGCCGCCAACTCGCCGCGCTTTCCACCATCCGCGCGAAAATGCTTCTTGAGAATACAACCCCGAGTGACCGCGCCGCCGAGATTACCTTGGGCGCGATGGACACAAATATGTTGCCAGCAAGGACAGCCGCGCCGGTCTTGAAGAAGGCGTCTTAAAGGTCTGAGTTTTATAACAAGTATCCACGCCGAGGCGGGGGCTAGACCTTGTTAGCGGGATTCAAGCGCTACATAATCGCGCTTTTCCGGCCCAACGTAAAGCTGGCGCGGGCGGCCGATTTTCTGGTCCGGATCGACGATCATTTCCTTCCACTGCGCGATCCAGCCCACTGTCCGGGCGATGGCGAAGAGCACGGTGAACATTGAGGTTGGGAAGCCCAGCGCTTTCAGCGTAATGCCCGAATAGAAGTCGATATTCGGATAGAGTTTGCGCTCCACGAAATACTCGTCTTCCAGTGCGATGCGCTCCAGCTCCATCGCCACCTGAAGCAGCGGATCGTTTTTCGTTCCGGTGATTTCCAGCACTTCCTTGCAGGTGGTTTGCATCACCTTGGCGCGCGGATCGTAGTTTTTGTAAACCCGATGGCCGAAACCGCTGAGACGAAAGTTGCTGTTTTTGTCTTTCGCCTTAGCGATAAATTCAGGAATGCGGTCAACCGTGCCGATTTCTGTCAGCATTTTTAACGCCGCCTCGTTCGCGCCGCCATGGGCTGGCCCCCACAGGCACGCAATCCCCGCCGCGATACAGGCGAATGGGTTTGCGCCCGACGACCCGGCAAGCCGCACAGTGGAAGTGGATGCGTTCTGCTCATGGTCGGCGTGCAGGATGAAGATGCGATCCATAGCGCGCGCCAGAATAGGGTTGATCTTATACTCCTCACACGGCACGGCGAAGGTCATGTAGAGGAAGTTGGCGGCGTAATCCAGATCGTTGCGCGGATAGATGAACGGCTGGCCGACGGAGTATTTGTAGGCCATCGCCGCGATTGTCGGCATTTTGCCGATCATTCGCAGCGCCGCAATGTCGCGCTGCACGGGGTCGGTGATATCCAGCGAGTCGTGATAGAACGCGGACAGCGCGCCAACCACGCCAACCATAACCGCCATTGGGTGTGCGTCACGGCGGAAGCCCGTATAAAACCGGCTCATCTGCTCGTGCAGCAAGGTGTGATAGGTGACGCGGTTTTTGAAGTCCAGATACTGGTGGCGCGACGGCAAATCGCCGTACAGAAGCAGGTGGCAGGTCTCCAGAAAATCGCCCTGCTCGGCGAGTTGGTCGATTGGGTAACCGCGATACAGCAGCACGCCCTCGTCACCATCGATAAACGTGATGGCCGATTTGCAGCTTGCGGTGGATGTGAAGCCAGGGTCGTAAGTGAACGCGCCGGTCTGAGCGTAAAGCTTCGATATGTCGACCACATCCGGGCCGATGGAGCCGGAGTATACGGGAAACTCAACGGTTTTCCCGTTGAGGGACAAGGCTGAGTGCGGTTGCTGATTGTGCCCATGCGGCGGGAGTGGCGTCTGCGTGTCGGACATGGTGTAGCAGTCTCCCTGAATCGGATCGTTTCGCTTAAACCTTCATACTGCGTTCATGTTACAAAAATTGTGCGTTGCGTAAACGTCTTTTCGCAGTGCGATAAAGAATTCGTCAGCCACTTCAAACTCAAACCGGGTAGCGTCAACCAGCTTTTTTGCGGGGGCTTGGCTTTGCTTTTCCGTTATACTATTATTTGCTCTGGTCGCGCAGGCGCCCAATCGCCTCGGCGCGCCCCAACACGGCGAGAACATCGAAAATACCGGGCGATGTAGCACGTCCCGTCAGCGCCGCGCGAAGTGGCTGCGCGACCGCCCCAAGTTTAGCGCTGGTTTTCTCCGCATAGCTACGAACCACGGCTTCGGTCGAGGGGGCGTCCCACGGCTCTAGACTCTCAAAACGGATAGCAAGCGCTTTCAGATGACTTTTGGCCTCATCTGTCAGAAGTGCGGCGGCTTTTGCGTCCATGGCAAGCGGGCGCTTGGCGAACAGGAATTGCGCGTTGTCCGTAAGTTCGACCAGAGTTTTAGCGCGCTCCTTAAGGCCCGGCATCGCCTCCTGCAAGGTCGCCAAACCCGTTCCGGCCATACTTTCAAGAAGCGCGGGGCCACCGGGGAGGTGGGGCAGGGCGGTTTTTAGTTGCGCCGTCAGCGCCGCATCGTCTGTGTGACGGATATAATGGCCGTTCAGGTTCTCTATTTTCGCGAAGTCGAGGCGTGCGGGTGAACGGCCCATGCCGCCGAAATCAAACCACTCCACCATTTGCTCCGTGGACATGATTTCATCGTCGCCGTGCGCCCAGCCGAGGCGCGCCAAATAATTGCGCATCGTGGCGGGCAGGAAGCCCATCTCACGATACGCCTCAACGCCAAGCGCCCCGTGGCGCTTCGACAGCTTGGTCCCGTCCGGCCCGTGTATGAGCGGCAAATGCGCGTACACCGGCACATCCCAGCCGAGGGCTGAAATGATCTGCGATTGGCGGCCACCGTTCGTGAGGTGGTCGTCGCCGCGAATGACGTGCGTTACGCCCATATCGTGATCATCCACCACGACGGCGAGCATGTACGTCGGCGTGCCATCGCTGCGAAGCAACACGAGGTCATCAAGGTTTTTATTCTCGAACACGACGCGGCCCTGCACCTGGTCGTCGATCACGGTTTGCCCATCCTTCGGCGCGCGCAGACGGATGGCAGGTTTAACGCCATGCGACGCATCGCCGGGGTCACGGTCGCGCCATGTGCCGTCATAACCTGGCGCGCGCCCCTCGGCGGCGGCGCGTTCGCGCATCGCGGCCAAATCCTCCGGCGTTGAATAGCAGCGGTAAGCGCCGCCCGACTCCAGCAACTGCTCCACAGCCTCGCGATGCCGCGCCGCGCGCGCGAACTGAAACACCGGCTCACCGTCCCAATGCAGTTCCAGCCATTTCAGGCCGTCGATGATCGCGTCAATCGCGGCGTCGCTCGAGCGGGCGCGGTCGGTGTCCTCGATGCGCAGAAGCATCCGGCCGCCCTTGGCCTTAGCGTAAAGCCAGTTGAACAGGGCCGTCCGGGCTCCGCCGATATGGAGATATCCTGTCGGCGATGGCGCGAACCGGGTGACAATATCGTTTTTCATTGAAAGCCTTTTCACACTGCGTTGCAAATGAGTAGATTGACGCAAGGCATAACATGAACAGCGTAAAAACGTAACGAGGCCATGGCGAATATCACGTTCGAGGAAGAGTGGCGTGCGCGCGACGCTGCTGCGCCGTGGCGGCGTCCTGCGTTGGCCGCCCGCTTTGGCGCAGCGCTAACCCGGGCGCTGGATGAGGAGCGTGGGCGCTGGTTTTACTGGCTACCAGTGCTGTTCGCGTGCGGCGTCGGATTATACTTCGCTTTACCTTCTGAGCCCTCAACCACCGCTGCGTTTGCCGCCATTATCGCCGCAAGCGCAATCCGCATTTTCCTTCGCCAGGCGCTCTTTGCGTTCCTCACAGGTAGCATGCTGCTGACCGTCGCGTGCGGTTTCGCCGCCGCGAAATTCCGCTCCGACTTCGTCGCCGCGCCGCTGATCCTCAAAAGCACATCGACCAAAAAGCTGGAAGGATGGGTGGAGCGCTGGGAGCAGTTAAGCCCAAAGCGGGGACGCCTGACGTTGTTGGTCTGGAAGACGGAAGGCGTAGAACCTGCGCAGCAACCTCACCGCGTGCGGATCACGGTGAACGCCGCGACTGGCCCAACAGTGGGCGCGGGGGTGTATGTTCCGGCCGTTCTGACGCCGCTATCGCCACCGGTGATGCCTCGCGGTTTTGATTTTGCGCGGCAGGCGTGGTTTGCATCGGTTGGCGCCAGCGGCTTCGCGACAGCCGCATTAGCGAGCGCTGAGGGCGCCCCGCCCGCGCCGTTAAAGTTGCGCATTCTCGCATCCATCACCCAGGTGCGAGCCACAATCGCCGCGCGCATCGCCTCCGCATTGCCTGCAGCCACCGCCCCCATCGCGCAGGCGCTGATTATGGGCGAACGGGCGCAGATGAGCGAGGCGGACACGAATGCTCTGCGGGCCTCCGGCCTCTACCACGTCATCTCCATCTCCGGCCTGCATATGGCGCTGGTTGCCGGATCGTTATTCTGGCTGATCCGCTTTCTATTTGCATTGTCGCCCTCGCTGGTACTGCGCTATCCGATTAAAAAATGGGCTGCGGCAATCGCAATTTTCTGCGCTTTTGGCTATCTGCTGTTGTCCGGTTCGGCGGTCGCTACGGTGCGGTCCTTTCTTATGATCGCCGTGATGTTTCTAGCCATCGCGCTCGACAGGCCTGCGGTCACATTGCGCAACGTCGCCTTCGCCGCGCTGCTTATCCTGGCTGTTTTGCCTGAGAGTTTGCTGGATGTCAGTTTTCAGATGTCCTTTGCCGCAACCGCCGCGCTCATCGCATTTTACGAGCGCTATCAGGGATTTTTTTCCAGGCGCACGCTGACAACAAGGTGGGGGCGTGCAGTCCAAGGCGCGGGCGGCTTCGTGATTGGGTCGGTCACCACCAGCATTGTCGCAGGCGCCGCAGTCGCGCCGATCTCTGCCTACCACTTCTACAATGTCGCCAGTTATTCGGTGCTCGGAAACCTAGTGGGCATGCCCGTTATCACCCTAGTCATCATGCCGATGGCGATTGTTTCTCTAGCCGCGATGCCATTTGGGCTTGAGGCGTGGCCGCTTGCCGTGATGGGGTGGGGCATAGAAATTATGCTTATCATTGCGCGATGGGTTGCGACGCTCGACGGCGCCATGATTGCATCTACCGCATATCCGCTGCCAGCGCTGGTCATAATGGCTGTTGGCGCGTTGTGGGCGCTAATCTGGCGTGGACGATGGCGCTATCTCGGCGCCGCGCCGCTCGCTCTGGGAATGGCGCTTATTCCTGCCGCGCCACGCCCGGATATCCTCATCGAGCGGGAGGCCGCGCTGATAGCCGTACGCGTAGCTGGCGGCCTACTACAGGCAACGCCGGGCCGAAAGGGCGCCTACAGTCTGGAGCAATGGCTGAAAGCTGACGGCGACAATCGCAAGCCCAAGGACGCCAACAAGGGCGGAAACTTCCGCTGCGACGCCTCAAGCTGCGTGATTCTTATCAAAGGCAAACTAGTGAGTTTTACCCGTGAAATGGCGGGTCTCGCAGACGATTGCGCCCGCGCGGACATCCTCATCGCGCCGTTCGCCGTGATTGAACCCTGTCCGCGCCCCAAACTTATCGTTGATAAGCGAACCCTGACAGCGCACGGCGCACATGCGATATACCTACAAAATGGTCAGCTCCGTACTGAGAGAGTGGATGGATTCCGGGGCGTCCGGCCATGGTCGCCTCAGCGTCGCCTCATGGATTTTGTTAAGCCTATCGATGTGGAAACCGAGCGTGACGGAAGTGTTGGCGACTAATTAGCTTCTAAATTCGCTACGCGGTTGGCGTCAACACGGCTGCCGTAGGTGCGCAATGGGGCAAGACGCTTCAGTTCCGCGCGCAGATGCTCGGCGGACGGCGCGAAGATAAAGCCGAAAGAAACGCAGCCTGCTTTCCCCTCAACCGCGTGGTGCATGCGGTGCGCCTGATAGACGCGGCGGAAGTACCCTTTTTTGGGGTTGATGCGCAGCGCAACGCGGCGGTGCACAAGCACGTCGTGTACGAGAAAATAGACGACGCCATAAGCAGTCACGCCAAGCCCCGCATAAAGCGCCTCGGACGGCCCAGTCCAGCCCCAGTAAATCAGCCCGATAGCGACAAAACTGAAAAACACGCCGAACAGGTCGTTCAACTCGAACATGCCGTGACGCGGCTCATGATGCGATTCGTGCAGGAACCACATGAAACCATGCATTACATATTTATGGGTGAACCACGCCATGCCTTCCATAAAGAAAAACACCGCAAGGAAAATGGCAAAATTGTAAAGAGATTCCATAACGTTTCCTGTCAACGGGTTGGAATTTGAACCCGGATAATGTTTGCATCGCTACGCCAATTGGCAATGCGTTACTGACTTGCAGTTATGGGCCGCCTCGCCTCGAACAGCTTCATTTGCATCGCTTGGGTTAGATACCCCGCGAACGCCCCAAGCGGTTCACCCGAGCCTGCGTCGCGCGCTGCTTTTGCCGCAGAATCGAGATGGGCGGCGGCGCGGTGCTCCGCCTGCGCTACACCCAGCAGCGTTACCACAGTTGGACGCTCAATATCCTTGCGAACATCTTTCCCAGCGAACGATTGCTGCCCCACTGCGTCCAGCACATCATCCAGCGTCTGAAACGCGATGCCGAGATGCTCGCCATAAGCATGCATCGTGCGCCTGCCCGCCTCGCACGCGCCGCCTATAACAGCGCCAATTTCCGCCGATACGCAGAACAGCGCGCTGGTTTTTCCGGCATACATGCGTTCTACGCCTTCAACAGTGCGCTTCTCCGCCGCGCCGTGGAGATCGATTTCTTGCCCTGCAACCAAACCGCCCGGTCCTATGGCGGCGCTAAGACGGTCGCAGATCGAGGCGCGAGCGTCAACGCTCAGGCCGCTGTCGCGAGCAACGACGCCAAACGCATGGCTCAGAAGCCCGATTGCCGAGAGGATCGCGGTCGCTTCGCCATAAACTTTATGATTGGCCTGCAAGCCGCGCCGCAATGTGGCATTATCCATTGCAGGCAGATCGTCGAGGATGAGGGAAGCTGCGTGCACCATTTCCACGGCGCAGGCGGCGTTTAGAGCGCGTTGCGGGTCTGCCCCCCACTGAACGGCGGACGCCATAACCAGCGCGGCGCGAATACGTTTGGCGGGCGCAAGCAGACTGTAGCGCATCGACTCGGACAGGCGAATAGGCGCGTCAGGCGCATCCATCAAGGCTTCCAGACGCTCGCCGGTTTGCAGCCGGAAGCGCTCCAAAAGCGATTTGACGTCGCTCGTCCCGAAAGGTTTTAGCAATGCTTGTCGCCCCTTGCGCCGATTTAACGCGCGGCCTAGCCTCAAATCCGGCGGCTGAAACTGGCCGTACATGGTTCGTTCAGACTTAACTTGCTTCGCCGCGCCGTCAATGCATTAACGTCGTTTTACAGGGTCCTGCGCTGTGAATAAAGAGGTATGACGCAAAACTGAGTGCTCCCGCCTTTAAGCTGTGATAAGTGATGAAATTATGAACGAAATGGCTGGATTAAAGGTGCCTTTTAGCGCGGCGAAATACCCTTCACGGGCGGCGATCGTTATTGGCGCCGGTTTTGGCGGTCTGGCGGCGGCGTTGCGGCTGCGCGCCAAGGGCTACGGCGTTACGCTGATCGAGCGCGGCGCAAAACTCGGCGGGCGTGCGCAGGTGTTCGAGAAGGGTGGCTACCGTCATGACGCGGGGCCCACGGTCATCACCGCGCCATTCCTGTTCGACGAGCTGTTCGAGCTGTTCGGCAAACGCCGCGAAGATTATGTAAAGTTTGTGCCCCTTAAGCCATGGTATCGCTTCTGGTTCGATGAGGACGGCTCCACGTTCGACTACGGCGGCACGCTGGAGGAGACAAAGGCAGAGATGGCTCGTTTCGATCCCGCCGACGCCGATGGTTATGACCGCCTCCTTGCGCACTCCGGCAAGCTCTTCGACGCAGGGTTTACCGAACTCGCCGACCGCCCGTTTCACAACCCTCTAACCATGCTGGCGCAAATACCGCGCCTCGTGACTCTAGGAAGCTACAACACGGTGTGGCAATTTGTTTGCAAGCACCTCAAGCATCCAAAGCTGCGGCAAGCGCTGTCGATCCAACCGCTGCTCGTCGGCGGCTCGCCGTTCGACACGACAAGCATATATGGCCTCATCCATTACCTTGAGCGCAAATGGGGCGTCTTCTTCGCCATGGGCGGCACTGGCGCGCTGGTCGATGCTATCGGTAAGCTTATGTCCGAGTCTGGCGTCGAGACACGCATGAGCACGACGGTGAAGGAAATTGTTGTCGAGGGCGGCCGTGCGACTGGCGTGATGCTGGAGAATGGGGAGTTCATTGCGGCCGATGTGCTCGTCTCCAACGCGGACGCCATGCATTTGTATAGCTCGATGGTGCCAAAAACTGCTCAAGGCTTGTCGGCAAAACTAAAACGGAAGTCGGCGCGCCTGTCCATGGGGCTTTACGTCCTCTATTTCGGCACGACCAAGCAATATCCGGACGTGGCGCATCATACCATCTGGATGGGTCGCCGCTACAAAGAACTGCTCAAAGACATCTTCAAGCGCAAGATCCTGGCGAACGATTTCTCGCTTTACGTCCACCGCCCGACTGCGACCGACCCGAGTTTCGCGCCCGCCGGACATGATTCGTTCTACGTTCTATGCCCCGTACCCAACCTGCAAGGCAAGTTGCGCTGGAATATCGAAGGCGATTTGCTGCGGGATCGTATAGTGGATGCCCTAGACCGCTCCATGCTTCCTGGTCTTAAGGGATGCATCACGTCTGATTTTTATATGACGCCCGAAGACTTTGAGAGTCGATATTTAAGCGTAGCGGGAGCCGGCTTCTCGGTCGCGCCGCACTTCACCCAAAGTGCATGGTTCCGCTTCCATAACAAGGCCGAAGGAATTGAGGGGCTTTATCTTACCGGCGCTGGCACGCATCCCGGTGCAGGTTTGCCCGGAGTTTTATGCTCGGCGAAGGTCATCGACCGCTTGATACCAGCGGTCATGCCTGTCTCTTGACCCATCGCATTTAATTTCAATCAAAAGGGTCGGCTCTAAATCTATATGCAGAGCCGGTCCCGTCCGAAAACCGCGCAACACTTTTTGCAAACGGCTTTAATCGCCTATATCTATAACATCCGCAGCGAGCGCGCCCTCACGCGCGAACATGTCCTGCAGGCGGTTGAATTTTCCCGCCACGTGCTTTTTCAGTATTTGCGAAAGCGCCGCGGCGTCACGGGCCTCAAGCGCCGTGATGATGATCTCATGCTCCGCCATCGCTTCCGCCCAGCGGTTCTCCGATACGTTTACAAACAGACGCGCGCAACGCACTCGCGCTTCAATATTACGGTAAATGCTGTAAAGCGTGTCGTTACGCGCCCCCGCCTGGATGGCTTCATGAATCCGTTGATTGAGATCAAAATACGGTTTGATCTCCCGCTTCTCAAAATGCATTGCCATTTCGTCGTGTAGCTTACGCACCATTGCGATCTCGGAGTCAGGCATATTTTTACACGCAAGCTCGCCAGCAAGCTCTTCCACTACAGCGATGATCGGGAATGTTTCGGCGAGTTCCGTAAGCGTCAATTCGGCGATAACAGCGCCGCGGTTAGGCTTCAGTTTAACAAATCCCTCGAACGCTAGGACTTTTAAAGCCTCCCGAAGCGGCGTGCGGGAGACCTGAAAGCGTTCGCAAAGCTCTCTTTCAGGGATTTTCTCCCCAGCCTTCAATTCGCCGCGCTGAATCATCTCGCGCAGCTCGCTAAGAAGGCGATCATGCAATTGCTCGCGAACGATAGCGCCCGACTGCGTGAAGGTTGCGTCAGTCTTTTCCTCAAGTCCGTGCCGCAAAGCTAAAATCGTCATAAAAGCGCTTCCTTAAAGATATGCACCGCGTGCACGGCTGTTCTGTTTGCGCCATCCCTTATTTGGTGACGGCAGGAAAATCCGCTGGCGACGATGCCGTCTTCCACGGCTGCGTTGCGAACGGCTGGTAAAAGGCTCATTTCGGCCATTTTTAATGAAACGTCATAAGTATCACTATTATAGCCGAAGGCACCGGCCATTCCGCAACAACTTGATTCAATATTCATTACAGCCAGTCTAGGAATTGATTTGAGAATCGCAAGCTCAGGTTGGTGCGCGGCGAACGATTTCTGGTGACAATGGCCGTGAAGATGTATCCGGCGCTCCGTTGGCTTAAAATCTAACGAGATCGCACCCTTCGCCTGCTCCATCCAGAGAAACTCGCCGAGAAGGAATGCGGATTTTGCAATTTCCGCCGATTCGCCGCCCGGGAGCATCGCGGTCGTCTCATCGCGCAGTGTGAGCAGGCAGCTTGGCTCAAGGCCGACAATGGCGGCGCCTTGCCTGACCATCGGCAGGACGGCCTCTATGAAGCGTGAGGCTTCGGCCCGCGCCTCATCCACAAGTCCTGCGGATAAAAATGTGCGGCCGCAGCATATTGGCCGACCGCCATCAATGGGCCTTGTGGTTTCCACGCGGCATCCAGCAGCGGTCAGGACCTCGACAGCGGCGCGTAGATTTTCCGGCTCGAAATACGTGTTAAAAGTATCCGCCATGAGCACAACCGGGCGTCCGTTCGATGGTCCGGCTGGCGCATCAAGATGAAATGGATCGGCGCGCCAGCGGGGCAGGGCGCGTTTAGCTGAAAGCCCTGCAATGATTTCCGACGCCTTCGCCATCCCGGGGATGCCGTCGCGCATGTTCAGCGCCCATGGCGCGCGTGCGGCGTAAGGGGCATAACGCGGAAGGTAAGCTACGAAGCGGTCGCGCAATGGCAGCCGCCGACGCTTATTGGCGGCAGCCAGCACCTCAATCTTCATTTTCGCCATATCGACACTGGTTGGGCATTCGTTGCGGCACGCCTTGCAAGAGACGCATAATTTCATCGTTTCCAGCATCTCATCAGACCCGAGCGCGTCGGGCCCGAGCTGCCCGGAGATGGCGAGGCGCAGTGAATTGGCGCGCCCGCGCGTCACATCGCGTTCGTTCATGGTTGCGCGGTATGAGGGGCACATCACGCCGCCCTGCAGCTTTCGGCAATGGCCGTTGTTGTTGCACATCTCGACCGCGCCCTGGAAGCCGCCGCCCGCGCCGGGCCAAGCGCTCCAGTCGAGCGCCGTCTTGAACTCGGGCACGGCGTAGTCTGGCTTGTAGCGGAACAGCGTGCGGTCGTCGAACTTGGATGGGCGCACAATTTTGCCCGGATTCATCCGCCCGGCCGGATCGACGCGATCCTTCACCGCCTCGAACGCGGCCGTCATTTCGCGCCCGTACATGGCCTCATGAAATTCAGAGCGCACCAGCCCGTCGCCGTGCTCACCCGAATGCGAGCCTTTGTATTCGCGCACCATGCCGAACGCTTCTTCCGCGATAGCGCGCATCTTGCGCGTTCCATCCGCCGTTTTGAGGTTGAGCATGGGGCGCACATGCAGGCAGCCGACCGATGCATGCGCGTACCAGGTGCCTTCTGTGCCATGTTTGTGGAAAATCGCTGTCAGACGATCCGTATAATCCGCCAGATGTTCGAGAGGAACGGCGCAATCCTCGATGAACGACACCGGCTTGCCGTCCGCTTTCATCGACATCATAATGTTGAGGCCAGATTTGCGAACATCCCAAATTTCATACTGAAACGCGGGATCGATAGCCTCCACGACGGCGTTTGCGTGGCCCAGATCGCCCATGAGTTCGTCGAGTTGGCGCAATCGCCGGATGTTTTCCACCTGGTCGTCTTCGGCAAATTCAGTCAGCAGCAACGCTTTCGGCTCGCCCCGCACAAACTTTTCCATGCTGGCGCGGAACATCGGGATGTCGCGGGCAAGCCCGATCAGAGTGTTGTCCACAACCTCGACGGCAACCGGGCCAAGTTTGACGATGTGCTGCGCCGCCTCCATCGCGCTCCGGAAGGTCGGGAAATGGCAGACGCCGACGACCTTGTTTTTCGGCAACGGCGCCAGCGCCAACTCGATGCGCTGGGAGACGGCGAGCGTTCCCTCTGAGCCGACAAGCAGCGTTGCGAGGTTTGGGAGCACCCCGTTCGGCGCCAGCGCGTCGATATTATAGCCGCCGACGCGGCGTGACACTTCGGGAAACGCGGGGGCGAGCGGCGAATACTTCAAGCCCATGCTCAAAAGATCGCGCTTTAACTCCGCCTGTGGCGAAAGCTCGTTAGCGCGGCCATTGAGGCGGCTGGAGTCGAACCGCATTTCGACCCCATCGTGCAAGATCGCGTCGATCGCGGTCACCCGGTCGCGCATGATGCCGTAGCGTAGTGAGCGCGTGCCGGCTGAATTGTTGCCCGTCATGCCGCCGATGGTGCATTGGGCGCCTGTCGAGACATCGACCGGGAACCAGACGCCGCGCGATTTGAGTTTCCGATTCAACTCGTCCAGAACCATGCCGGGGTGTACGACGCAAGACTGCGCGTCATCGCTTACCGACAGCAATCCGTTCATATACTTGGCAAAATCGACAACCAACGCCCGGCCAACTGTCTGCCCGGCCTGGCTGGTGCCGCCGCCGCGCGGAAGAAGCGCCACGCCTTGCTCCGCCGTAATCTCAATCACAGCTTGCAGGTCGGCCTCGGTTTTCGGTATGACGACGCCTAAGGGCTCGATCTGATAGATAGATGCGTCGGTGCTGTACCGGCCGCGGCTGAAGCGGTCGAACAAGACGTCGCCTTCTATAGTTTCTCGCAAACGGCGTTCTAGCATGTGGAAATCCATTTGATCCTTAAATGAATACGTAATTCAGTTATAACGGGAGCATACGGCGCTGCACAAGCGTCATGAAAATCGCTAAAATGTTCAATCAGGCCCAAACTTACTTACTCAGCAAAACGTAGCAAGGAGCGTTATACGACCATGGCTAGAAAACCCGGCCGTCATTTTTTGAATATTCCCGGCCCGACACCCGTACCCGACCGCATTTTGCGAGCGATGGACAAACCGACCATCGACCATCGCGGTCCAGATTTTGGCAAGCTGACGTTAAAAATTCTGGAGAACCTGAAGCCGGTCTTCGGCACGAAGGATCCGATCGTCATTTATCCGTCGTCCGGCACGGGCGCCTGGGTGGCCGCGCTCGTTAACACGCTTTCGCCCGGCGACAAGGTGCTTATGGTCGAAACCGGCCAGTTCGCCACGCTATGGAAGAAGATAGCGGATGGGCTTGGCCTTCAGACCGAGTTCATGCCGACTGACTGGCGTCGCGGCGCGGATGAAGCCGCCATCGAGGCTCGGTTGCGTGATGACAAAAACCACGAGATCAAAGCCGTATGCGTTGTCCATAATGAAACCTCGACTGGATGCACATCCCCCATCGCCCTGATCCGCAAGGCCATTGACGCGGCTGGCCATCCGGCGCTCTACATGGTCGACACGATCTCCTCGCTCGCCTCGATGCCTTATATGCAGGACGAGTGGCAGGTGGACGTGACCGTCGGCGGCTCGCAAAAGGGTTTGATGCTGCCTCCCGGCCTCAGCTTTACGGGCGTTAGCCAGAAGGCGCTGAAGGCGACGGAAACGGCAAAATTGCCGAAGGTTTACTGGGACTGGAAAGAGATCATCGCCACCAATGAACGGGGCTATTTTCCCTATACGCCGGGCACAAATATGCTCTACGGCCTCGACGAGGCGTTGCTAATGATCCAGGAAGAAGGTCTGGAGAACATGTACGCCCGCCACGACCGTCTGGCGGAAGCGACGCGCCGCGCCGTGCAGGCTTGGGGCCTCGAAACCCTTTGCGCCAACCCGCGCGATTACTCCAACACGGTGACGGCGGTCTTAACCCCCGCTGGCCATAGCGCCGACGCCGTGCGCCTGCTGATCCTGAAAAACTTTGACATGTCGCTGGGCGTGGGCCTTAGCAAAGTCGCCGACAAGATTTTCCGCATCGGTCATATTGGCGACACCAATGACCTGACGATCCTCGGCGCGTTGTCGGGTGTGGAGATGGGCCTGCGTATGGCGGGCGTGCCGCATCAGCGCGGTGGCGTGCAGGCGGCGGTGGATTATCTGGCGGGCGTCGCAGGCGAAAGCGCTGTGCACCAGGTTGCCGCTCAGTAATATGTCTGACCTCATAAAATTTGAGCGTGACGAGGCCATCGCCACCGTCATACTCAACCGCCCCCAAAAGCTTAACGCCATGACCAAGCCCATGTGGGGCGCGCTGGCGGGCGCGATGCTGGCGCTCTCGGCAGATGAAGCGTTGCGATGTATCGTTTTGCGCGGCGCTGGCGGAAAAGCCTTCTCCCCCGGCAACGATATCAGCGAATTCGAGACCGAGCGCTCCAATCCAAAGCAGGCAGCCGCCTATGGCGAGTTATTGCATAAGGCGCTCGCCGCTATCCGCGAATGCCGCCACCCGACAGTCGCGTTGATCGAAGGCATATGCGTCGGCGGCGGCATGGAAATCGCCGCTTGCTGTGATATCCGTATATGCGGTGAAAGCGCTCGCTTCGGTGCGCCGATAAATAAGCTCGGTCTAGTTATGGCTTATCCGGAAATCGAAGGCCTGCTTCGCCTTGTCGGCCGTGCTGCGACGCTGGAGATTTTGCTTGAGGGGCAGATTTTTGGCGCCGCCAAGGCGCTTCAGCTCGGCTTAATAACCCGCGTTACTTCAGATGCTGAGGTGGAACGCGAGGCGTATGCGACTGCGCAACGAATAGCAGATGGCGCGCCTTTGGTCGCCCGCTGGCACAAGGCGTTCCTAAAACGTCTCGAAAGCGGCGAGCCGCTCACGCAGCAAGAGATTGCGGAAGGCTATGCATGCTACGCCACCGAGGATTTTAAAATCGGCTATCAGGGGTTTTTGGCCAAAACCAAGCCGGAATTTACAGGGCGCTGACATGAGGGACACTGTCGAACCGAGAGGACCGTTGAAGGGTATGCGCGTCATTGAACTGGCGCATATCATGGCCGGGCCGGTGTGCGGGTTGATGCTCGCCGATCTCGGCGCGGATGTTATCAAGGTCGAGAATGCCGATGGCGGCGATGACAGCCGCCGGTTCCTGCCGCCGGATATCAATGGCGAGTCCGCCGCGTTCATGATGGTGAACCGTAACAAGCGCGGCATCGCCGTCGATCTCAAGCACGCAAAGGGCCGGGAGGTTGTGCTTAGGCTGGTCGAAACTGCGGACGTGTTGATTGAAAATTATCGCTTCGGCGCGATGGAAAAGCTCGGACTTGGCTATGAGACGCTCAGGGTAATCAACCCCGGCCTGATTTACTGCGAAATTTCCGGGTTTGGGCGCACCGGTCCCTATGCGGAGCGCGGCGGCTTTGACCTTATCGCGCAAGGCATGTCGGGGCTGATGGCGATCACCGGCGAAGGGCCGGGCAGGCCCCCGGTGAAGGTTGGCGCGCCTGTTACCGACATCACCGCCGGCATTCTGGCCGCGATGGGCGTCATCGCCGCTTACACCCAAAAACTGAAGACAGGGTTGGGGCAGCGGGTCGATACGTCGCTGTTTGAGGCAGGGATCACGCTGACCTATTGGCAGTCCGCCATCGCGATGGCAACCCGCGTTTCTCCTGGGCCGATGGGTTCGGCGCACCCGCTGAACGCGCCATATCAATCCTTTGAGACAGCAGATGGGTGGATCAATGTTGGCGCCGCCAATCAAGCAAACTGGCTGCGTCTGCTCATCATTCTTGGGAAAGAAGACTTGAACGATGACGAACGGTTTGCGACTAACAAAGCGCGTATGACAAATCTGGGTGCCCTTGCACAGGCTCTCGCTGCTATCTTTCGCACACGAAGCACCCAGGCTTGGCTTCAAAACTTCGAAAAAGTCGGGATCCCCGCAGGCCCAGTCCTCTCCATCGCCGAGATGCACGCCGACCCTCAGACACACTCACGTGAGATGGTGACTGAGGTCGTCCATCCGGTCGCGGGGGTGATGGAGACACTCGGTCTCCCTATCAAGCTGTCGGAAACACCTGGAGCCGTGTTGCGTCCGGCGCCGCTTCTTGGAGAGCATACAAACGAGGTGCTACACCAGCTTGGATTTACCGTCAGCACAATTGCAAAAATGCACAGTGAGCAGGCTGTGCGATGCATGGATCACGACGCCGACACGAAAGTGCCATAGTTAAGCAAATCAGAACAGTGTGTTGTTATGGTTGTTATAATTTTTAGGCTTGTAAGATTCTGAACCCGTCGGGCGGGAACTATGGTTACGATCCCTGCGTCTGTTGATAGGATTGCCGTTTATAAAGGCGGTGACGTAACATACGCGGGACTCGCACATTATAAATGGAGGCCATTATGGTCATTAAGAAAATTTTTTTAGCGGCGCCTTTAATGTTAGGCATCGCCTTTGCGGCGAATGTCGCGACAGCAGGGTCTGCAACAAACACAACGGTCAGCATGAACACTAACGCAACTCAGATAAACGCCGATGCGATTCTAGTTGGTAGAGGCGGTGGCGGCAATAGCGGCGGCGGCGGTAACAGTGGCGGCGGCGGAGCCAGAAGCGGCGGCGGCGGCGGTGGTGGCGGTTTCGGCCGCGGTAGCGGTGGTGGCGGCCGCACGGGTGGCGGCGGCGGAGCGCGTAACTTCCGTAGCAACGACGGCGGTGGCCGAAGCGGGTTTCGCAACGGAGGCCGTAGCGGATTTAGTTTCCAAGGCAATCGTGGCAATCGCAACGGTTATAATCGCGGACGCGGCAGAAACTATAGTAACAACCGTAGAGGGCGCCGTTTCTATCGCCGGGGTTATGGCTCGGGACTCTACTTCTATCCCGACTATTACGGCTATGATGGCGGAAGTTGTTACTCCCGTTGCCGTGCATATCGTCCAGTGCGTTATTGCCGCCGGGCTTGCTACTAAACGATTAGCGCAAATTGAAAATGAAACGCCGGTTTAACCGGCGTTTTTTTTGCGTGTGCAATCTCTGGATGTGAACAATATCAAATGTTATGAAAGGGCAAGGTATAAACCCGTGCGAATCGTGGCAAAGTTGAGAAAATGTCTCCTCCAAGTTGAGCGCCAAAGGTTGAAAATGATACAATCGCAACTTCATAGTTTTTTGTCGCGTGTCTCCACACGCCCAGGCAACTGGCCCAATGCGTGCGTTCATGTCGCGCCGGGCGCTGGCGCCGTGCTTCGTATACAACGTTTAAAATCAATGGACAATGTGCGTTGTGAAACACAGGCACTCGCTTCCATAGATCCTAGTCTTTTCGATGAATTTTTAGACGCCGTGATGGCCGCGAATGTTTCCTTTACGTCCCTCGAACAAACCTATTGTCGGCTAATACAGGGCGCTGCGGGCCGCATGGCGTGTTTTACGTTCGATGGACCATCTGAAGGGCTTATTGAGTTTGGCTACCCGGCACTGAAAAAGCGCAATATTCCGCTGACTATTTTCGTTTCTCCGCAAGCTCTGGACAAACACGCTGCGGCCTGGTGGTTCGCGCTTGAAATGCTTGTCCTAAAAACGGACGCCATCTCCCTAGCCGTTCGTGGGCAAACGTTTCGCGGACGTTGTCACACGCTAGAGGAAAAAGCGGAAACTCTGGATAATCTAGTTCCACTCTTACTCCGGCAGCCTCAGGAAGCAGTGAAGCGCGCTGTTTGGGCAATGTGCGAAGCAGACGGAATAGATATGCCGTATATTGCTGCTGCACAACCAGGGTGGCAGGCGGTAAAGCAACTCTTAAAAGACCCGCTCGTCAGCGTTGGTCTGCTAGCGCCGGATCGTCATGCGGCCACTGCATCTTCATACGATACGGTGCACGATAGCTTCGCCGCCGCTGCAGGCCGTATTGTTGCGGAGCTGGGCGTGAAGCCGCTAGATTTGGCGTTCGGGGCGGGCTGGCATGGTTTTGTCGAGCAGCGGGATCTGGAAATTGCTAGCTCGCTGGGCTTCCGCACCGCTTGTCTGCCAGCAGGCGGCGCGTTATTCGCTGAAGACGCGACGCACTTTGCTACCTTGCCGCGTATGCTTCTGTCCGATGCGCCGGACGCGCTGCTGGATGCGCAGGCGGTTTGCGGCGCTGCGTTGTCGTCAATGTCTGGTTACGCTTATGGTCGTAGAGCCTCAGTCGCCTGAGCGCGTGTTGCAGGTTGCTTCTGCATCCAGTAAATAACCGCCGCAGCAAAGATGAACCATATCAGCGTTGTCACGAAATAGAATGCCATCTGCACCAGGACGGATGTGTCTGGCAGACGGGCGAGCGCAATCGTGATTGCGACGAAAAAGTAGAGTGACGAAAAGCTGACAATCGCTATGGTTCCAAGCAGCTTCCGGGTGCGTATAGTCATGACGATAACCTAATCCTTTGTAATCTGCGGTCGCGCTGCGTAAGCGCCAGCTTTCGAATTGATACCAGCGATGACAACATCCAGCTTTAATTGGGCTGACGCATACCACGGCAACGCACAACCGAGCCGCGCCGTTGCCATTTGGCTATATACGCTGGCTGTAATGATTTTCGCCATGGTTCTTGTCGGCGGCGCTACCCGGCTAACGGAGTCGGGATTGTCGATTACGGAGTGGAAGCCGCTTCTAGGCGTCATCCCCCCAATGAGCGATGGTGCATGGCAGCAGGCTTTCAATAAATATAAGCAAATTCCGGAATATCAGATCATCAATCGCGGCATGACCCTATCAGAATTTCAGTTCATCTACTGGTGGGAATGGGCGCACCGTTTTCTCGGGCGTATGATCGGGCTGGTGTTTCTGCTGCCCTTTATCGCATTTTTGGCAACTTGCCGCATCAAGCTGGCGCAATCGCCGAAGTTCCTCGTGCTGTTCGCGCTTGGCGGTTTGCAGGGCTTTCTCGGCTGGTACATGGTGCAGAGCGGGCTGGTTGACCGTGTGGATGTGAGCCAGTACCGGCTTGCTGCGCATCTTGGCCTCGCCATTGCGCTGTTTGCAGCGATTCTCTGGATGGCCCTGAGTTGGGATAAGCCCTCACGCCGACAATCCGCCAGATGGAGCGCTATAAGCATCTCAGCGGCGGGGCTTGCCACAGCGATATACCTGCAATTCATTTTCGGCGGGTTCGTGGCCGGGCTGGATGCGGGCAAGGCGCACAACACCTGGCCGCTTATGGATGGCGAGGTCATCCCATCGAACATTGGCGCCATAACGCCGTGGTGGCGCGATATCTTCGAGAACGTCACCACCGTGCAGTTCAATCATCGGCTCATGGCCTACGCCATCGTTGTGTGGGGGCTGCTGCATATGCTGGCCGTGTGGCGGCGCTCGCAGCCTCGGGCGGTGACGGTGTCGGCGTTGTGGATTGGCGCGGCTGTTTTCGCTCAGGCGGCGCTCGGCGTGTGGACGGTCATCGCCGCCGTGCCGCTATGGCTTGGACTGGCGCATCAGGGCGGCGCGGTGATCCTGCTCGCCCTCGCAATCAATCACTTGCACAAGGTGCGCCGCTTCAGCGCTTAAGCATCGTTGCGACGCAGATGCAACAGCCGCGCGGCAACTGCGAGCACGCGCATCATTCGCCCTTTATATTTGCGGGCTACGGGATATGCCTTTCATTTAAACAAGTGGGTGGGAAATACGTATACAACTCAAATGGCAGATCAGCCAACCTATCAACCAAGCTGTCCATCAATATTGCTTGGCGCAGCTTTAGTTATATATTTCGCAATTTTTTATTCGTCATGCGAATTGGATTTTTACCATTACTTCTAATAGTTGCAACTTATACGCTGATTTTCATTTATTTCGTTGCTTTAGTAGTAGTGACTGACCCACAAACAGTACCCTCTCAAGAATTTGTGCAGCAGAGTATTTGGCTTAACGTAATCGTTATCCCAATTCAGTTGCTGGTCTCTACAATGTTCATTGTTGGTGTCCGTCGTCTAGTAGTGTTGTGTGAAAAACCAACAGGGTTCTTTTATGTAAGGTTCCAGCGCGAGGAAGTTAAGTATTTTATTGTGGGACTAGTTATAGCACTACCGTTTTACGCGCTCTCTGGGGTTATAACAGTTATTGCTTATTCATTTGGGCCTGCTGAGGGGCCAGCATCAGCAGAAATATCACCGATACTACAGGTTGCTTACGTTGCTTATTTTATAGTGTTTATCTTTATGATATGGCCACTTGTTCGCTTCTCGCTGGCGTTTCCCCACGCGGCTGTCGCGGGCGAGATTGATTTCGGTCTCTCATGGAGAGTAATGAAAGACAATTTTTGGCGATTCATACTTGTCCTTTTTATTGCATTTATTTTCATACTACTGGTCTACATCATATTCGGTCTTTTGATTGTTGCATTTTCACTTCTATCCTCAGCAATTTCGACCGCAGCACCGCCTGGTACTATTCAGAAAGACATGCCTCTTTGGGCATTTATCAATTTTGCCCCTACACTGATCCTGTTTATTATTCTACTTGGCTTTATTCAGGCGGTATCCGTAACGATATTATCGTTCAGCTATAAAGCGCTCATCCTCCGCAATTACGAGACTGCGGCTTAAGCCGCAGTCAGCGCCTGGGCGAGGTCGGCGATGATATCGGCCTTGTCCTCCAGGCCGACGGAGAGCCGCACAACATCGTCCCCAGCACCAGCCAGGCGGCGTTGCTCGTTGGTGAGTTGCCGGTGCGTCGTCGAGGCAGGATGGATTATGAGGCTTCGCGTGTCGCCGATGTTGGCGAGGTGCGAGAACAGCTCGACGCGGGAGACCAGATCGACCCCCGCCTCATAGCCGCCCTTCAGCCCGAACGTGAACACGGCGCCCGCGCCTTTCGGGCTAATGCGCTTTTGCAAGGTGTGATATTTGTTCGCCTCAAGCCCCGCATAGTTGACCCACGCCACCTGCGGCTGCGCCTCCAGCCACTGCGCGACAGCGAGCGCGTTCTCGCAATGCCGCGCGATGCGCAAAGGCAGCGTTTCGATGCCGGTAAGGATTAGAAATGCGTTCATCGGCGCGATGGACGGCCCCAGATCGCGCAAGGCGAGCACCCGCGCAGCGATGGCGAACGCGAAGTTGCCAAACGTTTCCGCCAGCACGATGCCGTTATAGCTTGGGTTCGGCGCGGACAGGGCAGAGTAGCGCCCGCTGGCGATCCAGTCGAATGTGCCGCAATCGACCAGAATGCCGCCGACCGAGTTGCCGTGCCCGCCGAGGAATTTCGTCAGCGAATGGACGACGATATCGGCCCCGTGCTCTTTCGGCCGGATCAGATACGGCGTCGCCAACGTGTTGTCGACGATGAACGGCACGCCCGCCTTTTTCGCGACCGCTCCAATCGCCGCCATATCCGTCACGATACCGCCGGGATTTGCGATGGATTCCACGAAAATCGCTTTGGTTTTCGGCGATAGCGCGCGCTCGAAGCTGGAGGGATCGTCAGCATCGGCCCAGACGACCTGCCAGCCGAACTTCTTGAAGGCGTGGTTGAACTGGTTGATCGAGCCGCCGTAAAGCTGGCGCGCGGCGATGAACTCGTCGCCTAGCTCCATCAGCACGTGAAACGTGAGCAATTGCGCGCCGTGGCCAGACGCCGCCGCCAGCGCCGCCGTGCCGCCTTCGAGCGCCGCGACGCGCTGCTCCAGCACCGCCTGGGTCGGGTTCATGATGCGCGTGTAGATGTTGCCAAAGGTTTCGAGCCCGAACAGCGCGGCGGCGTGATCGACCGAGTCGAACACATAGGACGTGGTCTGATAGATTGGCGTCACCCGTGCGCCCGTCGCCGGATCGGGCTGCGCGCCCGCATGGATGGCGAGAGTGTTAAAACCAACTTCGCGATTATCAGACATAGCCGCACCTATTTGTTAATATTCCAAAAGGAAGCATCATAACATGCCAATGATTTTAGCTCTAAACGTCATCCCCGCGAAAGCGGGGATCCAGTCTTTCTATGCGAGAAAGAGTTTGTCATTCTGGATACTTGCTTTCACGGGGATGACGTAGGAGGTCAATCCCTGGATTTTAGTGTCAGATTCTGAAAGCCCTTGGCGCCCATTAGTGGCTTGCGAGCTGATATGGTGCGCGCGTTTACGCCCGCCCATGCGATCTCACCGGACAGCCGCCCAAATTCGATTTTGGGGCAGCGGTTCATAATCACCTTAAGCCCAGCCTCCTCTGCCAGCCGCGCCGCCTCGTCGTTGCGCACGCCAAGCTGCATCCAGATGACCTTCAGGCCAAGCTTGTCCTTTAGTGCGATGGTGTCCCTGGTGATCTGCAGCGCTGCGTCAGAATTGCGGAAGATGTCCACCACCTCGACCGGTTCGGGGATCTCGGCGAGGCTTGCATAGCACATCATGCCGAGAATTTGGCGGCCCGCCTGGCCGGGGTTAACGGGAATGATCCGATAGCCCTTGCCGAGCAGGTATTTCATGGCGAAATAGCTGGGCCGCACCACATTCGCGCTCGCCCCCACCATTGCGAAGGTTTTGTGAGTTGTGAGTACGGAGCGAATGTAAGCGTCCGGGTAAGCGTCGTGGTTCATAGGAGTTTTCCGAAAGGCTAGCCGCGCCACACGGCGGGCGCTTGGGCTATCATTTTCGCGACACTTTGTTAGCCACCCTTTTTCACGAGGGCGTCCAGGTCTTTCTCCATCGACTTCACCGCCGCCATATTTTCTTGCGTGCTGCTCAATAAACCATCCTCCTCTAGCCCTTTGCGCGCCTTCTTCTCCAGCTTACGCTTCTGCTTGTCGGTCAGAAAATCCGTATCACGAATTTGGGCAATAACCTTTTCCGCCGCTTTCTCCATTTCGTCGGGAGATGTGCCAGCCTTGAGCTGCACATAAGCGGCGGCGGTAGCGTGGGCCACGCGCAACCACTCCTCAAAATCCTTGAAGCCATGATCTTTGGCGGCGTCATCGGCCTGGGCACGCACCTCCGCGTCACCCGCGAACTTCATCACCGCTTCGAGCGGGCTCTTCACGCTCGCTAAGTCCTTGCCCTTGCTTAACGCTTGCGATACGGCCAGAATTTTAACGCGCGGAAAACTGTCCACCAGCCGCTTTACACTATCCTTGGTGAGTTGCACTTTAGCCTTATCGGCCATCGCAGAGTGCAGTCCTACATGGAGAAAAACCGCCGCTAAAAGCACCAGGCAAAATCGCACTAACGCGCCGGGAGTACGTAAAGTCATATTCAGGCTCCATTGCCGATATAATCATTTTTGACGTATGCGGCGTAACGATCAAGGTTTATGGCAGTATTCTGGGAAAAAATGGTCAAATATAGGTTCGGCGATAAGATCGCTCCCATTAGAGGCGCCAGAGCTTAATATGTCATCAGAAATAAACGCGCTGATGAGCGCGAAGGACATTATGGCGTTCTGGGAGATCGAGTTCCCTCAAGTGTACGATGGCGGCCGTCATTTCCATGTGACATCTACGGCCCATGGCGAGGCCAACATGCGGATGGAATACGCGCCGCGTTTCCTGCGGCCCGGCGGCACAATTTCGGGCCCGTCGATGTTTGCGCTTGCCGACCTTGCCATGTACGCCGCAGTGCTGTCGGCCATCGGCCCTGTCGGCCTCGCCGTCACCACCAACCTCAATATCAACTTTCTTTGCCGCCCCGGGCCCTGCGCGATGATCGCCAGAGCGCGCCTTTTGAAGATTGGCTCGCGGCTGGCAGTTGGGGATGTAGCGCTTTACTCTGAAGGCCAAACGGATATGGCCGCGCACGCAACTTCCACCTATTCGCTCCCGCCCAGATAGCAGGTATTATTTTACCGCATGACTAACAACATGTTTTTGCGTCATTATTCTTGACGAAACGGACATTAATCGCTAGCACATAGCTTGTGATTTTACTTTTCGGACATTACAAACATGAAAACTTACTCCGCTAAAGCCTCGGAGATCGAGAAAAAATGGATCGTGATTGACGGCGAAGGTCTGGTGGTCGGCCGCCTCGCCTCGATCATTGCCATGCGTCTGCGCGGCAAGCATAAACCGACCTTCACACCGCACATGGATTGCGGCGATCACGTTGTCGTCGTCAACGCCGAAAAGGTCGTCTTCACCGGCAACAAACGCACCGACAAAATTTACTACTGGCACACAGGCCATCCTGGCGGCATTAAAAGCCGGACGGCGGACAAAATCCTCGATGGCCGCTTCCCGGAGCGCGTGATCGAAAAGGCTGTGGAGCGTATGCTGCCCGGCCGCTCGTTAAAGCGCCAGCAAATGACGCATTTGCGCGTTTACTCCGGGCCAGAACATCCGCATGAGGCACAAAGCCCGGAGACGCTCGATGTGGCGGCGATGAATAAGAAAAACGTGGCGAGGGCGAAATAATGTTGGATCTGGAAACTTTAGCGCCTGCGCCCGCAGCCGCGCCGACTGCGCCATCCGCCCCGGTGCATGTTCAAAAGATCGATAAGTTCGGCCGCGCCTACGCAACCGGCAAACGCAAGGATGCTGTGGCGAGGGTTTGGATCAAACCAGGCCACGGCAAAATCACGGTGAACACCAAGGACGTGGCCGCCTATTTCGCCCGTCCCGTTTTGCAGATGATTTTGAAGCAGCCATTGGTCACGGCCGCGCGGTCTAGCCAGTATGACGTGATCTGCACCGTGTCCGGTGGTGGTTTGTCCGGCCAGGCGGGCGCGGTTCGCCATGGCATCTCCAAAGCGCTTACCTATTACGAGCCAGAACTGCGCAGAGTATTGAAAAAAGCCGGGTTCCTGACGCGAGACAGCCGTATTGTCGAGCGCAAGAAATTTGGCCGGGCGAAAGCGCGCCGCAGCTTCCAGTTCTCGAAACGTTAAGACGCTGCCTGAGTTGTTGTTTATCAAGGCTCGCGTTCGTCGCGGGCCTTTTTTATGTGGCTAATTCGTTAGAAGCGGTTGCATTCAGTCTTTAAACTGAAAATGCTCTGGTTATGCAAGGCTGGCTATGGAAAAAATACGCATCGGTGTGATTGGCGCCTCTGGTTATACAGGCGCTGACCTCATTCGTCTCGCCACCCGCCACCCGATGATCGAGCTGGGGCCGCTTGTCGCCAACACTTATGCGGGCAAGACTTTGGGAGAGGTATTTCCGCATTTGAGCTTTCTCGGGCCCACGCGGCTGGTCAGCGTCGATGAGGCTGACTGGAGCAATTGTAGCGCCGTGTTTTGCGGTTTGCCGCACGGCACGGCGCAGGACATCATTATCGGCCTGCCACCGCATCTGAAAATTATCGATATGTCTGCCGATTTTCGTTTGCGCGACGCCGCCGTCTACACTGAGTGGTATGGCCGAACCCACGGTGCCAGCGAATTGCTGAAAAGCGCCGTTTATGGTCTGACCGAGTTTTATTCGCGCGAGATTGCCTCTGCGCGGCTTGTCGCGTGTCCAGGCTGCTACCCGACAGCGACCTTACTGGCGCTACTGCCGCTGGTTTCATCCAAATTAATCGATGTGAGCGATATCATCATCGATGCAAAATCAGGCATCACCGGCGCGGGGCGGAGCCTGAAGCAGAACCTGCTTTTTTCCGAGGCGGGAGAAGGGCTCTCGCCCTATGGCGTGGCGAGCCACCGCCATGCTCCAGAGATCGAACAGGAAATCGGACGCGCGGCAGGGCAGAGCGTTATCGTGAATTTCACGCCGCATCTTGTACCGATGAGCCGAGGCGAGCTTGTCACCTGCTATGTGCGGCTGTCGGCGGGGGCGACCGCAGACGATCTGCGCGCCGCGCTGGTGACGCGCTATGAGAGCGCCAAGTTTGTGAGCGTTATGGCTGAGGGCGGGTTGCCCGGCACGCAGCATGTGCGCGGCTCGAACCATTGCCTGATGGCGGTTTTCCCCGACCGTGTGCCGGGCCGCGCCATCGTCATTTCAGCCATCGATAATCTGGTGAAAGGCTCTGCTGGCCAGGCCATGCAGAACTTTAATCTGATGTTTGGGCTGGACGAGGCGGCGGGTCTGACGCAATTGCCCATGTTCCCTTGAGTGTATGCCTATAACGGCGGAAAGGCCGGGAAGAGACAGAAATGAAACACGTTTTGCCCAAAACATGAAGACGTCCGTAATGTTTCGCTTGGCTCTTATCGCCGATCTACATTTTGGCAGTGTGCCCGACGGCCTTGCCGCCGCGCTTTTGACCGACATCGAAGCAGGCGATCCAGACCTTATCATCGTGGCGGGTGATTTGACCATGCGCGCGCGAAGGCGCGAGTTTGACGCCGCCCGCGACTGGCTGAGGGGCATGAAGGCGGAGACGATGGTGCTCGCGGGCAACCATGATTTGCCTTATGTGAACTTGTGGGAGAGATTCGCCAGTCCGTATAAGCGCTTCATGGCTTTTACAGGAGCCGAGGCCGAACCTTTTTATGAGACCGAAGGCGCATCGGTTGTCGGCCTTAACACCACTCGCTCCTGGCAGCCGCATTTGAGCTGGCAGGAAGGAATTGCGCGGAGTAAAAGCGTGATTGCTGCCGGGGCAAAACTCGCCGCAGCGCGCCCGAATACCTTTCGCTGCGTTGTTTCGCATCACCCCTTGTGGCTTGGCCCGGAGGCGCCCCGTTATGTGCGGCCAGCGATCGGCGCTGAGGCCGCGGTGCGTACACTGGCGTTTGCGGGGGCTGAAGTGTTCATGTCAGGACATGTGCATCGTGGGTTTGTTCATAGCTTTGAAATAGAGGGGCGCACATGTATCGCTCTTGGCGCCCCGACAGCGCTTTCAAGTCGTTTAAGGGGGGAGGAAAACGGCTACTGGCGTATTGCGGCAAGCGACTGCGACATCACTCTGACGTTGCGCCGACGTCGCGAAAGCGCGTTTTTCGACGAAAAGGAAATTCGCTTTATGCGATAGCGAATGAAGCCGAAAGTATAGCGAGTTTCTCATTTTTGCCTTAAATTGCCCTTTTTCAAAGGTGTGATTTAAGCTGATAATCACCGCTGTTAAGGTGGCTGGAGTGAATGCTTGCGAAACATGCCGTGCATGAATTTTCTTTCATGATTTGCAATTAAAGGTTTTTTTGAGATACATAATCAAACGGGTAGAAAATTCGCTTTAGGATGAGTTGCGGGATCTCCCTTTGCTAAAATATTATGCCCTTCTGTAAAGGATTTGCATCGCGCTACCTGGCTAAAGATATTAAGCAAACGTAAAGTAACTGTGTTTTAAAGCGGTGACGAGACGTAACTATAATAACGTTTTTTAGAAAGGAGTTCTTTGAACATTTGCAATCTCTGTGATGTCAGATGTTAGCAACCAACAATAGTCAGAGTTAAAATTCCTGTGTAATGCGTAGGAGATAAAAATGAAAACGAAACGGGTGAGAAAAAACGGCGAATCAAAAACACCTTTGTCAGTGATCTTGAAAACTCTTGAACAATATTATGAAGAGCTTAAACAAGATCCAGTACTAACCATTTCGGCGACGCATATATGGCATGCGGCAGAAGATATTCGGGTGATGCGCAGTTTAGCGCTTAAAGTTATGCTTGAAAAGAAATCTGGCGAAACCAATGGAATCTCTAATGAAGATGACGACGGTGAAAGCAAAGGAGTGTGGACTCCTTTGTCGTGCATGCCTCACTACGGCGTTCTAAAGCAATAAAAATTTTCCCATAAGGATTTAGGCGCAGTTGCGCTCATAGTTGTTAGCCGCCTTAACTTTAAGTCAAATGTGCGGCTAACGACACTCTTGATAGCCATAGTTGCGGCAGACCATGGCCTTATTTAGATACAAGCGCCGTGCGTTCGCACCTTGGACAGGACTTCTCCGCGTGCAAAGTCTACGTTACGCTTCTCACCACTACTGGACTTAAGGTTGTTCGCCGCAGGGATTAGTCGCATGGATGGTTTCGAAGTGTTTCAGGTTGTTCGTATTATTTACGCGATCGATGAAAATCACGCCTGGCTGGGCGAAACTGTAGGGGGCTGTCATGATTTTGTCCCAGAGCGCGCGAGCCGAAACGTGGCTGTAGACCTTGCCTTCAAATGACAAATTTCAGGGCGAGTCTTCACGCACCGCCTCCATGAAGACGTCTGTCACCAAGACGGAGACGTTAAAATTCCTAAGTCGAAGTGGATCGCTTTTTGCGGCGATGAACGCTTCGATGTCGGGATGGTCGCATCGCATGGTAGCTATCATCGCGCCGCGCGCCTGCGGACAGGATGGTGCGACACATGGCGTCCCAAACGTCCATGAAACTAACCGGGCCCGAGGCTTCCGCGCCGACGCCCTTCACAACTGCGCACTGGAGGCGTAAGGTCGAGAAATCGTGACCGATGCCGCCGCCTCGCTGCATGGTGAGTGCGGCTTCCTTGACGTTATCGAATATCGAGGTCATGTCGTCCTCGATCCGGCCCATCACGAAGCAGTTGAACAGCGTCACATTGCGACCACTTCCCGCGCCGGGCAGTATTCGCCCGGCTGGGAGAAACGCGAAGTCCGCCATGGCGTCAAAAAAACTTCGACGCCCAAAACTTGGCCCGAGCTTTGCTTTCTGCTTGCGCTGCAGCGTTTGCGACGCGGCGCCGCGTATCCTCGATAGATTTATCGACGCCAGTCAATCGATATTTTTGTTCCCATATTCGGCGGAGGTCGCATTCAAGACTTCGAATTTCTGACTCATCGACGCAATACCCATTAACTAGCAAGCTTAGTTCGTTCACGTTTTATCTCAATATGGAGCAATTAGCATGCTTTTGGAATAAATTCTAATCTGGAAGTTCAGTAGCGGCGGAGGAGACCAGTCAAGCGGCCTTGAATTTTAATGCGGTCAGGCCCGAAAATGCGGGTTTCGTAGGCCGCATTCGCCGCCTCCAGGGCTACCGACTGCCCGCGTTTGCGAAAACGCTTCAGCGTCGCCTCCTCATCGTCAATCAGCGCCACGACGATATCGCCGTTGTCAGCCGTTTCAGTTTTGCGCAAAATCACAGTGTCGCCGTCAAAAATCCCGGCGTCGATCATGGAGTCGCCTTTGACCTCCAGCGCGAAATGTTCGCCGCCGGAGAAATAGTCGGCGGGCAGGCTTATGGCATGGCTCTGATGTTCGATTGCCGAGCGCGGCACGCCCGCCGCTATACGGCCCATGACAGGCACATGCACGGTGTCCTGGCCGTTGTCATCCGGCCCGCTATATCTCATAATCGTTTTGACCAGAGACGGTGCAAACGCGCGCTCCCTCGCCGCCCTCAGGCTGACAGGCGTGACCTCAGGCAGCTTCAAGATTTCCAGCGCACGCGCACGGTGCGGCAAACGCCGGATAAAGCCACGCTCTTCGAGCGCGGTAATGAGCCGATGGATGCCGGATTTCGACCGCAAGTCGAGCGCCTCTTTCATTTCATCGTAGGATGGAGGCACGCCGGTTGCCTTGACGCGGCCATCAATGAACAGCAGCAGCTCTTTTTGTTTGGACGTAAGCATGCGGCTCCTAAATGGTGATGTTACGGTTGACTCGACCGGACAAAGCACGAACACGCTTAACTGTTCTATTTGTGTTCCGCAAGAGAAATATGTTTCAGTAAGTCTTAGGCCATAAAATATTAATAAAAATCAAAAGTCTAAGGAAAGGATATCCACAATATGGCCTACCTCGGCAGCAACTGCGCCAGGCTGTCGCACGATCAAGCAGTCGGATGACGCCAGTGCCGACATCAGCGAACTGTCCTGGCATTCAAGCACCCGCACTAAGGGTGCGCCCAGAGGGCCGCCGGTAATGCGTCCCCTCATGTAATGTGTCCTGTCGCCGTTCGAGGGAAGAGCGGCGTCCAATATGCCTTTTGTTAAGCGCTGGCCGCTTCCTCCAAAATTTGTAAGACGATGAATTAGGGGCTGTAAAAAGATGCGGGCGCAAATCAGTGTGGAGACTGGGTTGCCGGGTAAGCCGAGCACTCGCGTTTCGTCCATACGGGCAAAGAGCAGCGGCTTGCCAGGGCGCATCGCGACCTTGTGGAAATGAAATGTGGCGCCCGCATGTGCGAGAGCGCGTCCAACAAGGTCATGATCCCCAACCGACGCGCCGCCAATCGTCACCAGAATATCAGCGGGTCGCGCCTGCTCAATGCGGGCAGCCAGGCCGTCCAGGCTGTCGCGCGCGATGTCCAGCAGCCAAGGTTCGCCGCCGCTTTGCGCAACCATTGCAGCAAGGCCTGCTGGAGATGATGAAACGATCTGGCCGGGTGCGAGCACGCCGCCCGGGGATATAAGTTCGTCGCCTGTTGCAACAATCGCCACAAGCGGCTTCCGGGTTACGGATAGCGAGCCATAATTCATGCCTGCCGCAAGCATGAGGTCACGCGCGGTCAGGCGACGCCCTTCACGCAGCAAAACATCGCCTTCGCGAAAATCGACGCCAGCAGGGCGGATATTCGCACCAGGGGCCGGTTTTTGAGTGATGCGGACAACGCTGCCCGCGCGCTCGACATTTTCCTGCATAACAACGCAATCGGCGCCTTGAGGCACGACCGCGCCAGTGAAGATGCGCGCTGCCTGCCCGCGTTCAACTCGGCCGCACAGAGGGAGGCCCGCAGCAGACTCGCCGATAACTTCCAGCCTTTCAAACTCGTCCAGATCGGACGCGCGAACAGCGTAGCCGTCCATGGCTGCGCTGTCGAACGGGGGTTGTGTGATACGTGCGGCAAGATCTTGCGCCAGGACGCGCCCGCCGGCTTTATGAACTGGAATGTATTCAGCGCCGAGGCGGGATGCGCCCTCAAGAATTGCGGCGAGAGCGTCTGAAACCGGCAGCAGCGCCATGCTATTCCCCGGCTGGCGCGCGATAATGCCCGGAGCGGCCGCCAGTTTTCTCCAGAAGACGAACGCCTTCGATGCGCATGTCCTTATCGGCCGCTTTCAGCATGTCGTATAGCGTGAGGCAGGCGATAGTCACGGCGGTTAGCGCCTCCATCTCGACGCCAGTCTGGCCTGTGGTTTTAGCCAGCGCCTCAACCCGAATGGAGGGCGGGGCGGCGTGAAGCATGAAATCTACAGTTACCTTGGATAGCGGCAGTGGATGGCACAATGGGATGAGGTCGGCGGTCTTTTTTGCGCCCATGATGCCCGCGATGCGCGCCGTCGCCAGCACGTCGCCCTTCTTTGCGTCGCCCCGCTCGACAATGGCTAGCGTTGCAGCGTTCATCGTCACGTATCCCTCCGCCACGGCTGCGCGCTCCGTCGAGGCTTTGTCGGAAATATCCACCATGACGGCCTCGCCGCGCTCATTTATGTGCGATAGCGCGGCTGGACTTTCATACCCGGTCATAATGCAGCGTCCAGCCCGTGCGCCACGCCATTTTCCATGCCTAGAAGCAGCCGTGTTGCGACCGTTACGTCATGCTGGCGCATAAGGCTTTCGCCTACCAGAAATGCGCTAGCGCCTGCCTTTTGCAAACGCACAATGTCAGTGTACGTAAAGATGCCGCTTTCGCTTATCAGCATACGGTCAGAAGGCACGCGCGCTGATAGCCGCTCTGTAGTCTCCAGCGTGGTCTCGAAGGTATTCAGGTTGCGGTTATTGACGCCGATCAGGGGTGTTTTCAAAGCAAGTGCGCGGTCAAGTTCCGCCTCGTCATGCACTTCCACGAGAGTATCCATGCCGAATAAGGTGGCGGCGGCTTCCAGTTCGGCAGCGAGCACGTCATCCACCGCCGCCATGATAATCAGGATGCAATCAGCGCCCATGGCCCGCGCTTCTGGCGCCTGATACGGGTCCAGCATGAAATCCTTGCGCAGTACGGGCAGCGAGACTGCGGCGCGTGCGGCGTGCAGATAGTCAGGATTGCCCTGGAACGACGGGCCATCGGTTAGCACGGAAAGGCAGACGGCGCCGCCAGTCTGATAGGCCAGCGCCAGCGATGGCGGATCGAAATCGGCGCGGATAAGGCCTTTTGATGGGCTGGCTTTCTTGATTTCAGCAATTAACGCGACCTGCCCCTGGGCGATTCGGTTGCGCAGCGCAGCCGCGAAAGCGCGTGGAGGCGGAGCCTCGCGCGCAGCCTCTTCGGTCTCGCCAAGGGTGCGCGCGCGTTTGGCAGCGGCGATTTCATCCCGCTTATAATCGGAAATAGTGCTGAGAATTCTGCTCATAGTCTCTTAACAGTTGCTGATCTTGATGAGCTTTGCAAGCGCCGCGCGCGCGTGCCCATCGTGGATCGAACGCGCCGCCAGAGTGGCGCCCTCTCTCAGGTCTTGCGCTTTGCCCGCGACGATTAATGCGGCGGCTGCATTTAGAATGACAATGTCGCGGAATGCGTTTTGTTCGCCGTTTAAAACTGCGACGATTGCTGCGGCGTTTTGCTCCGGGCCGCCGCCGATAAGCGCCTCTAACGGCGCTTCAGGCAATCCGGCGTCAGCCGCCGTAACATCGAAGGCGCGGATGTTTCCATCCTGCAATTCCACCACGCGCGATGGGCCGAGCGTAGAGAGTTCATCCAGTCCTCCTTCGCCGTGGACAACCCAGACGTGCTCCGCGCCCAGATTGCGTAGCACGAGCGCCATCGGCTCCAGCCAGTCGGGGGAGAACACGCCAACGACTAAGCGTCGGGTGTCCGCCGGGTTGGCAAGCGGGCCGAGCAGGTTGAAAATGGTTCGCACGCCCAGTTCTTTTCGCACGCCCGCCACGTGCCTCATGGCTGCGTGATGCGCAGGCGCGAACAAGAAGCCAACGCCCGCCTCCGCCACAGCGTGCGCCGCCGCGTCTGCGCCCGCGTTCACGTTCACCCCGAGCGCTTCCAGCACGTCTGCCGCGCCGGATTTCGATGAAACCGCGCGGTTGCCGTGCTTGGCGACGATGGCGCCCGCGCCCGCCGCGACAAACGCTGCGCATGTGGAGACATTATAGGTGCCGCGCGCGTCGCCGCCGGTGCCAACGATATCGATGGCGCCCTCAGGCACGGCGACGCAAAGCATCCGCGAGCGTATTGCACGCGCCGCGCCAAGAATTTCATCCGCCGTTTCGCCGCGCGCCCGCAGCGCCATCAGAAACCCCGCCATGATGGGCGCTGAAACCTCACCATCCATCATCAGATCGAATGCGCCTGCCGCTTCGACGGCGCTAAGGCTGCGCCCGGATACGGCGATCTCTAGAAATGGCTTGAACGCTGTCATGGCTGCGCGTGTGCGTGCGCGCTACCGCGCGTCAGTTGGGGCAAAACGATGCTGGATTTAGTCGCGCGCCAGTTGATGCGGGCGAGAGTTAGAAAATTGGCGAGGATGGCGTGGCCGAAGTTGGAGGCGATGCTCTCTGGGTGGAACTGTACGCCGTAAACCGGATCGCTCGCGTGTTGCATGGCCATGATGAGGCCATCGTTCGTGTGCGCGGTGGGGACAAGGCCGTCCGGGAGCGTTTCCGCCTCGACGATAAGCGAGTGATAGCGCGTCGCCTCGAACTGCGGCGGCAGACCGGAGAAAAGTCCGACACCCTCGTTATGGATGGTGGAGAGCTTACCGTGCATCATCTTCGGCGCGCGGATGACGCAGCCGCCGTAAGCCTGGCCGATGGTCTGATGCCCGAGACACACGCCGAGCAGCGGCACGCGCATCTCGCGGTTCGCTCGCACAAGATCGAGGCAGATGCCCGCCTGATCCGGGTTGCACGGGCCCGGCGACATGACGATGGCCTGCGGGCGGTTCGCCAACGCTTCGGCTACCGTGATCTGGTCATTGCGCACGACGCGGCACTCCGCCCCCAATTCGCCGAAATAATGCACGAGATTGTAGGTAAAGCTGTCGTAATTATCGATAAGCAGGATCATAACGGCGCGTCCCTTAAGCAAGCCGCCGTTTTACGCCAACGCCCTGAAATTGCAAGCGCGAGCCTATTCGCACGCTTAGACGCCTTGCGCCAATATTTACTCTACTTGCAGCTTATGGCGATTTGATCGACTTTGCCGCAGCTAAAGCTTTCGGTATGATGAACCGCGTGAGCCGCCCATCGCCGACGCCGAGGCGTCGCCACTGGGCAATGTCGAACTCGATCTGCGCCAGCGCCGCTGTCGGAAACTTGCGCGCTGCCGCCAGTATTTCCTCCCGCGCGCCAGAGCCGAACAGGTCGAGAACCAGCGCGTGCAGACCCGGGTTGTGTCCGACGATCATCACATGCGCAACGCTCGGCGGCAGGGCCCGCAGCATGGTGAGCATCGCGCCCGCGCTGGCGTGATAGAGCGCGTCCTCGTGCAGCGTTTTAGCCGACACCATCTTTTTGCCCGCGAGTTTCAGCGTAGCCCGCGTGCGCACCGAGGAGGAGCATAGCATTAGATCGGGAGCAACGCTCTTTGCCGCCATGTATGCGCCCATGCGCTCCGCCGCCTTCTCGCCGCGCGGGGCTAGCGGACGGTCGAAATCCTTCAGGCGTTTGTCCTCCCAGCTCGATTTCGCGTGGCGGAAAAGGCTAACGGTTTTCACCTGACTACTGCCCGCGCCCGGGCTGGCTGGCGAAGCGCACTGCCTCCTCCGCCGCGCGGAACAGCGCCTTGGCCTTGTTGATGCACTCGGTGTGCTCGCTTTTCGCCACGCTGTCCGCCACGATCCCGGCCCCCGCCTGAACGTGCATCACGCCATCCTTGATGAGCGAGGTGCGCAGGACGATGCAGGTGTCCATCTCGCCCGCCGCCGAGAAATAGCCGACGCATCCGGCGTAAAGTCCGCGCTTTTCATTCTCAAGCTCGTCGATGATCTCCATCGCCCGCACTTTGGGCGCACCCGACACGGTGCCCGCGGGGAAGCCCGCCATGAGCGCGTCGATGGCGTCGTGCGGCTCGGCCAGTTCGCCAACGACGTTGGAGACGATGTGCATCACCTGGCTGTAATATTCGAGAAAGAAGCTGTCGGTCACACGGACGCTGCCAGTTTTGGCGACACGGCCAACATCGTTGCGGCCCAGATCGACCAGCATGAGATGCTCGGCGCGCTCCTTCTCGTCGGCCAGCAGCTCCTCTGAAAGCCGGTCATCCTCCTCCGGCGTCGCGCCGCGAGGGCGAGTTCCCGCTATGGGCCGGATCGTCACTTTACCGTCTTTAACTTTAACCAAAATTTCAGGGCTGGAGCCAGCGACGGCGAAGTCGCCGAAGTTCAGGAAATAAAGGTAGGGCGAGGGATTGACGCGGCGCAGCGCGCGGTAAAGCGCAAATGGAGGCAACTCGAACGGGGCGGAGAACCGCTGGCTCAGCACCACCTGAAACACATCCCCGCTGGCGATATACTCTTTCGCGCGCGCGATCATCTTCGTGTATTGCTTCTCGGTGATGTTGGAGGCGGGGACGGAATATTTATACTCGCCATTCAGCGCGGCGGAGCGGGGCAGGGGGGTGTCGAGCTGATCGATGACGGTTGAAAGCCGGTCCACAGCGCGCGCATAGGCCGTTTTGGCGGACAGCCTCGGCTGGCGGCGCACCGGCGTCACGATGGTTAGCTCGTCCCTCACGCTGTCGAACACCACGATGATGGTGGGGCGCAGGAACAGGCCGTCGGGGATGCCAATAGGGTCGGGTTTTTTCTTCGGGAGGCGCTCGACCAGCCGGATGGTATCGTAGCCCATATAACCGAACACGCCCGCCGACATGGGCGGCAAGCCGTGGGGCAAATCGATGCGCGAGGTGTCCAGCAACTCGCGCAGGGCGTCGAGCGGCGGTTTTTTGCAGGGCTTGAAAGCGTCGGGTTTGGCGGCGGCCTGTGTGTTGATTTCCGCCTTTTTGCCTTGCGCGCGCCAGATAACGTCCGGGGCGAACCCAAGGATGGAGTAGCGCCCGCGCGCCGCACCGCCTTCCACCGACTCCAGCAGAAAACTCATCGGCCGGTCATGCGCCAGCTTGAGCATAGCGGATACCGGCGTCTCCAGGTCGGACACAAGCCGCGTCCACACCACCTGAGGCTCCCCCGCGTTGTAGCGCTGGGCGAAGTCCTCATAGGTCGGCTGGATGCGCATGGTCGGCGGCTCCGGTATTCCGGCAAGACGCCCATGCGTCTAGCGCCGGGGACTATTTTTGTTATTGCTGTCCGCTAAGGCTTGCAAGCGCATTCATGTTGATTGCAACGCCAAATTCAGTCTGGATCGCGGTAATATATTGCGCCGCATAATCGTTGGAAAGCGACTGCTCCAGTTCTTTTTTTGCGTCCACAATTTGCTTATCGTCAAACGGCGGGGGTAATTTTATCGCCTCCACTTGGAGAATAACCTGACCTCCCGTCGCGGTTGCAATTGTCTCCAGCGCACCCTTTTCGAGGCCGAAAGCCACCGCGACAGCCGAAATTGGCAGGCCCGGCTCGGCCCCTGTACGTTTTATAGACTGGGAGGTCTTCACGGGCGCGCTAAACGGCGCGGCCAGTGCCGCGATATCGCTGCCTAACGCGGCAGTTTTAATAACTTCGCGCGCCTTTGTCGCAAGCCGTGATTGAAGCTCCGCACTGCGCCATTGTCTGGCCGCTTCGTCCTTAACCTCATCCAGGGTCTTTAGGCGTTGCGGAATAATTTCAACAACATCGTACCACGCAGTCCCGCCGCCATCGACTTCAAGCGCCGGGCCTTCGGCGCCGACTTCGGTTGCAAACACCTCGCGCAGCAGGTTTTTGGCGCCAGCCGGTACTTCCGCCGTCTCCCCGCCAGATGTCCTGCCATCCAGCGAGGATGTCACATCTTGAATGGTCATGCCCAGATCTTTGGCGATTTCACCGAGCTTGGCGCCGCCGGCGCGGCGATCCTCGATGCTGTTGACAAGCTTCGTCACTTCGGCACCAGCCCGATCCAAGGCGATAGCTTCGCGCAACTCCGCCTTCACGTCGTCATAGGATTTGCTGAAACCGGGGACAATGTCCGTTACCCGCGCCACCACAAACGATAAATCTCCTTCAACAGGCTGGCTAATCTCGCTTTTATTCAGAGCGAAGGCGGCGTCTGCGACTTTCTTGTCGCCCAGATCGTTTTTCGTGGTAAGTCCGAAATCAATGTATGTGCCAGTGAAGCCCGGTTCTTTGGCTATCTCGGCAAAGTCAGAGCCCGGTTGCATCAGTTTATCCCGCGCCGCTTGGGCAGAGGCCATATCGGTAAATGCGATCTGCTCGACTTTTCGTTTCTCGGGCGTACCGAAAGTATCCTTCTTCTCCTCGAAAGCCGCTTTGAGATCATCTTCGCTGATCTCGATTTTACCCGCCAAGGTCGCGGGCGTAACCGAGAGCGTGGTAAACTTACGATACTCAGGAAGGGTGAACTTCGCTTTATTTGCATCATAATAAGCGGAAACCTGACCGGCATCGGGCTGAGCAATCTCCCCGGCGCTTGATTCAGGCAGCGCAAAAAATTTGATGACGCGAGTCTCGTTCTGATAGCGGTTGACGGCGTCGATCAAAACCTGCGGGGCTTGGGCAGGCGTCGTGATGGTTTCAAGCAATTGACCGCGCACGGACTGACGGCGCTCATCGGCGACATAAGCGCCTTCGGTCAGGTTATTGTCCCGTAGAACGTCGTCAAAGCGCGCCCGGCTAAAATTGCCGCTCGAATCCTGAAACCCCTGTTCACGCCGGATGCCTTCGGCGACGACTTCGTCTGTTACGCCTAGCCGCAAACGCGATGCATGCTGGTCGAGTGCGAGACCGCCGATCAACTGGCGCAACACCTGATCCTGCAAATTTAACGCACGAACTTCGTCCGATGTTATCTGACGGCCAATGCGGTTAGACATGGCGCGAACCTGGTTTTGATAGGCGCGCTCAAACTCTTGCGCGGAGATATCCTGGCCACCCACGCTCGCCATAGATTGGCGGCCTAGTCCGGCATAATCCGCGATGCCCCACACCAGAAAGCTGGCGGCGAGCAAAACAAGAAGTATTTTCGCGGCCCAGCTTCCTGCGCCTTTTCTCAGACTATCCAGCATTTCAAGATCCGTTGCGAGGGGGGCGGGTTTTAAACTCCCGCCTTGATTTTCGAGAGGCTTTCGCCAAAAACTACGTCGCATCATAGGCGCCTTGATCCGGCGCTGCAAGATGACAAGCGGTTAAGCGATATTTATTAAAAATGAGGACAAATTCAATGGCCGCTCGTCGCCCCATGGTCGTCGGAAACTGGAAGATGAACGGGTTAAGGACGCACATCGCAGAATTCTCGGCGATGTGCGAATGGTCGAAAGTGCAAGGCGATAACGGCGCGGAGTTAGTGATCTGCCCGCCCGCTACACTTCTCATCCAGTGCGCATCAATAGCCTCTGTCGGTGAGGTAATGTTAGGAACGCAAAATTGCAGCGCGCATAAGTCTGGAGCGTTCACTGGCGAATTGTCGGCTGAAATGCTGGTCGATGCGGGCGCTCGCGCCGTCATTCTCGGACACTCGGAACGGCGGGAAGGGCATGGCGAGCGCGACTCCGACGTCAGAGCCAAATGCCATGTCGCCCAATCCGCAGGGCTATGCGCTATTATCTGCGTCGGGGAAACGGCGGGCGAACGCCGTCTCGGTCTGACGCTTGAGGTGATTGGCCGACAACTGCGCGGCTCGACGCCCGAGGACGCCAGCGCGGCCAACACGGTCATCGCCTATGAACCTGTATGGGCAATTGGCGCCGGAGTTACGCCGGATGCTGCGCAAATCAACGCTGTTCACGCCTTTATTCGTTCGCAACTTGAAACGATAATAGGCGCGCAACAGGCACACGCTACTCGCATACTTTATGGCGGATCGGTGCGGCCCTCGAACGCCGCCGAGATTTTCCGCATTACCGACGTGGATGGCGGGCTTATTGGCGGCGCGAGTTTAAAGGCCAGCGATTTCACTGCGATCGCCGCGACTTATCTGCATCCAGCCGTCAACAACGTTTAATTGCGCCCGGCAAATGGCTGGCTTTTTGGGAATGGCGCCGTTAGTTTTGCGGTATCGAGGGATTAGTTGATGATAATCGCACCTTTTAAGGGCTTGCTCATAACCGCTTTTATCGTGCCGGCAGTGTTCCTGCCGGTGAACGCGGTGCGTGGTAATCCGCTAGACGGCAAATCTTGCGAAGAACTAGGCGTGGAGCAGGACGCGCTAAAAGCGCTCGGTGTAGAGGGCGACATGGCCAAGGGCCACGAATGGGCGCGCGCGAATTTGGCCCAGAACGACCTCAACATGCTACGCCGCTTCATTGAAATTAGCGAACGGGTGAAATTTCGCTGCGCGGGCGTCACGAAGGCGAAAATGGAGGTGAAGTTGAGTGCCCAGGGCCAGGCCGTCCAAGCGGGCGCTTTAAGTCCTCCGCCGCCATTGCCCCAGAAACGTAACATCCAAGCTCAAAGTCCCAAGCCTGCCACAGCTTCCGCATTCCCGGGGCTTACAAAACCCGTTCCGGCGGCGCCGTCAACGCGAATAAAAACGCAGCCGCAGAAACCATCCGCTCCGCAAAAAGCTGGCGAGAGTTGATCCCTTCCGCCGTTTACGCTAGAGATACAAGAAATTGTAATGCATTGGCGTTTTTTCGCCGTTATAGCCGCCTCCTTATGCGGCCATCTTTAGGATTTCGAACATGACGACAGTGGTTCTCATCATTCATTTGATGATCGCGGCGGCGCTTGTCGCCGTCATTCTCTTTCAGCGCTCCGAGGGCGGGGCGTTGGGCATTGGCGGGGGTGGCGGCGGCTTTATGTCCGGACGCGGCGCCGCGAACCTGTTAACGCGAACCACATCGATTCTGGGCGCCGCGTTTTTCGCAACCAGTATTATTCTCACCATCCTTGCAAACCGCGCCGTCGCGCCCGGTTCTATTCTGGATGGCGCTGGAACGACGGCGCCGACTCAACCAGGCCAGACGCAGCCCGCGCCGGGAACGCCAGCGCCATCGACGGGGCAGGGTATTCTGGACAAGCTGAGGCCGTCTGCTCCAGCGGGACCACAGGGAACGCAGGTTCCGCAGTCTCAATAACGTCTTTTTCCATCCGATCATTTAAATTCAGTGGACTACGGCCTGAACCTCCTTGGGTTTGGGCCGTTTTTCTGTATTCTGCAGGCCCATGGCGTCATCGATGACACGATACATCTTTATAACTGGCGGTGTGGTCTCCTCTCTCGGCAAGGGGCTTGCTTCGGCGGCCCTCGGCGCACTGTTGCAGGCGCGGGGATTTAGTGTGCGCCTGCGCAAGCTTGACCCCTACCTGAATGTCGATCCAGGCACGATGTCGCCCTATCAGCACGGCGAGGTATTCGTCACCGATGATGGCGCGGAAACCGACCTCGATCTGGGGCATTACGAGCGCTTCACCGGCGTATCGGCGACACGCGGCGACAACGTCACCACGGGCAAAATCTATCAGGATATTCTAGCTCGCGAACGGCGCGGTGAATATTTGGGCGGCACCGTGCAGGTCATTCCGCATGTGACCAACGCCATCAAGGAGTTCGTCCTTGCGTGCAACGAGGACGTGGATTTTGTGCTGGTCGAAATCGGCGGCACTGTCGGCGATATTGAGGGGCTGCCATTTTTCGAGGCCATTCGCCAGCTCGGCAATCAATTGCCGCGTAACACCGCGATTTATATTCATCTTACATTGCTGCCGTTTATTCCGGCGGCGGGCGAGTTGAAAACCAAGCCGACCCAGCATTCGGTGAAGGAACTGCGCTCCATTGGCATCCAGCCGGACATCCTGTTGTGCCGCTGCGACCGACCCGTGCCGCGCGATGAACGGGCCAAAATTGCGCTATTCTGCAATGTGCGCGAAACCGCCGTCATCCAGGCGCTCGATGTCCCGAATATTTATGATGTGCCCGCCGCCTATCACCGCGAAGGACTGGACCGCGAGGTGCTGGAAGCGTTCGGCATTTATGCGCCGCCTCCTAAACTTGACCGGTGGACGGACATATCGGAGCGCATCGCCGAGCCGGATGGCGAAGTGACTGTCGCCGTCGTGGGTAAATACACAGGCATGAAGGATGCTTATAAGTCGCTGATCGAAGCGCTTGTGCATGGCGGCATCGCCAACCGGGTGCGTGTCAATATCGCCTGGGTGAACTCCGAGCATCTGGAGAACGCCGACCCCGCCCCGCATTTCCAGAACGCCCACGCCATTCTCGTGCCCGGCGGCTTCGGCGAGCGCGGCACCGAGGGCAAGATAGAGGCGGCGCGTTATGCGCGGGTAAAAAACGTGCCGTATTTCGGCATTTGCTTCGGCATGCAGATGGCGGTGATAGAAGCGGCGCGGCACATGGCGGGCATCAACGGCGCCTCATCGTCTGAGTTCGGAGAGGCGAAAGACCCGGTGGTTGGCTTGATGCGCGAGTGGATGAACGGCGCTGGCGTTGAGCGGCGGGAAACGAATGGCGACCTCGGCGGCACCATGCGTCTTGGCGCCTACGAGGCCAACTTGGCGCCTGGTAGCCATGTAGCGAAAATCTACGGCTCTGCGCGCATCTCGGAGCGCCATCGCCACCGTTACGAAGTCAACATGACCTACCGCGAGCAGCTTGAGCAGGCGGGCCTGCGCTTCTCCGGCATCTCCCCCGATGGCTTGCTTCCGGAAATCGTCGAAATCCCCGACCACCCGTGGTTCATCGGCGTACAGTTCCACCCCGAGCTGAAATCCCGCCCCTTCGACCCGCACCCCCTCTTCGCCAGCTTCATCGAAGCAGCGGTGGAGCATAGCCGACTGGTTTAGCTGGAAAGGTAATATCTTAAAAAGAGATGAACTGATCTATAGATAAAACCAGTTCAGCTTCTGCAATTACACTGGGTTTACGCGACTGCTAACTTGCTTCGTATATAGCGATGTTCCTGAGTTTTGCCGCCAAAGCCGTAGGCATCTCCATTAACTTCGTTGACATACACATAACTTTCCTCACGCACTTCGCCCAGCAACTCACTCATTTCTTTGTAGATAGTCGCCACAAAAGCGGCCTTTTCGTCTTTTGTGTTAGTGCCGACCGTCACTCGGATATCGAGCCAGAAGCTTGATTTGCCATGAGCTGGCAAGGCCGGCCCAGCGATAAACCAATGCGCTGGGTTGACGCTTTCAACCACCACCGCCGTCAGGTTTCTCGGTTTTCTGAGAATCTCTGTCGACGCATTGGTGGCTATGACGGCGATGTGCGTCTCCAGATTCGGAATTGGGTTTAGCGCGGCGACTTTAACGGCAATGATAGGCATCTCGAAATTCCCCTGGATTGATAAGCCAATATAAGCCGAGCTTAGCCATAACCAAAACGAATATTTGATATACCAGAAATTTATGATACTCATCAAGTATGCTCGATCTTGATATTGGTCTATTGCGAACTTTCACTGTCGTCGCCAAACTCAACAGCTTTACGGCTGCGGGCGAACTTCTCGGCGCGACGCAATCCGCCGTTAGCCTGCGGATTGCCAAACTAGAGGACTTGGCGCAAAAAAAATTGCTCGCGAGAACGCCGCGATCGGTTGTTCTAACTCCGGACGGTGTCAAGTTTTTACATTTTGCCGAGGCGACACTTGCCGCGCATGATGCAGCCGTCGCTAGTTTGCAGAACGACCTTCAGCTTATGGTCATTCGCTTTGCAATTAGCGACCATGCCGTTGGCGCCAATCTCATGTCGGCGTTGACCAGCCTAAAAACATCCATTTTTGGGATTGCGCCGGATGTTATGGTTGGATCATCGAGCGACATGCGAGGCTACTATGACGCTGGAGAGGCGGATGTCGCCATCGTCGGGCAGGACGGCGACAAGCACAAAGGCAGTATTCTGTTCCGCGATCCGCTCGTTTGGGCAAAATCGCCCAATCTCGATTGGCAGCCGGACAAGCCAGTTCCACTGATCGCACTGCGCGGATCATGCGGCGTAAAGGCCGCTGCGGTGAAGGTTTTGGATGAAGCTCGTTTGCCATGGCGTTTTGCGTTCCTTGGCGGATCGGTGTCGGCTTTAAGGGCGGCAGTCGATGCAGGCTTGGGCATTGGCGCGTTTGGTCAGAGACAGGTCTCGCCCGCGCGCCGGATCGGCAGAGACGCCGGTCTTCCTGAATTGCCAATCGATACCATTATTCTTTACAGCAGGTTATCGCGGCGGGTAACGGATATCATCGGAGCGGCGTTTAAAGCACCCGGGGTAACGCTCGACTAGTTTATTTTTCGTTCGATGACTATAGAATCTTCATGAGCTGCCGGGATTAACATCTGAATAATTCTTTACGCTGGCGTCACTAAAACTGCCGCGCTTCATCATGATGACTATGATTGAAAGACTGGCGCTAATCGCGATGTTGATGGTAAGGGCATAGAGACCGGCATAAACGCTCACCGAGCCGAGGGGGACAATGGGCGTCAGCGCTGGCCCCCAGACAAGGTATGTGCCGCTCGCCAGACCCGCGATCAGCCCGGCGAGCAGGGCCCAGCCGCTAAACAGCCGCGTGAACAGGCCGAAAATGATGGCCGGGAATATCTGGATCATCCACACGCCGCCGAGCAATTGCAGGTCGATGGCAAATTTCGTCGGCATCAGCAGGATGACGGCCAGCGCGCCGACTTTCACCACCACCGAAACGACTTTGGCGATGAATGCTTCCTCCGCCCCCTCCAGCGATGGATTGACAAACGGTTTCCACACATTGCGCGTGAAGGTGTTGGCCGCGCCAATCGACATGATGGCGGCCGGCACCAGCGCGCCAATGGCTATAGCGGCGAAGGCAAAGCCGGAAAACCAGTCGGGGAAGAATTTCAGGAAGAGCTGCGGCACTACATCCTGCGGGTTGGACAGTTTCAGCCCTGCCGCATGGCCCATCAGGCCGAGCAGCGCGATCATCGCGAGTACGATTGAATAGGCGGGGAGGGCGATGGCGTTGCGGCGGATCGCGCCCGGCCCGGACGCCGCTAGGATGCCGGTCAGCGAGTGCGGATAGAGGAACAGCGCCATGGCCGAACCCACCGCCAGCGTGATGTAGGGCCAGATCTGCGCCTCTTTCAGCAGCAGCCCCGTATTGCCGCCCTTGGCCTCAAACGCCGCGCCCGCGCTATCGAAAATCGCGCCGTAGCCGCCCAGCTTGATGGGGATGACGATCACCGCCGCGATGACGAAAATATAAATCATGATGTCTTTTACAAAGGCGATCATGGCAGGCGCGCGCAGGCCGCTGCGATAGGTGTAAACCGCAAGGATAATGAACGCGATAGTTAGCGGCGCATGTGCCCATATGCCCTCACCGCGAAACCCCATCGCCTCGATCACCTTCTCCATGCCGACCAGTTGCAGCGCAATATACGGCATGGTCGCGACAAGCCCGGTGATGGCCACGGCAAGCGCAAGCCAGCGGTTGCCAAAATGCCCGAGCACAAAATCGCCCGCCGTCAGGTATTCCCGCTCGCGGCAGACGCTCCACAGCTTCGGAAAAACGGCGAACAGCAGGGGATAAATCAGGATTGTGTAGGGGATAGCGAAAAAGCCGAACGCGCCGACGGCGTAAACCAGAGCGGGAACGGCGATGACGGTGTACGCCGTGTAAAGATCGCCGCCGAGCAGGAACCACGTCACCCACGGGCCAAAGCGCCGCCCGCCCAGTCCCCATTCATGCAACTGGTTGAGATCGCCCGCCTTCCACCGCGAAGCCACAAAGCCGAGCACCGTGACCAGCGCGAAGAAAGCGATGAAAACGCTGGCGGCTTCCCAGTTGAGATTATCGATCATCGCCGCTCCAGCAGATACACGGCGAGAATGAAGAGCGCGGAGATTGGGATGAGCAGAATTTGCGACCAGAAGAAAAATGGAAAGCCAAAAAGCTGGGGTTCGAGGCTGTTATAACCCCACACGCAAAGCGCCAGCAGGCATGGCGTCAATAAAAGCGCAGCCCTCAACATTCGCTCTCCGTCATGTCTGTTCCCGCGCTATATGTTCTATTCTCGTTGCGCGTCCTGCCGCGCAACCATTGTCGTTTCCGGCATCATTGTCATTCCCGCGCATGCGGGAATCCAGTCTTTTCTTACCCTTGTGATTGTTTCACTGGATTCCCGCTTTCGCGGGAATGACGTAGGAGTGCTGGAGCGGTTTGAGTTTGGCGCGGAAATAAGATAGCCAAGAGATCAAAGAGGAGCGCCTTGCCATGCAGCCAAATTCAACCGTAACAGTCGGGCCGGTTACCATCTCGAACGCCGCGCGCCTCGCAGTGTTCGCCGGGCCATGCCAGATGGAGAGCCGCGAGCATGCTTTGGAGATGGCGGCGGCGTTAAAGGATATCGCGGATCGGTTGAAGTTTGGCCTGATATACAAAACCTCGTTCGACAAGGCCAACCGCACGAGCGGCGGATCGGCGCGCGGCATGGGGCTAGCGGCCGCGTTACCCGTGTTCGCTGAAATCCGCGAGCGGTTCGGCCTGCCTGTCGTCACCGATGTGCATGATGCAGCGCAGTGCGCGCCTGTCGCGGAGGTTGTGGACGTGCTCCAGATCCCGGCGTTTCTATGTCGCCAGACCGATTTACTCACCGCCGCCGCGAAAACAGGCCGTGTCGTGAAGGTGAAAAAGGGGCAGTTTCTAGCGCCGTGGGACATGAAAAACGTGGTCGCCAAAATCACCGGCGCGGGCAATCCGAACGTACTGCTCACCGAGCGAGGCGCGAGCTTCGGATATAACACGCTGGTGTCAGATATGCGCTCGCTTCCGATCATGGCCGAAATCGGCTGTCCGGTGATTTTTGATGCTACGCATTCGGTGCAGCAGCCGGGTGGGCAGGGCACATCGTCCGGCGGCGACCGGCGCTTCGTCCCCGTGCTGGCGCGCGCGGCGGTCGCCGTGGGCGTGGCTGGGGTTTTCATCGAGACGCATGAAAACCCGGACGCCGCGCCATCGGACGGCCCCAACATGGTGCCGCTGAAAGAATTCGAGGCTTTGCTAGCTCAACTTTTGGCCATCGACGAACTCGTTAAAGCGCGCGCCGCGGAGGAGGTTAACAATGGTGTCCCTTGAGCCGCCGTTTCGTCGCGCAAGACTTGATGATGCGCCCGAACTCGCCGATCTAGTAAATTTTGCGGGCGAAGGAATGCCGCTTTACCTCTGGGGCAAAATGGCCATGCCGGGCGAAACCGCTTGGGATGTTGGCCGCCGACGAGCCGCCCGCGACGACGGCGGGTTTTCCTGGCGCAACGCCTATGTCGCGGACATTGGCGGCAATGCAGTGGCGTGCCTGATCGGCTATGGTATCCCTGACACGCCCGAGCCAATCGCCGCAGACACGCCGCCGATGTTCGTCCCCTTGATGGAACTTGAAAGCTTAGCGCCCGGAACGTGGTACGTAAATGTTCTGGCGGCATATCCGGAGCATCGCGGGCGTGGCATTGGGAACGGCTGCTCGGTCTTGCTGAAACTCTCGCCATGGACGACGGCAAACGTGGCTTAAGTGTTATTATGTCCAACACCAACGCAGTTGCCCGTCGACTATATGAGCGCTGCGGTTATATCGAAATTGCGATCCGGCCCATGATTAAAGAGGAGTGGCGGAGTAAAAGCTTCAACTGGATTCTGCTAACCAAACAGTTGAAAACCGATGTCTAAACCTAGCTGGCTTCGGCAAGGAGGGAGAGTTGTCTTGTAATGGCGGGGCCTTCACGATCGGTCAGGCGCGTCGGGTAATCGCCAGTGAAGCAATGGTCGGTGAACTGCGGGCAATGGCTGTCTCGGATTTCATGCCCGATGGCATTATACACCCCGTCAATTGACAGGAAGGCCAGGCTAGTGCAACCGAGAAGCTTGCGCATGCCTTCTAGATCGTAATTTGCTGCGAGTAGATTGTGCTTGTCCGGGGTGTCGATGCCGTAAAAATCGGGGAACATGATTGGTGGGGAAGCGATGCGCATATGCACTTCCTTCGCGCCCTTGTCGAACATCATCTGCACGATTTTGGTGGATGTCGTGCCCCGCACCACGCTGTCGTCTATCAGCACAATGCGTTTGCCCGCCACCTGCCCGGCTGTCGGGTTATGCTTCAATTTAACGCCGAAAGCGCGGATGCGCTGCTCCGGCTCGATGAAGGTGCGACCGACATAGTGGTTACGAATGATGCCAAGCTCGAACGGGATCCCGGACGCTTGCGAGTAACCGATCGCTGCCGGAACCCCGGAGTCAGGTATCGGGATGACGACATCCGCATCCGCAGGAGCCTCGATTGAAAGAGTACGACCGAAATTTTTGCGGACTTCGTAAACCGAGCGTCCCGATACGATCGAATCTGGACGCGCGAAGTAGATATACTCGAAAATGCAAGGGCGCACGGGCTGGGGCGGAAATGGCCGGTGGCTTTCGATTCCGTCCTGGCTGATGACGACGATCTCGCCGTTATCGATCTCGCGAACAAACTCCGCGCCGATGATGTCAAGGGCGCAGGTCTCGGACGCCAGCACATAAGCCCCGTCGAGTTTGCCGAGCACGAGAGGGCGGATGCCGAGGGGGTCGCGCGCGCCGATCAGCTTCTTGTTGGTAAGACAAACCAGAGAGTAGGCGCCTTCCAACTGTCGAAGAGCATCGATAAAACGCTCTATCACGCGCGGTTTAGTGCTGCGTGCGATAAGGTGGAGAATAACCTCCGTGTCAGAGGTTGACTGGTAAATGGCGCCGGTTTCAACCAGTTGCCTTCGGACGGTCACAGCGTTGGTAAGGTTGCCATTGTGTGCGAGTGCGAAGCCGCCGCTCTGCAGCTCGGCAAATAGCGGCTGCACGTTGCGCAGCAATGTGCCGCCGGACGTTGAATAACGGACATGACCAATGGCGCTTTCGCCCTTCAACTCCTCCAGGACAGGCTTGTCGGTAAAATGGTCGCCGACGAGGCCGAGGCGGCGCTCGGAATGGAAGCGCTGGCCATCGTAACTGACGACGCCCGCCGCTTCCTGACCGCGATGCTGGAGCGCATGGAGGCCCAGAACCGTCAGCGCCGCCGCGTCCTTATGCCCGAACACGCCGAAGACGCCGCACTCTTCGCGCAGCTTGTCTTCGTTCCACCAATCGTCGGACGCTTGAGTGTCATCAGCAAAGACGGTCATGTGCGATGCGTCCTTATTTGCAATGTCGCTAACGTGGTTTACTGGCCGATCCGACCACTTCGTCCAGTCCGCGCCGGTTGGTTGACACATAGCCACGATCCGTTTTGTCGCCCGCGTCGGTGCGCTCGTCGGCAGCGCCGCCATCAGGGCTTCTAAATATGGAGGCTGGATTGTCAGGCAAAAGAGATATAATGGCGTCGCCGGTTCTTTCAATAAACGGGCGGCTTTGCGCGGTCTGCACCCAGTTCGGAAAGTCTTTCTTCTCCACGATCAGGGCCACCAGTTCAAATGATATCACAACAAGAATAAGGCCCCTTACAAGGCCAAACACAAATCCAAATGTGCGATCGAGGGCTCCGACGCGGCTATCGAGAATTTGGTCGGACAGCCTGATTGTAATGAGGCTTGCAACGATAAGTACGATCACGAACACTCCGCCCGCCAGAACGCCATCTGCGAGAATCTCGGGTTGTATGTACTGTTTGACGGTATCGCGGTAAAGTGGAAACAGGAACAGCGTTGCAAGCGCTGCGATCGCCCAGGACATGATGGCGAGCATCTCACGGGTGAATCCGCGCAACATCGCCAGAAAGCCCGACAAGAGCATAATGGCGACCAAAATCACATCGAGCCATGAAAAAGGCATCGCACGAATCCTTATCAACGCTGGCGGATACTAACAATCCCGTGGTGAACAGGGACTGGCTTATAAGAGTTAGCCCAAAGCGTCCACACTTTCGTATTGAGCGGGTTAACGCTCGCGCCGCTCTTCCCGTTTCTTTGCCCTGGCCGCCGCCATCATGTCCGGCTCTAAGTCACCCAGTGTTTTCAAACGTGTGAGATTCATTTTCGGCAAAGTCCTGGTTTCATCGCCGGGAGCCGGTATCACTGCTGCCGTAAATCCGAGCTTTTGCGCTTCCTTCAGCCGTAATGGCATGTGGCCGACCTGCCTCACCGCGCCCGAGAGGCTCACCTCGCCGAAATAGATGCAGTCGCTCGGCAGCGCCTCGCCGGAGATGGCGGAGACGAGCGCGGCGGCGACCGCGAGATCGGCGGCAGGCTCGCTGATGCGCAGACCGCCCGCCACGTTCAAATAAACGTCATGTTGTGCAAGCCGCACGCCGCAGCGCGCGTCCAGCACGGCGAGGATCATGGAAAGGCGCGTCGAATCCCACCCTACGGCGGCCCGGCGGGGCGCGGCGAACGGCGAGGCGGCGACCAGCGCCTGAATCTCCACAAGCAGCGGCCGCGAGCCTTCGACGCCCGCAAACACCGCCGTGCCCGGCGCGCTCACCTCCCGCCCCGACAGGAACAGCTCGGACGGATTGACGACCTCCTGCAGCCCGTCGCCGCGCATTTCGAACACGCCGATTTCGTGCGCCGGGCCGAAGCGGTTCTTGACCGACCGCAACAAGCGGAAATTCTGCGCGTTATCGCCATCGAAATAGAGCACCGTATCCACCATGTGCTCGACCACCTTCGGCCCCGCAATCTGCCCGTCCTTCGTTACGTGGCCGACGAGGATGACCGCGCTGCCGCGCTTTTTGGCGTAGGAAACCAGCGCCTGCGCCGAGGCGCGCACCTGAGAGACAGTGCCGGGGCCGCTGTCGATGGTGTCGCTCCATAAGGTTTGAATCGAGTCGATGACCAGCAAATCCGGTGGCGCCGCACCGTCCAGCGCTGCAAAAATGGCGGCCACGTTGGTCTCCGCCGCGATGCGTGCGGTGGATTTATCCACGCCCAGCCGCGCCGCGCGCAGCCGCAATTGCTGCGTCGCCTCCTCGCCGGACACGTAAACCGCCGCGCGCCCGCTACTCGCGACCGACGCGGCGATCTGCAACAGCAGCGTCGACTTGCCGATGCCGGGGTCTCCGCCCACCAAAATCGCCGAGCCGGGGATGAAGCCGCCGCCGATCACCCGGTCGAATTCGCTCACGCCGGAGGAGAACCGCGCGCGCTCCTCCTCCCGCGCCTCCAGGCTCTCCATGATCGCGGCGGGCGATTTAGATTTGCGACTGGCGGAGAGCACCGAGCCGGGGGCCGCCGCGCCCTCCTGCGCCATCGTATTCCACGCGCCGCAATCCCCGCAGCGCCCCGCCCACTTGGACGCCGCCGCCCCGCACGCCTGACAGACAAAGGTTGGGATAGTTCGCGCCATTCATAACCTAAATCAGTTGGTGAGACTACACACCAAAGCCTAATGTATAGTGCACTACAGTTTCATTGCCTCATCTAAAGAGTCCAAAAATCTTTTGGTATCTAAAAAGTAGTTCGGATACGCATAACGAAGCGAGGAAAGGGATGTAACAGAAACTAGAACCGCTTCAGCACCGGGGCTTTTAGCCATTGACTTCTCTGCTTCTAGGTATGCAGCAGTAGCCTCATATAAATCAGATTGCTTAAACCCTTTCAGCGTGACAGTTTGTGCTTGTGGTTCTTATTTTAACAAATAATAATGAGCTTTTTTTGATACAGGATCTTCAAGTGTTTTTAGCGTTGCACCATATACTTCTAATTTACGCCGAACATCTAAGTATCGATGGAGGTCTTTTATTTCAGCCATCAGTATATTATGCTCACGAGGCGTGTCTGGAACTAACTCCGTATTTTCTACAATTGCAAAAGCGGAACCAACTAAGGCAAAAAATCGCAGCCAGTCGGCCTCCCCTTTGCTTGATTTAAGCGCCTGTTTTATAAATGTCCCAACGGTTTCAACGGCAGTAGCCCACGCGTGTTGAGTTTGAGACCGTATATGGACTTCTATTTTTAAGCCATTATGAGTATCTTTCTTGTCAGACCTATACTTATATATAAGATGAATTCCTCTATATCCAGATGATTGTGGTGACCTTATGTAATTATCTTTATGGTCAAGCTCATGTTTTAGGTCGCTTTTTTCGTAAGATGTAACAAGTTGTAAAACTTGATCGACATTAGCTACTGTTGCTCTACATCCGCCGATATCTTGCATTTGAGATAATCTTGTTTTGAATCTACTTAGCTTATGTTCAATAGAAGATAGACGTTTAATGCGTTCTGATGATATAAATTCGTTGTCAACACGTTCGGCTCTTCCTCTAAGCCCGATATGAAATGTATTTAATGGGAAACTATGCGAAGAACGCCAATTATTAATTACTCGCAAAGCTTCGTCGTAGTCATCTATATGCCAGTTTGTTGATATTAAAGTTTGACCAGCAGCATCTACCTTGCTTCTGGAATATTCTGGAAAAGCTCTTGCCGAACGTGTCATTTAATACTCTAGGTAAAAATCAGGACCCCGTATAAACCCGCTCGTACCTGCTACCGAGGCTGGTGAGGATTTCATACCCGATGGTGCCGCCCGCCGCCGCGAGGTCGTCGAGGCTCACATGCTCGCCGATGATCTCGACCAGCGCGCCGCGTTGCGCGAACGGCTCGGGCACGTCGGTCACGTCCACCATGATCAAATCCATCGACACGCGCCCCACCACCGCTGCGCGATAGTCGCCCAGATAGACCGCCCAGCCGCCGCCCGCATCGCTGGCGCCGAGCAGCCGCTTGAAGCCGTCCGCATAGCCCGCCGAGATCGTCGCCAGCCGCGTGCGCCGCTTGAGCGTGAAGGCGCCGCCATAGCCCACCGTCTCGCCCTTGTCCGCCTGGCGGATTTGGGCAATGCGCGCGTACAGCCGCACGACAGGCTCCAGCGGGCCGATATCCTGCGAGAAGCGCCCGCCGTAAAGCGCGATGCCGGGCCGCGCGAGGCTGAAATGATAGCTAGGGCCAAGGAACACGCCGCCGGAGTTGGCGAGGCTGCGCCCTTCCGCTGGCAGCAGCCCGGCGAGCGCCGCAAACATATCGCGCTGCACGGCGTTTTTCGGGCTGGCGGTCTCGTCCGCGCACGCCAGATGGCTCATGGCGAGGCTGATGCGGAAGGCGTCGAGCCAGTCGCGCGCGCTGGCCAGTTGCCCGGCCTCGGTCGCGGTGAGGCCAAGCCGGTTCATGCCGGTGTCGATATGCACGGCGGCGGGGAGCTGGCGGAAAATGCGCTCGTTGTGCTCAGCCCACTCCTCAATCTCGTGGAGGCTGTTGAGCACCGGCCGCACATTGGCGGCGGCGAACTCGGCGGCGGTTTGTGGGCCGAGGCCGTTGAAGGCATAAACCGTGGCGGAGGGCGCGATGGCTTTCACCAGCTTGCCCTCGCCGAGGGTGGCGACGAAAAACGTGTTGCAGTCCTCCGCAAGCAGCGCGTTCACCACCGGCCCGACGCCGAGGCCATACGCATCCGCCTTAACCACCGCCGCGCAGGCCGCAGGCAGCACCGCTGACCTCAGCGAACGATAGTTGCGCCGCAACGCCGCGAGATCTATCACCAGCAATCCGTTGCTTGACGGCCTCGCGAGCGGCGGATCAGCCATGAACGCCCCGTGGAGGCGCCCGCCCATAAATGGCTTCCATTCGTGTAGCAATTCCGCCCCCCGTCGCGTTCGCGACGGCAAGCGATCTTCGGACGCCAAGTCGGAGAACCGTGTGACTTCGGAATGGAATTGCAGGCGAACCGTGCCCGTCGGTCCGTGACGCTGCTTGCCGATGACAACTTCGGCCAAGCCCGCCGTCTGATCCATTTCGTCTTGCCACTTCTGGTGATCCTCGACCTTGTGAGTCGGTGGTTCGCGCCGCTGCACGTAATACTCTTCGCGGAAAACAAACATCACCACGTCCGCGTCTTGCTCGATAGAGCCAGATTCGCGCAAGTCCGACAATTGCGGCCTCTTGTCCTCGCGGTTCTCAACCTGACGCGAAAGCTGCGAGAGGGCAACAATAGGCACGACAAGCTCCTTGGCCAGCGCCTTGAGGCCGGTGGTGATCTCCGTCACCTCCTGCACGCGGCCCTCCGACGACCGGCGCGCCGAGCCAGTCAGCAGTTGCAGATAATCCACAATGATGAGGCCCAACCCGCGTTGCCGCTTGAGCTTGCGCGCGCGCGCCGCTAGCTGAGCGATCGAGATGCCGCCGGTATGGTCGATGAACAGCGGCAGCGTTTGCAGTTCCTGGCTCACCTGCACCAGCCGGTGAAACTCATCTTCCGTAATCATGCCGCGCCGGATTTTCTCCGATGGAATCTGCGCCTGCTCGGCGATGACACGGGTGGCCAGTTGCTCCGCCGACATTTCGAGGCTGAAAAACCCGACGACCGCTCCGTCTACCGCTTCATCCTCGCCCGCCGCGTTTTTCGCCACCTTGTGAGCGCGGGCGACGTTGAAGGCGATGTTCGTGGCAAGCGCCGTCTTACCCATCGACGGACGCCCGGCGAGGATAATCAGGTCGGAGTTCTGCAAACCGCCCAGCGAGCGATCCAGATCCTTCAACCCCGTGGAGATGCCCGACAGCCCGCCCTCGCGCTGATAGGCTTTCGAGGCCATCTCGATGGCCTCGGTCGTCGCCCAGCCGAAGGTGAGGAAGCCTTGCCCGTGCTTGCCCTTTTCCGCCAGCCCATAAAGCCGCTGCTCGGCATCCTCGATCTGCGTATCCGGCGGCATATCGACGGGCGAATCATACGCCACGTTGACCATATCCTCGCCGATGATGATGAGGTCACGCCGCACCGACAGATCGTAAACGGTGCGCCCGTAATCCGCCGCGTTAATGATCGTGGTCGCGTGCGCCGCCAAGCGGCCAAGATATTGCGGCACGGTCACGCCGCCAAGTGGCTCCTCATTGTCGAAGTACGTCTTGAGCGTTATGGGCGTCGCCTGCTTGCCCGCCTGGATGAGCTTCGCCGCGGTTTCGAAAATGCGGCTGTGCAGCGGCTCGAAGAAATGGTGTGGTTCGAGAAACGCGGACACCCGGTCGAACGCCTCGTTGTTAACAAGGATGGCGCCCAGTAGCGCCTGCTCGGCCTCCACATTGTGCGGCGCCTGGCGGAAGGGGAGGGCGGCGTCAACCGCGGCGGGGAAACTTTTGGCGGCGTGATTGGTTTTCATGCGTGCGAAGTTACGCGATTCGCAACGCGTGAAACGCAGTTCGGCGCGCATGCCCAAAAGCACTCACGCTTTCAACAATTGCCTGCAAAACTCTCAACGGTAACCGGGAGTTGCTTGACAGAGACAGCGCCTCAACTTTGCATTCAAGCCTGACCTAGCGAAAAGTTTTCACCATCGGTTAGCCCAATCGGTTAATGATACAATGGCGATGGAACACGCGCGGCAACCCTAGCGAGGAGTGGGAGTAGCGCCTGATTTGAGATCGTCCATCATTTTCTGGGCATATTTGATACCGATCTGCGATCCCTGCTGCATCATTTCAGGCATCGACTGAACAAATTTCGAGCCGGTTTCACCACGGTAAAAATCAGCGACGGCTTTCATTTCCTCCGCTGTAAAGCGAGATGCGTAAAGCACAGCAAAATCGCGCAAGATCTCTTCTTTATAAGTCGCAAAACGGCCCGCAAACGCTTCCACAGCCATGGACACGGCATGACCCTGCTGCGTATTTCCATCGCCTGCGGCGCCTTGCTGAAAGCTGGAAATCATGGACGTCATCATGCCGTCCATTTGTTTAGAAACGCCCGTGGCATCCATTAGGTCTTGCGCAGCCGCGACGCGCGCAGGATCGGGCGCGTCTTGCGCTGTGCCTGGGCGCGGGGTGGCACAAACTGACAGGAATGCGGCGAATATGAAAACTACAATGCGGGTCACGGCTCGTCCTTTGCTCTTTATGTCTCAGCGGCCGGAGACTTAGCCTCTCAATGAGACGAGCCCGTGACCCTTATAAGATATGAAAAAGGCGTTATGCCTCTCCCTCACTATCGGCTTCCCCGGCCGCATCGTCATCCGCCCGGTAGGTGTCCTCCGGCTTGATTCTGTCTTCGTCCTCTTCCTCGCGGCGCTGCGTCACGTCTTCGCCGCGCGCCTGACGCTCAGCCTCTTCCTCGGTGCGGGCTACGTTGACGTTGACCTTCACAATCACCTCCGGATGCAGGCCGATGCGCACTTCCTGCACGCCCAGCGCCTTGATAGGCCGGTCGAGCAGAACCTGGGTCCGCTCTATGCTGTAGCCGCCAGCCGTAATGACATCCGATACGTCGCGCGTCGAAACCGAGCCGTAAAGCTGGCCGGAGTCGCCCGCCTGACGGAGCACGACAAAGTTTTTGCCTGACAGCTTGATGCCGACCTCTTCGGCCTCCCGCTTCATCTCCAGATTGCGCGCCTCAAGCTGCACGCGCTCTTTCTCAAAGCGCAAGCGGCTTTCTTTCGTGGCGCGCATCGCCTTGCCATGCGGAAGCAGGAAATTGCGGGCGTATCCGTCTTTGACTTTGACGACGTCACCCATCTGGCCAAGGCGGCCAATGCGTTCGAGTAGTATGACTTCCATATTGCAGATCCTTGTTTACGGTTGGGTTGGAGGCGGCGATCCCGGTGGTGAGATTCGCGCGCGCAGATTAAAAATATGATCCGCTATGCCGAGAAGCGCGACGAGAACTGCGGGCCAAATTAGCAAAGGGACGGACATAAGAACCGCAGCCATCAGAAACGGCTGTAACGAGGCGCCTCGGCTCAGGCGCCAGAGAACGGCCATTCCAACAATGAAATACGCGACTGTCAGCGCGCCGATGAAGCAAAGCGCGTAAAACCCTGCCGGGCCGGGCGCAAATGTCATGGCAAAGCTGGCGAGCGCCGCGAAGCGCAGAAATTGCGGATATTGCAGGCTGGGTAGATGCGGAGCAGGGCGCGCGAGGCGGCCCGAACGGGCAACGATCCTTGCCGCCAGCCACAAGCATAACAGGCTTGCCGCTGTTAGCACGGCGCCAGCCAATGCGGGGGTAAACACATCCGCCACAAGATCGAACACCGCTGAAATCTCGGCCTCGTTCAAGCGGCCAGATTGCATAAAAACGTCGCGGAACTGCGCCGTGTCGAAAAATTTAAGAAGTGTCGCTTTGAACTCGGGCGTGTGAGCGCCGGATATCGCCAGTGTCGCGCCCGCGCCGGTTGCGGCCAGGAGGGTGGCCATCGCCGCAAGCCGTCCTTGTGGATACCACGCGGAAACTTCGCCTTCACCCGGCTGAGGGGAGCGCGAGAGGAGGGCAAGATGTGACAGCACGGTGGGCGCCGCTGCTGTCATCAAAACGAAGTTGATCGCTGTCCAGCCGCCAAGCACCGCGCTTATAAGCGCGCCGCCTGTTGCGGCGGCAAGAGCGGCTGCATACGCGCCCCAGCCAAGACCTGCAATGAAGAGCGGGAGGGGGGCAAGCATGAACAACACAAACGCAATGAACGACTGCCCGGCAAGCGATGCGTACATCAAAGCTGAGGCCAGCCCGCAGGCGATCGCGATCACAAAGGTGGAGTTCATGCAAGCTGTCCCGCATTTGAGCGGTTAGGGGCAAAAGCAGCGATACTGTTTCTGGCCCAACCAGTGTTCCGCGCGCCATTGGCGGCGCACGGTCTAATCTGTGTTGTTATCTAAGAATGTAAGGCAAAAGGCCAAGAAACCGCGCGCGCTTAATGGCTTTCGCCAGTTCGCGCTGCTTTTTCGCGGAAACCGCCGTGATGCGGCTTGGCACAATTTTCCCGCGCTCGGAAATAAATCGCTGCAGGAGTTTTACGTCTTTGTAGTCGATAACCGGCGCCTGATCTCCCGAGAAGGGGCAGGTTTTGCGACGGCGATTGAATGTGCGGCGAGCCCCGCCACCACCGGCTCCGGCTCCAGCGCTGCCCTGGCTTTGACCCATACTCATTCCGCGTCTCCCTGAACAGCCGTTTCTTCACGGCGACCAAAACGTCCGCCGCCGCCTTCGCTACCACGCCCGCCTTCAGCGCCACGGAAACCTCCAGCGCCTTCGCGATCTCCACCGCGGAAGCCGCCGCCACCTTCAAAACCACCTTCGCGACGTGGTGGACGGCGGTCGCCGCCCCTATCCCCGCCTCTATCGCCGCCACGGAAATCGCTGCGGTCGCCACGCTCGCGTTCACGCTCATCCGAGCGACGCATGGCGGCGGAAGGCTTTTCCTCCAGTTCATCGACTTTGATTGTCATGAAGCGGATAACGTCAGTTGAGATGCTCATCTGACGCTCCATCTCCGTCACCGCTTGATGGGGCGCGTCGATGTTCATAAGGGCGTAGTGCGCCTTGCGGTTTTTCTTGATCTTGTAGGAAATTGACTTGAGACCCCAATACTCGGTCTTTGCGACCTTGCCGCCACCCTCTTCGATGATGGTTTGGTAGGTTTTTATCAGGGTCTGTACCTGCGCGGCGGTGATATCCTGCCGTACAATGAATACGTGTTCGTAAAACGCCATGCGCCGATTGCCTTTCCAAAGTGACTGCCCGGCGCGAAGCCCCTTTTGCGCCGTTTGGAAAGGCTTAAAGGTCATCTCGAAAGAGCGGAAACACCAGGAAAACCAGACACAGAAGCGTCAGGCGGTCATCACTAAACAGAACTGAGCTTAGTTTAAACACTGCGCGGCGAGCCAATAAGGAGCATAGACGCGCATTTCCCGTTCAGCCTCCGACCGGGTTGGCATGGACTTATACTGCAAACCTCTTGGGATGCAACGGATTTCGGCCCCCGTTGGCAACGATCTTGACAGTTCGTTACAAAACGGTGTCATTCAACGCCTGCTATTGGAATAATTTACAGCAAACCGGCATTAAAGAACATGACCACAGCGTTCGTTTTTCCCGGACAGGGTAGCCAGCATCTGGGCATGGGCCGTGATCTGGCGGCAGCTTTTCCCGCCGCGCGCGCCGTATTTGACGAGGTAGACGATGCGCTGGGCCACAAACTCTCCGCTGTAATATGGGGCGAGTCGGAAACTGATCTAACGCTTACGCAAAACGCGCAGCCAGCGCTGATGGCGGTTTCGCTCGCCGTGATGGCGGTGCTTGAAACCACGCTGGATTTCCAGTTGCGCCGCCGCGTCGCTTACGTAGCGGGGCATTCACTGGGTGAATACTCGGCGCTCGCCGCTACTAACTCCCTCACTCTCAAGGACGCGGCGCGGCTTCTGCACTTGCGTGGCGATGCGATGCAGCGCGCCGTGCCTGTGGGCGAGGGCGCAATGGCCGCACTGCTGGGCACGGATTTTGACATTGCGTCAAAACTCGCCGCTGTCGCCGCTGAAGATGAAGTGTGCGAGGCCGCGAACGACAACGCCGTCGGGCAAGTGGTTATCAGCGGGCACAAAACGGCTGTAGAGCGGGCCGTCGCCCTGTCCAAGGATTACGGCGTGCGCCGCGCCATGATGCTGACGGTGAGCGCGCCCTTCCATTGCGCGCTGATGGCCCCCGCCGCCGAAGTGATGGCGCAAGCGCTGGCGAATGTGACGATCAAGCCGCCCAGCGTGCCGCTCATCGCCAACGTGCTCGCCAGCTCGATCAGCGACCCTGCCGAGATCCGCGTGCGCCTTATAGAGCAGGTGACTGGCGCGGTGCGCTGGCGCGAAACCATGGAGTTGATGGTGGCTGCGGGCGTCACGACAGTTGTGGAGGCGGGCGCGGGCAAGGTGCTCGCTGGTCTAGCGCGCCGGGCGTCTTCGGACCTGACCACCATTAATATCTCAACGCCTCAAGATGTTGACACCTTCGCCAAAACCTTGAGCGCATAACCTTTTCCGGAGCAGGTGCTGATGTTCGATTTAAACGGTAAGACCGCGCTGGTGACGGGCGCCAGCGGCGGCATAGGCGGCGCAATTGTGAAAGCGCTGCACTCGCAGGGCGCAAAAGTGGTCATCTCCGGCACGCGCCGCGAGAAGCTGGAGGCGCTGAACGCTGAACTGGGTTTGTCGGCGCCTATTTTTCCATGCGATCTGAAAGATCGTGAGGCGGTGGCCAAGCTTATCCCTGAGGTCGAGGCGTCAGCGGGCGAACTGCATATCCTAGTCAATAACGCCGGCATCACGCGCGACAACCTGTTCATGCGGATGAAGGATGAGGAGTGGGACGATGTTATCGCCGTGAACCTCACATCCACCTTCAGTTTATGCCGGGCAGCGCTGCGGGGTATGATGCGCCGCCGCTATGGGCGCATCGTCAACATCGCGTCGATCAGCGGCGTATTCGGCAATCCGGGGCAGGGCAACTACGCGGCGTCCAAGGCGGGCATGATTGGCATGACGAAGTCGCTGGCACGCGAAATCGCGTCGCGCGGCATCACCGCCAACTGCATCGCGCCGGGCTTCATCGAGACCCCTATGACGGGCGAGTTGAACGCCAAGCAGACAGAGGCCATCGCCGCTGCGATCCCAATGGGCAGCTTTGGAAAACCTGAGGACATCGCCGCCGCCGTGGTCTATCTTGGCAGTAATGAGGCCCGTTATGTCACGGGCGAAACATTGCATGTCAACGGTGGCATGCTTATGGTTTGAACAAACGGCGAAAGTCGCGTCTTAGCAGCAAGCGAAAGCGTCCAAGTCTGGCTGAGAAACAGCGAAAAAATGCTTTCCTCAGACTCACTTTCAATGCTACCAGCCATTTCGCTGGGCTGTCTGGCGTTTTATCAGCGCGGCAGGGGAGGCGTCAGCCGTCTGGGATGCACGTTTTTCGGTCGGGGCCGTGTAGTCTGGGCTTGGGAGCAACATGAGGCAAACATATGAGCGATATCGCAGAACGCGTTAAAAAGATCGTAGTCGAACATCTTGGCGTCGAAACGGAAAAAGTTACAGACAACGCCAGCTTCATTGACGATCTAGGCGCGGACAGCCTTGACACCGTCGAACTGGTCATGGCTTTTGAAGAAGAATTTGGCGTGGAAATTCCAGATGACGCCGCCGAGACCATTCTGACTGTCGGCGACGCGGTCAAATTTCTGGAAGATAATGCGGCCTAAACGTTTGCCATCTACACGAGTGCGCGTTGCCGCCGTCTGGAGCCCTCAAGCATCGCGCATGACGTGCGACGCTTGACTGGCTGCCACTTGTACAGCGTTTTTGAGAACAGCGGAGGCTTTATGCGGCGAGTCGTCTTAACCGGGCTTGGCCTGGTGTCGCCCATTGGCTGCGGCGTTGAAGCGACTTGGAGCCGAATTCTGGCCGGGGAAAGCGGAGCGCGACGTATCGAGGAATTCGATGCGTCCGATCTTGCATGCCAGATCGGCTGCTTCATACCGCATGGCGCTACAGCGGACGGGAAATATAACCCGGACGACTGGATGGAGCCGAAAGAGCAGCGCAAGGTTGATGATTTCATCATCTACGCCATGGTCGCCGCTGGAGAGGCGCTTCAGGATTCCGGCTGGGCACCAAAAACTTACGAGGATCAGGCTCGTAGCGGCGTCCTCATAGGGTCAGGCATCGGTGGTCTGCAAGGCATCGAGAAAGCGGCGCTACTGCTCGCGGAAAAAGGCCCGCGCAGGATCAGCCCGTTTTTCATTCCGGGCCGGCTCATCAACCTTGCTTCTGGCTACGTTTCTATCACGTACAATCTGAAAGGTCCGAACCACGCCGTGGTCACCGCCTGTTCGACCGGCGCTCACGCCATCGGCGATGCGGCTCGGCTCATCGCATGGGATGACGCCGATGTTATGGTGGCGGGTGGTACAGAATCGCCCTTGTGCCGGCTGGCGGTTGCAGGATTTGCCGCATGCAGGGCGCTTTCGACCGGCTTCAACGACGAACCAAAACGCGCTTCCCGTCCCTACGATAAAGATCGCGACGGTTTCGTCATGGGCGAAGGCGCAGGCGTTGTCGTGCTAGAGGAGTATGAGCACGCCAAGGCGCGCGGCGCAAAGATTTACGCCGAGGTGATCGGTTATGGCCTCTCTGGCGACGCCTATCATATCACCGCACCCGCCGAGAATGGCGACGGCGCGTTCCGTTGCATGGATGCCGCCATCAAGCGCGCGAAGCTCGCGCCGGCTGACATCGACTATATTAACGCGCATGGCACATCGACGCCCATGGGCGATGAGATCGAGCTATCGGCGGTGGAGCGCCTGTTTGGCGTATCGGCTGAAAAGCTAACGATGTCGTCTACGAAATCGGCCACTGGCCATCTGCTGGGAGCAGCAGGCGCCATAGAAGCAATATTCTCGGTGCTTTCAATTCGCGATAATATTGCGCCACCCACGCTTAATCTGGACAATCCATCCGTCGCGACCGCTATCGATCTTGTGCCGCACAAAGCTAAAAAGCTCCCGATAAACACTGTTCTTTCAAACTCATTTGGTTTTGGCGGGACAAACGCGTCGCTGGTGCTACGGCGGGTTGACTGACACAACGCTTTTGGCGGCGAAGGTTTTCTCCCTTTCGCCATAATTCATTGTTGAACTCCGCGAACCATAACGGCACGGGGCTATAGATGCGATCTGAGGAACAGGTTTGGGGAGGTATAAACCGCGCAAGCAAAGCGGGTTACTCCGGCCGTCAAATCGGCATTATGGCGCGCAGTCCATCCGAGGCGCTTGAGCCAGATAATGCGCCAGAGCCGCCTCGCGGGAGCAAAAAACGCCACCAGCATCCCGTGGTCGTTTTCCTTAACACATTCATGACGCTATTGCTCATCGGCGTCATTGGCCTCGCGGGCATGTTTTACTTCGTTCGCACGCAGTTTGACCGCGCGGGCCCGCTTTCACATCCGACCGTGGTTGTCATCCCCGAAGGCGACGGCGCCATTGGTATTGCCAGCCGTTTGGAGCGCGAAGGCATTATCACCGATAAGCGTATTTTCATGGCGAGCGTGCTGTACTTCCGCGCGCATAAGAAGCTTAAAGCGGGCGAATACGCCATTGATCGCAACGCCAGCATTCGACGCGTGCTTGATACGCTCATCGAAGGCAAGGCGATACTCTACAGCGTTAGCTTGCCGGAAGGCTTGACCAGCGAGCAGATGATAGAACGTCTGCGCTTCAACGAAGATCTGGTCGGCGAAGTGGCGGAAATTCCCGCCGAAGGGTCACTGCTGCCCGACACATACAAGTTCTCCAAAGGTACCACCCGCGAAGATCTGGTTAAGCGTTTACAGTCGGAACAGAAGAAGTTCATTGATAAGGTTTGGGATAAACGCGCCAACAATTTGCCAATTTCAACCCGCGACGAGGCTATCAAGCTGGCTTCGATTGTCGAGAAAGAGACCGGGCGCGCTGATGAGCGCCAGCGTGTCGCCGCCGTCTTTGTCAACCGGATGCGGAAGAAGATGCGTTTGCAGTCCGACCCGACAACAATATATGGAATTGTGGGCGGTAAGGGCGTGCTCGGCCGCTCCATTTTGCGCAGCGATCTCGATCGGGATACGCCCTATAACACTTATAAAATCGTTGGGCTTCCTCCCACGCCAATTGCTAACCCCGGGCGGTCGGCCATTGAGGCTGTGCTTTCGCCCGCCAAGGTGAATGACCTGTATTTTGTGGCGGACGGCACCGGCGGGCATGCTTTTGCGGAAACGCTTCAAGATCATAATCGCAATGTGGTGAAGTGGCGGACTGTGGAACGCGAGCGCGCAACAGAAGAAGCATCGGCGCAGCAAGACGCAGGCGCGGCCACAGCGTCAAACATCTCTACCACCGCGCCAGCCCCTGTAGTGTCGCAGACGCCAGCGCCGCAGATGGTTCAGGTTCCGTTGCCGGAACGCCGTCCCACCCGATAGTTGACAGCGCAGACGGTTTGGTGTTCAGCGTAATCTGATTGCCTTTGCAAAGCCCCAGGTCTGAATTTTTGTCAGGACGCATCTGTTGGCATCACTGCAAGACATGGTCATCGAACGCCGCGGACTGATGCTGGCGATATCCTCGCCTTCTGGCGCGGGCAAAACGACGTTGACCCGTATGCTGATCGACGGAGACGCGAATTTACAACTCTCTGTTTCCGCCACGACCCGTCCTCGGCGCAGCAACGAGGAAGACGGCGTGCATTACTCCTTTGTTGCGGAGCGGGATTTCATCTTGATGCGTGACGCTGGCGCATTCATCGAATGGGCGCATGTTTTCGGCAATTTCTACGGCACTCCGAAGCAGCCTGTTGAAGCAGCGCTAGGCAATGGCCGCGATGTCGTGTTCGACGTGGACTGGCAAGGCGTGCGACAGCTTCAACACCAGGCGCGGCCAGACTTAGCCACCGTTTTTATCCTGCCGCCATCTCGTGCGTCATTGCATGAGCGGCTTCAAAAGCGCGGAGCCGACGATGACAGCACGGTTCGCTCTCGTATGGCAGCCGCCTCCGCCGAGATCAGCCACTGGAGCGAGTATGATTACGTCCTCGTTAACGACGATCTGAACGGCTGCGCCGCCTCGCTGCGCGCGATATTGCAAGCCGAACGCCTCAAGCGGGAGCGTCGGACGGGCCTGATTGATTTTGTATCCCAACTCATGGTCGATGCATAAGTGGGGCAGGTCAGCTTTGAGGCGTCAAAGCTTCTAAAGCCGCCGCCAGTTGGGCATATTGCTCGACCGTCACGGATTCCGCTCGATCTGTCGCATTGATCCCCGCGCCCTTTAAGACCGTGTCGAGGTCGGCGAAAGTGGCCTTCAGGGTTGACCGCAGCATTTTACGCCGCTGACCGAACGCCGCCGCTGTAAGCGCCTGCAACGCCCTGGAATCGCGACAGCCAACGGGTGGGGCAAGCGGAGAAAGAACGACGACGGATGACGAAACCTTCGGCGGCGGCGTGAAAGCCTGCGCGGGCAGGTGAAAAGCAATTCGCGCCGCCGCTCGCCACTGTGATAGCACCGACAGACGGCCGTATGTCTTCGATCCCGGCGGCGCCACAATTCGATCCGCTACCTCGCGTTGAAACATGAGCGCCATATGCTCCCACCACGGTGGCCAAGGTTCGGCCGTGAGCCAGCCGGTGAAAAGCGGCGTCGCGATGGAGTAGGGGAGGTTGGCGATGACGCGCACGCGCTGCGCGCCCACCGCAAGACTAGCGTATTCCGTCGTTAAAGCATCACCCATCAAGATCTCAAGTTGGCCAGGCCAGTGGGCCGCGATCTCTTCCAGCGCAGGTTTGCAACGTTCGTCACGCTCTATGGCGATTACCCGATCCGCCCCTTCAAGCAGCAGCGCGCGGGTGAGGCCGCCCGGGCCTGGGCCCACCTCAATTACCGTAACGCCGTGCAAATTGCCGGTGGAGCGGGCGATACGGCGTGTCAGGTTCAGATCGAGGATGAAATTCTGACTAAGGCTTTTGCGGGCTGTAAGGTCAAGACGACGTATAACCTCGCGAAGTGGAGGCAAATTGTCGGGTGCGTCGGTCACTGCACGGTTGCGGCTGCGCGCTTCGCGTCCGCCATAGATGCGGCAAGCCTTAACGCATGGATAAGGCTGGAAGGGTTAGCCCGTCCCGTGCCTGCAATATTGAACGCGGTTCCATGATCGGGCGACGTGCGGATGAACGGCAGGCCCAGCGTAACATTAACACCCTCATCGAAAGCCAGCGTTTTGATGGGGATGAGCGCCTGATCGTGATACATCGCGATTACCACGTCATAGGCCGCACGCGCGCGCTCGTGAAACAGAGTGTCGGCCGGGTGTGGGCCAGTGACCCGCATACCTTGCAACCTGAGTTGCTCGATGGCTGGCGCTATGATGGTTTGCTCCTCCGTGCCCATGTCCCCATTTTCACCTGCGTGCGGATTAAGTCCGGTGATGGCAAGGCGCGGGTGCAAGACACCGAAAAACTGTCGTAGATCAGATGCAACGGTGAGTGCCGTTGAAATAATCAAGTTCTGGGTAATCGCAGACGGGGCCGCGTGCAACGGAATATGGATTGTGAGGGGAACGACACGCAAGCTTGGGGCCGCAATCATCATCACAGGATTGCAAGGGTAGCCGGCGTCGCGGGCAAGCTGCCCAAGATATTCTGTATGACCGGGATGTTGAAAACCCGCCGCGCGCAAAATATGTTTGGCGATTGGATTTGTAACGACGGCCCTTGCTGTGCCTGCTATTGTGGCAGCGACAGCAAACTTGATGGCGTGCAAGGTAGCGAGAGCGTTCTGGACGTCAGCACGGCCCGGCATTGAGGTTTTATGGAGAGGAATATTATAAACGGGCAAAGCCTCGTTAAAAAGTAAAGAACTATGGTCGATAGAGGCGACTTCGACAATGTCGGCGTTGGGAGCAATGTTTAGCGCCGTCTCTCTAATATTAGCCAAATCTCCTATATAACAGAAAGGAGAAATATGCTCCTTTTCTCGCGCGAGCCAAGATTTAAGGGCGATTTCGGGCCCTATGCCAGCAGGATCACCCATGGTCATGGCTATGGGAGATACTGGATTTGTAGGTCTGCAATTATTCATAAACCTAATGCAATGAGAAACTAAAGCGTGGGCTGAATATGGGCTTTTTTTCTGAGCGTATTCAGATGCCCTTTGGCTTGAATTTGGAACTCCTGCTGCCGTTTGTCACTTTTTTCATCAGCCTTGGGGCCACCAGCAGCAGGAGCAGCGGCGGTTTTATTGCACACTGCATAGGTCTCTACGCCGTCTTTGAGAATAATAGGCGGCGTCATTTGTCCAGCCGCACTTTTCGCAATTAGCGCCCTTGCCTCCGGACTAAAACCGTCAAGAGGCTTTTTCTGGTGCTTCACTAAGGAAGCATTAATGAGTTTCGCTTGGGAATCGAGTGCTTCGCAGGTGGAAAAGCGCTGGCGAAGATTGTCCGCGCTCGACCAAAGGCGACCAAGCTGCTTTTGGTCTGCTCCTGACGGGAGGGAGAGCCTTACCGCTCGCAGATCATAAACCATCTTCTCTGAAACAGCGGTTTCATCGCTGTCCCCTATAGCCACAGCATTTTGGATGCGAAAACTATACCGGCGCCGAATGAGTGTTAGCCACGCGATCTGTGCGCGCTTCTTGTCCTTAAAAGTTTTAGGGTCAACGCCAGCGCTTTTGAGCTGCGCGAAAAGTTCGTCCGAATTCGATACGGTTTTGCCGTCGTCCGTTTTCTTGACGAACTGCTGCATAACTTCCTGATCTGTTACGACAACGCCATTTTCTTTCGCATCCTGGAGCATTAGCTTTTCATCGATCAGCTCGTCCAATGCCTTTTGTCGCAGGCTTGACATTCTGCCCTGAACTACACGCGCCTGAATTGACTTTTGTAACTCACCAATGAACTCACGCTGAAGAGCGACTTGCTCTTCCTTATTGCGAGGTGCTTCGCGAGTCTGAACGAATGCTTTGAATTTTTCTTGTGTTTCTGGCTTCTTGATAATCGACTGAAATTGTGATTTCAGCTCTTCGTTAAAACCGGAGGTGATCGCGAGAAAGCGTTGCCGTTGTTCAACCTCGCGTGTGGATATAGGCTCACCATTGACAAGAGCAGCCACACCCAAATCGGCGATAGCAGGAGACACAAAGATTGAAGCCAGCACAATGAATGCAAGCAAAGGTGCGGCTCTACGAATATGAATGCCAAAATAGATCAATTTAATCATATTAGAAACTTGGTTCTGTTGGTCTTTGCGTTCTAAACAATATTATGCAGTATGAATAAACCGTTTTCGAAGCGCAATTATGGCTACTTTAGCGTTTTAGCTCAACCTTGGCCTGCAAAAGCCAAGCACTGTTACTTAATCAGGCTTGCTTCTGGCGAAATCTCGCCAATGCTGTCTGTCGTTTCCGACGAACTGCCTACACCCTTAAGCTCGAAACGAACCAGTACACTCTCATCAGGCTTAATGTCGCCATCTTCAATAAACTGTTGAGCATAAGTGACAGAAAGCACAAAGCACTCGTCCGCATAGCGGATGCCTACGCTGTCACGAATAAATTGATCGTCCGCGATGTCATATCGGACATCGGCGAATAATGTCCAGAATTCGGAAAGCCGCAAGGCCGCAAGGCCAGAGAATTCCTCACGATCGTCGTTAAAGCCGAGTTCAGGCTGCGCTTTTGCATCCACATAGCTCGCGGCGCCATAAAGTGGGCCGACCGAGGCTACAACCTGGATGTCCTGCCTTTGTAGCTCAAGATCTTTCTGATCAAAGCGCGACTGGGAAATGAACCGAAGATTTTGCGGGGTGTTCACATAAAAGCCCGTAACATAATCTGAAGCGGTTTCTCCAAGCCCAGTATCGTTCGAATATGCGTTCTGACCGGCCACCTGATAACTTTGGCCCGCCAGAGTGCGTACGCTCCAGCCGGAGTTCGTCTGGAAGCTATATTGCGCTCCTACATTAGCTCGCGTTCCGGTCTCAAGCCGGTCATAGCCAGAGAATTTATCAATATCGAAGAGAAGCGTATCATCAAAAATCAGGCTGTTTGCGTCCTCATTTGGCACAGCCTCCTGATCGTTTACGCCGGGGCGCGCAATGACCTGAGCAATGGGCTCAATCGTGTGTGATGCTGCTGCTGTGTGTTTAACAAATGGGTAACGATATTCCACGCCCGCCGCTGCGGTGCCACGAGCGATGGTGTCGCCATCACTGTCCTCCGTGCTGATCGGATCAGTGAAACTTGAAACTCTGTAAATATCGCCGCGGGCGTACACGAAAGGTGTAATCACCTGACCAATAGGGTCAGTAAACGATTTCCGCCACGTGCTTTCAGCGACCACGCGGTGCGTATCGGCGCCATCTTCGCGAGTGAGCGACAATGCATTAGCGTTGAAGCTAAGTTCGCCGCCGATCACAGGATCATTAAAAATATAATTGTAGTCGATTACCGGATGAACAGTCGAGTCAGCTTCATTCGTCTCTTTGAACGTTAACCCGCCAAAGTGATACATGCGCGCGGAGAAGTAGTTTTTCTCACTTTGTCCGGTCAGGTAGACTTGAGAGATACGGTCTGTTGCAAAGATATTGTCGATTTTATAAAAACGCCGAAACGTATCATCCGATTCAATGATGCCGTCCCAGCCCCATTTCCAGAATGACCCCAGGCTGAACTCCCCTTTTGTATCGATCGAGCCGCGAAACTCCTCATCGATGAACTCGTTCGGGCTATCATCGTAAACGCCGGAAACGCGGATGCGGTAGCTGCCAGTGTCGAGCTTATGACGCCAATCAGCTTTCAACAGGAAGCCAGCTTCTGTCGTTACAACGGGCGTAACCGTAAGATCGTAACTTGGGGAGAAGGCATAGTAATAAGGGATCTCTGCCGTGAATCCGAGTTCGGTCGAATTGCTGTAGGTAGGCGTCAGAAAGCCTGAACGGCGCTTAACAGTCGGATCGGCATGGTAAAAATATGGAACATAGACCAGAGGAACGCCAAAAAATTCAAGCTTGGCGTTCTCGTAGTAAATGTTCTGCTCCTCCTTCTTGTGTATGATTTTTGTCGCTTTGATACGCCAGATCGGAGCGGCGTCTGGGTTTTTTTCGCAAGCCTTACACGGCGTGAATTGCCCGTTTTCAAACTCGGTGGTTTCGCCGTCGATCCGCTTAGCATTCTCAGCGGATATGCGCGCGTCATCTTTTGTGACCACTTTCAGCGTCTGGATAAAGCCGTCACGGAAGTTGTCAGTGAGCGTAATTTTGTCAGCATTTACCACTGAACCATCCGGCTCTTTGATACGGACGTTTCCGGAGGCCGTGAGGGTATTATTGCCCTGATCGTAAATGATTTCGTCCGCCAGAAGGACATAGTTATTGTAATAAATCTCGATATTGCCTTTGGCGACAACGCGATTGTTCTGACGGTCATAAACCATCTGGTCGGCCTGGAGAAGAAGCGGCTGGTTTTTGTTCGCGCCGAATTGTTGCTTCAGCAAACCCTCGCCGGTCTCAGCCGCGAAAGCCGCGCCAATGCTGGCGACCAAAACCGCGCTTGCAACCCCCAGAATGCGGGCCGCTGTATATAAGCCAGAGGACTTTTCAGTCAATCTCATGCCAATCCCGCTATTCATGACAGTCCGGCCAAGTGACATTCTCAACCATCTTCCTGCTTTAACAGCACTGTTAGGGCCAAAAATGTGGCGATGAGGATCGGTGCCCAAGCGGCCACCTGAGCGGACACCAAACCCGAACTCCCCAATTTTCGCGACAATTCCGAGAAAATGAAGAAACCGAATCCGGTGGTCAAACCTGTGATTACCATAGTCTGGATTTTACCGAAACGAAAGGCTCTCAAGGTGCATGTCGCAGCAACAAGCACCATCGCCGCCATAAGTAATGGCTTAGCGAGTAGCGATTGATAGTAAAGCTTATATTTATCAGAAGAAAGACCTGCTCGCTCTGCAAACTCGATGAATCTAGGCAATTCCCAGAAAGAGATGCTCTCCAGAGAGCCGATGCTCTCAGTCGCTTGTTCAGGGGTGAGATATGTACTTACAAGGTACTGTTTATGAAACGAGGACTGACCATCGCCGCTGTTAATTTGAGCGTTTTCTAGTTGCCAATATCCATTCTTCAAAGTGGCTTTTTGCGCCTCGATCCGTTCAAGAAATTTTTTGCTGCTGTCAAATTGCAACAGGCTTACGCCAGCGAGAGAAATCCCCCGGTTGGCGACTGCTTTTGCGTAGATTATTGACTGGCCGTCGGCACCGTCCTGGCGCAACCAAGCGCCGCCGCCGCGCTTCGACAACACCGATTTGTCCGCCCCAAAACTCTCGGCGTAAAGCTTCTCGGAGTAGGCTTTGGCTTTCGCCGCGAGTGGATTGTAGACGGTAATCGCCGCAACCCCGATTATTAGCGCAACCAGCAACCCTGGTTGCAGAAATTGCCATACGGAGACGCCGGAGGAGCGGATGATAATCAGTTCCGATGAGCGGCTGAACATCAAAAATGCTCCCATGGAGCCAATGAGCACCGCGAAGGGCATGATGAGTTCGGTGAACGCCGGAAGGCGGAGAAATGTTATGAAAGCCAGAGTCGCGGTTGAAGCACCGCCTTTTTTACCGCCCTCGCGAAGAATTTCGATGAAGTCGATAAAGAAAATCAGAATGTAGCAAAGAAAAAATACGCTGACGATAGCCAACAGGAAACGCTTCGACATGTATCGTCCAAGCGTGCTGATGGCCGTCATGCTTTATAGTCCCCGGTTCGCCGTTGCCAGACGTGTGCTGAAGCGAGTGTCATTTTTGCGGCGCGAGACGAAGAGAGCGTAGTCTGAATGAAATTGATGGTATTTTCAGCGGTTTGATGTGCAAAGCCAGCATGAGCAAAACGCCAGCGATGGCGACAAGGGGCAGGCCATACATGGCGGCAACCGCCCACGCTTTCTTCGCCGCCATGTTCGTCAAGGTAAGGCCGATGACGCGGAATATGGCGGCGATGCTGAAAGCCATGATTAGGCTTTCCATCCGTCCTTCGCGGGTGGTGCGTGCATACCCTAAATGCAGAACGGCAATCAGCACGAACAGGATGGGGTAGATCGGGCTTGACAACCGTTCGTGCAATTCAGCATAAAACTTGCCTTTGTTTTTCTTATACTCAACGCTATTCTCGTTGGGCCAGATGAGTTCGTGTAGAAACAGCTCGCGCGGCTTGAAGTCCTGTTCGCCAGATTTACTTTTTTTGTCAGAGGCAGTCAGTTGATCGAGGTCGAATAAATAGCTGTCGAAAGATACAATGTTGACCTCGGGGTCATTAGGCTGCTGACGGTGGATATGCCCCTCATACATAATGAGGAATGATTTCCCCGCCTGTTCAACGATGCGTCCATAGTCGGCAAGATATGTCATAACGCGCTTTGCGTCGCGCTCGTCATGCACCATGAGGCCGAGCAGTTTGCCCTCGCGGTCGCGGTCGCGGATGTGGAATGTCAAACCCTTGTCGGCGCTGGAAAACTGCCCCGGCTGAAGCACCTGCGAGATGATGTCGGTGCGCACCTGCGTGATATATTCTTTCAGCAGCCGCATGCTTTTGGGCAGGAAGTAAGCGTTTACCGCAAGCGTGAACAGCATAACGATGACGCCTAAAAGCAGAAAGGGCTTTAGCACCCGCCAAACAGGCGATCCGGCGGCCGTCAATACGATCAGCTCGCTGTCGCTGTTGATGCGGTTCAGTGTATGCAGACACGCGATCAGCAAAGCGACCGGCGCGACGATCGCAATAAGATTGGGAATGGCGAGTGATGTAATTTTCAGGAATAAAAGGAAACCCTGACCCTGACTTGTCATCAGCGAAAGCTGTTTGAGCGCCGATGAAAGCCAGACAATCAGCGTCAAGGTGATCAGAATCATGAGGAGGGCGTTCGCCGCTTGGCGAAACAGGTAGCGCCCGATGAGATCCATGCAGAGAAAACCTTATTAACTGCTTTGTCAGTTTCATTAATCCATGGCTAATTTTCGGCCATCCGTCAAAGGCGTGTTGCAAAGCTCAACAGACGTTGTAAATTGAACTCCGGATAATTCCCGTCAGGCTGCGACTTTTTCCCAACAAGCGTTCGTCCTGAGCCTTTGGCGGGGCAATCGTCAGGATGCAAAATTACTCAATGATCGATCCCTCCATTATACACTTCGTTCCACTGAAAAAGCCGGAAGGCCAAACGCTTGCGCTTTTTATAGATGAAAGCGGCGCGCTGCCGCCCACGGCTAAGTTTCTCGATCAAAAATCCAGGGGAACACTGTCAAAGGCCATGGGCGCGACGGATTTTAAAGGTAAGTCAAAAAGCGTCATCGAAGTGCTGGCGCCCGCCGAACTGCCGTTTGACCGTGTGCTGATGACGGGGGTTGGAAAATATGAAGATCACACTCCGAATGACTGGTTGAATATTGGCGGTGTGCTGGGGGCTAAATTCTCAGGCCTCAAGAATGGCGTCGCTGGCGTTGTCGCGGAGACAAACGGGAAGGGCGCGCCCATTTCCGGCGAAAGCGTCGCCAATATAGCGCTTGGCATGATGCTGCGCAGCTACAAGTTTAAGAAATACAAAACAAAAAAGCCCGATCCGGCCGAAAACGACGATCTGGGCGGCGTTTCTAAAATTGAAATTTACTGTTCATCTCCCAACGAAGCTTCGTCGCACTTTGCGCATCTACAGGCGGTGGGCGAGGGCGTCGTCATGGCGCGCGACCTTGTGAACGAGCCCGCGAACGTTTTGGGGCCGTTGGAATTTGCGGACAGATTGCGCGCATTTGAAGATCATGGCCTCGATGTTGAGGTGCTGGACGAGGGCAAGCTTGCGGAGTTGAAAATGCTGGCGCTGCTCGGCGTCGGCCAGGGCAGCGATAAACCGACATTTGCGGTTGTGATGCGCTGGAATGGTACAAAAAACAAACGGGCAAAACCTATCGCGTTTATCGGTAAAGGCGTGACCTTCGACACCGGCGGCATTTCTATGAAGCCGGCGGCGGGCATGGAAGATATGAAGGGCGATATGGGCGGTGCGGCCTGTGTTGCAGGGCTGATGCTCGAACTCGCAAAGCGCCGGGCGCCGGTGAATGTTGTGGGCGTAGTCGGTTTGGTCGAAAACATGAACAGCGGCGGCGCGCAGCGGCCAGGTGATATCATCATTTCTATGTCGGGCCAGACAATCGAGATTTTGAACACCGACGCCGAGGGGCGTCTGGTACTGGCTGACCTGCTGACCTATACGCAGGAGTACATAAAACCGAAGTTCGCCGTCACGCTGGCGACATTGACCGGCGCAATAATCGTGGCGCTTGGCAAAGAATATGCCGGTGTGTTCAGCAATAACGACCAGCTTTGTGAAAGATTAGTAAGCGCGGGGCAAGATACGGATGAAAAGGTCTGGCGGCTGCCCCTCAGCGCAAAATATGACAAGCTGATCGACTCCAGCACAGCCGATATGAAGAACATTGGCGGCCGCGATGCTGGGTCGATAACGGCCGCGCAGTTTCTGAAACGTTTCGTGAACAACGATTTGCCATGGGCGCACATCGATATTGCTGGCACCGCCATGGCGTCACCGTCGACGGACATCAATCAGAGCTGGGGTTCAGGCTTTGGCGTGCGGCTGCTCGACAGGCTTGTGCATCGTTATTACGAAACCCCGTCCCCCAAGGACGCTGCTAGCTAATTTTCCATAATACCCCTTATGCGAATCACGCGACTTGCCAGATGGCATTTTGTCAAGATGATTAACGAGGTCTTAACGTGGATGATGTGGATGATGGTGAAAAAAAGCAGGCCGCAGACGCGTTAGTCCGGCTGTTGGACGTGGTGGCTGCGCTCCGGAGGCCGGTCACTGGCTGCGACTGGGATATCAAGCAGACGGCGAAGACGATTGTGCCTTACACCATCGAAGAAGCCTACGAAGTCGCCGAAGCAATAGAAATCTCCGATACAGAGAATCTTAAAGAAGAGCTTGGAGACTTGCTATTCAACGTCGTGTATCATGCAAGACTAGCCGAAGAATCGGGCGACTTCGATTTTGGCGCTATCGCGGCCGCCGCCGCCAACAAAATGATCCGGCGTCACCCGCATGTGTTTAAAGAGTCGGATGACCCACTTGCGATCGCCGCCCGCGCTAACCTTCCCGGCGTCTGGAGTTCAATTAAAGCCGCAGAGAAGGCGCTAAAATTATCCGAGTCTGGCCAAACCGCAGCGGCGCCAAGCGTGCTTGATGGCGTAGCGGTGGGGCAGCCTGCTTTATCGCGCGCCGTGAAGCTGCAAAAACAGGCGCGCGATGCCGGTTTTGATTGGCCGGATTTTTCACACGTTATCGCTAAAGTCGACGAAGAGCTCGCTGAGCTAAAGGCTGAGTTAGTGGACGGCGCTTCACCAGATGCCGCATATGAAGAGTTCGGCGACCTCATGTTCGCTCTTGTCGAGGTCGCGTGGCGACGCGGCTTCGATCCCGAGACGGCCCTCCGCGCCGCTAACGGCAAATTTACACGTCGTTTTCATGGCATTGAAGCCGCAGCTCGCGAGCAATCTAAAAAGCTCGACGAATTGTCATATGAGGAGCTTTTAGGTTTGTGGAGATCTGCAAAACTCTCGACATAATATTCAGCTAGACTTTATCAATACTGTTCCGCAAATGGTCGCCGCATCGCGTCCAGCCTTGCCGCATTCGCTGGATCGAGGCGCAAATGCATCCGCAAAAGTCCATCCTCATCTTCTTCGCGGGTGAGAACGCAAGCATTCTCGTAAATCCAATGCTGAAAACCACCTTCATTCGAGCCAATGGTTACGTCACGCAAAACATAGGCCTTCTGCAAAACGTCGGTAATTTGGCCTAGCAACTCGTCCAAACCCTCGCCATTGACAGCGGATACAAGCACAGATGGCTGCGCGCCGCGGGCTGAGAGTTTGTGCGTAATCGCCCGTTCGCTTTCGTTGAGCCTGTCGGACTTGTTCCACACCTCGATCACTGGCGTATTTTTGCCCGCCATGCCGACGCCAAGTTCATCAAGCACCGCGCAAACATCGGCCCGCTCGGCGTCCGTGTGGCTGGCCGCGATATCTCGCACATGCAAAATGATATCTGCCTCAGTGACTTCCTCAAGCGTCGCGCGGAAAGCGGCAATCAGCGATGTCGGGAGGTCAGAGATAAAGCCCACCGTGTCGGACAAAATCGCTTTGCCGCCGGTCGGCATTTTCAACTCGCGCATGGTCGGATCGAGCGTCGCGAACAGCATGTCCTCAGCCCGCACGTCAGCGCCAGTCAGCCGATTGAACAGCGTCGATTTGCCCGCATTCGTATAGCCGACGAGCGCAATCGCCGGGTAAGGCACGCGACGGCGGCTCTGGCGATGTAGCGTGCGCGTGCGTGTCACCGTTTCCAGTTCGGCGCGAATAGCGGTGATACGCTCGCCGATATGACGGCGATCTGCTTCAATTTGGGTTTCGCCAGGGCCACCGAGGAAGCCGAAGCCGCCGCGCTGCCTGTCGAGGTTTGTCCAGGATCGAACAAGGCGGCTCTTTTGATATTGCAGATGAGCCAATTCAACCTGCAAACGCCCTTCCCTCGTCCGCGCGCGCTCACCAAAAATTTCAAGAATCAGGCCTGATCGGTCGAGGACTTTCACGTTCCAGGCGACTTCAAGATTTCGTTGCTGAACGGGCGTTACAGCATGGTCGATAATGACTAACCCTGCCTCAGTCGCTTTAATCGTCTCCCGAATCTCCGCAACCTTGCCCTTGCCAATGAGCGTTGCGGGCCGCGTATTGCCCACGCGGACGACAGTTTGCGCCGCAACCTCAAGCCCCAGCGCTTTTGCAAGTCCTGCGGCTTCCTCAAGCCTTGCCTCTGGCGACCGGGCAATAGCGGACGCTGAACGCGACGCGCCGCCATGCGTTGAGAACCAGGGTGCTAGGACAACAACCCGGCCCGTTTTAGCTTGGGAAGATACGCCATCAGCGTCACGATTATGTCTGTCAGATGCCGTTTTCAACTACTTGGCGGGCTCCCGTTTTGTTCATTGTCTAGGAATGAAATGGGGCCGCCGGGCATGATTGTCGAGATGGCATGCTTATAAACAAGCTGAGAATGGCCGTCACGACGGAGCAGAACGCAGAAATTGTCGAACCAGGTGACAATGCCCTGTAATTTTACTCCGTTCACCAGGAAAATCGTTAGCGGGGTCTTATGCTTTCGCACGTGGTTGAGAAAAGCGTCTTGCAGGCTTTGCGGGCGTTCTGCGGCCATGGATCATCCGTTCTTATTGCTTGCGGTTTTTTGCACCGCCCGTTTGTTTTTGTTATGGCTTCTGAGGATCGCCAAGGCTCTATCTGTCTCTTTTCTCTTTAAAGACACACATTCCAGAGCAAAGCGTTAGCCCCCATCGGCATTGCTTGTTCTTGATAGTTTTAATTAATTTCATAACGGCTACGTTAACAAAACATGTTTCGATGACGTTTCTGCGTGATTATGGAACAAACGCCGCATTTCAGTTGCGAAGTTGCCCGGAACGCCATCACCGATGAACGCGCCATCAATGCTCACGACAGGCATAACCAGAGCCGAGGCCGAAGTAAGGAAAGCCTCGCGCGCGCTTTTCGCTTCTTCAACGCTGAACGCCCTTTCCTCAAAACTATAGCTGCTTTGCGCCAGACCGGCCAACAGGACTTGGCGCGTAACGCCACGCAAAATTCCCGTATCGGCCTGACGTGTGACGAGAACGCTATCGCGGTTTAAAATCCAGGCGTTGTTGGACGCGCCCTCGGTGACATACCCGGCATCATCGACAAACCAAGCGTCATCGGCGCCCGCGTCCTTTGCCGTCTGCTTGGCGAGCGCGTTCGGCAATAGCGAGATGCTCTTGATATCGGGTCGGCGCCAGCGAATGTCTGGCACCGTAATAATTTTCAGGCCTCGCGCGGCTTTGGCGTCGTTTGCAGCGGGAGACGCGCGTCGCGCAAGGCATATGACGCCGCAAGGCGTGTCAGCGGCCGGGAAAATGAAGTCCCGCCGCGCGGCCCCGCGTGTAATCTGAAGGTAAACCGTGCCATTTACGACGCCGTTGCGACGCACGGTTTCGCGCAGGATGACGCCAATGGCGCGCAAACTCATGGGCGGTGTGATTTGCAACTCACCAAGAGAGCGCAGCAAACGCTGCATGTGCAAGCGCTCATCGACAAGGCAACCGTTCAAAACTTCGCACACTTCATAAACGCCGTCGGCAAACTGGACACTGCGGTCCTCGACATGAATATGCGCATCGGGGTAGTTGCGATACTCTCCGTTGACATAGATGATGCGTGACATGAGATGCCAAATTTGCCGTAAATGAAACAGACCAGCATAAATGAAACAAACGGCTGTAAGTGAAACTCAAGAAACTCAAGCTGTGGAAGGTTTAGTGGCGAAACTCGCCGCCCCTGTCGGATGAATTAACGCCCAGCGCGCGCAATTTCCGGTGCAGCGCTGACCGCTCCATGCCCACGAACTCCGCCGTGCGCGAAATGTTGCCGCCAAACCGGTTGATCTGCGCCATCAGATATTCACGCTCGAAAATCTCGCGCGCATCGCGCAATGGCAGCGACATCAGATGCTCGCCCCCTGCCCCATTCGGCGACAAGGGCACGGTGGAGGAAATATCGTCGGGCAGCATTTCCGCCGTGATGATTGTTTCGGAGTCGCCACCAACCATAATCATTAGCCGCTCGATGATGTTGCGGAGCTGACGCGCATTGCCCGGCCAGTCATGCGATTGCAAAACCGCCATGGCGTCGTCGCCGATGCGGCGCGGCGGCAAGCCTGTGGATGTGCTAATTTGCTGGACAAAATGCTCGACAAGCTCGGGGATGTCATCCCGCCTGTCGGACAGACCCGGCACGCGCAGTGGAACCACCGCGAGGCGGTGGAACAGGTCTTCGCGGAAGCGTCCAGTGGACATTTCGCGTTCAAGATCGCGGCTGGTGGACGATACGATGCGAACGTCCACATGCACTTTTGGGCCACCGCCAAGACGCTGGAATTTCTGCTCCACGAGGACGCGCAGAAGCTTGCCCTGCGTTTCCGTCGGCATGTCTGCCACTTCGTCGATGTAAAGCGTGCCGCCATGGGCTTCTTCGAGAGCGCCGACTTTGCGTGCGGTTGCGCCGTTTTCTTCAACCCCGAAAAACTCAACCTCGACACGGTCTGGCGCCATCGCGGCGGCATTGATGGCGACGAACGGCCCCTGAACGCGCAGCGACAAATGATGCATGACGCGCGCCGCAAGCTCCTTGCCCGATCCCGACGGCCCGCTAATCATGACGCGGCTGTTGGTCGGCGCCACTTTCTCAATCGACTGGCGCAGGTGGTTGATCGCGCTAGACTTGCCGACAAGCTCCGTGCCGTAAGGGCTGCGCTCGCGCAACTCGCGGTTTTCGCGTTTCAGTTTCGACGCCTCAAGCGCGCGCGCCGTCACATGCACGAGTCGGTCGGCCTTAAATGGCTTCTCGATATACTCATATGCGCCGCGCTTTATCGCTGTTACGGCTGTCTCGATATTGCCGTGGCCGCTGATAATGACGATTGGCAAATCCGGGTGATGGCGTTTGACGCGCGCCAAGACTTCAAGGCCGTCAAGCTTTGAGCCTTGCAGCCAGATATCGAGGATGACCAGCGACGGGCGGCGCAACTCGATGGATGCAATCGCTTCGTCGCTGTCTTTCGCCGTGCGCGTGCGATGGCCTTCGTCTTCGAGAATGCCCGCAATCAGCTCCCGGATGTCGGCTTCATCGTCGACAATGAGGATGTCAGACGCCATAAGTCACTCCATTTTTTCCGCGTTTAGCCTGACGCTTAACCGCAGCCTCGCCTGACTTCGCTTTTGTCTTCGGCTTTTCAACCGCTGCATCAACAGCGTCCGGAGATCTCACCAGTGGCAACGCTATGCGAACGATAGCGCCCTGCGTAAGGCCGTCATGCCCGGTTGCGTCTTCGAGTTCAAGGACGCCGCTGTGCTGTTCCGTTATGCGCTGAACTATGGCAAGGCCGAGACCTGTACCCTTTTGTCTGGTTGTCACGTATGGCTCGATCAGACGGTGACGGTTCTCTTTCGGCAAACCGCAGCCGTTGTCCGCGACCTCGATCAGCGCCCTCACCTTTTCATCCTTAACCCGGACAATGATGCGACCGTCTCTCGGTTCTATAGCCTGCGCCGATGCAATCGCCTCGCCCGCGTTTTTGACCAGATTCGTAACAGCCTGCGTAATCAAACGCCGGTCGCATTGCGTAACAATCGGGTCATCTGGAATTTCAAGCAAATAGGTGATTTCGGGGTGACTCATTTGAAACAGTATAACAGCTTCTTTGACCAGTTCGCCAATGTTATGGTCCTCAATAACTGGCGTTGGCATGCGAGCGAATGACGAAAATTCGTCAACCATACGCCCGATATCTCCCACATGGCGGATGATTGTATCCGTGCAACGGTCGAATATTTCCCGGTCATGCGTGATAGAGTCGCCATATTTGCGTCGGATGCGCTCGGCGGAAAGCTGGATTGGGGTAAGCGGATTTTTAATTTCATGAGCGATGCGGCGCGCCACGTCAGCCCACGCCGAGGTGCGTTGCGCGACAACCAGATCGCTCACATCATCGAAAGTTAGCACCACGCCGTAATCCAGCTTACCCTCGCTTTCGCGGGTAACGCGCACAGCATAATTGCGCTCCGAGCCGTCGCGGATAATGGTAACGTTCTGCTGCAACGGCTTCTTGCCCTGACGCTGCGACTTGGCCAGCAGCACGCCAAATTCGGGCACAACGCTGTTCAGATGGCTCCCGACAAGGTCGTCCTCGTTCAGCCCCAAAAGCGCAACGGCCGACTTATTGGCGAGCGTGATCTCCCCATCCGGATCGAGGCCCAGCACCCCTGCCGTGACGCCAGACAGCACCGCCTCGATAAACCGGCGCCGTTCGTCAAGTTCGGCGTTGGCGTTGACCAGTTCGCTGCGCTGCTTGCGCAGATCGGCCGTCATTTTATTGAAAGTCGTGCCAAGCTGGCCAACGTCGCCCTGCTTGGCCTCGGCCTCTACATGAACGTCCAGATTGCCTTCCGAGACCTGCTGCGCCGCGCCGATCAGCTTGCGGATGGGCGCAATCAACCATTTCGCGAACCATAGACCAAACCAGATGGCGGTCAGCAGCAAAGTGAACGTAATTGCCGCGTACATCATCACGAATACGAACTGGACGTTGGCGCGCTGCTGCTCCAGCTTGCTGTAATCGTTTACGTTCGCCTGGGTTTTCTGCAGGTGACGGATAACATCCTGGCGCACCGGCCGTATGACGTAAAGATAGGCGTCATCGAGGTTGTTCAGCTTTTTGATGGCGCCCACGCCCCCCGTATACTCTGGGCCGAGAATGACGACCTTGCCCTCGCGCGCGCGTTCTAGCGCACCCGGCGGGGGCTTACCTTGCGCGAAAGCCTTAGTGTCGCCAGCAACCGCGACATGTGCCCCCGAACCATCCATCAGATATGCGACGGGCAGATTGCGAAATGTGGCCTGAGCGTTGAAAAGCTTGAGAAACGCTTCCGGATTTTCCTCACGCAGTTTGGCTGAACTCTCAATTTGCTCGGCCATGCCCAGCAATTCGGCGCGGATGATCTGTCCATGCTCCTGCACGTAGGTGTTGGCGACATCGAGCGAGTTTTGCACGATGGATTTGACGCGCGTGGAGAACAAACCCTCCATGACGCGGTCAAGCGACACCGTTGCGAACGTGGCGAGGATGATTGCCGGGATAATAGAGACGAGCGTGAAAAGGCCCAGAATACGAACATGAAGCCCTGCGCCCGCCGCCTGCCGTTTGCGCGCCCGCCACAAATCGACAAGCTGGAAGGCGACAGCGCCCATAAGCGCCAGAACGAGCACCACGTTGATAAGCAGCACCGTTACGACGACATTGTGGGTCGGCGGGATTGGCGTGAGACCGTTTAAAATAAGATAGGTTGCAAAACCGGAGATGAGCGAAAGAACAACAATTCCGAGACCGATGCGGAACGTCCATCTTCCTGATGGGTTAAGACGCGAAAAGCCCAACTTCCCCAGCGCGGCTTGAAACCGCCTCGCTGTCGCCGACTTTGGGTCTGGAGTGTGCATATCCAAGGAGTTTTTCAATCGGCTTTTCCGGTCTCTTATAACCCGTTAAGTGAACGTCTCAAGCAAATTAAATTTTACTTAAGTCGCATTTGCTAGCCTCGTCTGGGATGGCCGCACACATGGATTTCGCTCAAATTGGCGCAACCGGCGCAAATAAGCAACCATTATGTGACATTATAGAAACAATACAGTTTTGTGAAAACTGCGTACAGCATTTCATGATAATTTTCCGGCTGCAACCGTCATACGACAAATGGTTGTGACATCAGATTGACGACACCAAGGCATGCGAGAGCAGATGGAAGCTAGGTCGCTGGCCTAATGATCCTGATTTTATGTTCTTTGACCTTTTTGCGTAACGTATTCCGGTTCAAGCCTAAAAGTTCGGCGGCGCGTATCTGATTGCCCCGCGTGGCGGCAAGCGCGGCGGCGATCATTGGGGTTTCAATCTCCTGCAGAATGCGGTCATATAAACCTGCGGGCGGCAAATCCTCGCCGAAATTGGCGAAATAGTCGGACAGATACCCCTCCATCCACTCACTCAATGTCGATTGTCCACCGCCGCGCGCCTCGGCTGCGGAAGGCTGCGCTGTCGCGAGTTCGTTATCGATGATATCGCGCGTGATGGTGTCCTGCGCATAAAGCGCGGTAAGGCGCCGCACCATATTTTCCAGTTCGCGGATATTGCCCGGCCAGTTGTGGCGCTTCAGGCGGTCGAATGCGTCCGGCATGATCGTCTTACGCGGCAGCCCGAGTTTTTCTCCGATAGCGCCAAAATGATGTACGAGATCGGGGATATCCTCTGTGCGCTCGCGCAAAGGCGGTAGACGGAGCGGCACGACATTTAGCCGGAAAAACAAATCCTCGCGGAACAGGCCATGGCTAATTTGCTGATCCAGATTTTTATTGGTGGCGGCGACGATGCGGACATCGGTGCGGATAGGCGTGCGCCCGCCGACTGTGGTGAATTCGCCTTCCTGCAGGACGCGCAGCAGCCGCGTCTGCGCCTCCATGGGCATGTCACCGATCTCGTCGAGGAAAAGCGTGCCGCCATCCGCCTGCTCAAAACGCCCGATGAGCCGGTTGTGCGCGCCCGTGAACGCGCCCTTCTCATGGCCGAACAGCTCGGACTCGATCAGCTCGCGCGGAATAGCCGCCATATTGACCGCGATGAACGGACCGTTGCGGCGCTGGCCGAAATTGTGGAGCGCACGTGCCACTAGCTCCTTGCCCGTGCCGGATTCGCCCGTCACCATCACGGTCAGGTCGGTGTTCATCAGCCGCGCCATAATGCGATACACGTCCTGCATGGCGGGCGAGCGGCCAATGAGCGGCAAATTGTCGGTTTCAGGATCGCGCTTTGCGGGGATCTTCACGCCGCGAGGCTCTTTTAGCGCGCGCCCGACAACCGCCACCAGCTCTTTCAGGTCGAATGGTTTGGGCAGATACTCGTAAGCGCCGCGCTCGGTCGCCGTAATCGCAGTCATAAACGTGTTCTGCGCGCTCATAACTATGATGGGCAGGTCCGGCCGGATTTTCTTGATGCGGGGTATGAGATCGAACGCGCTCTCATCGGGCATCACAACATCGGTGATGATGACATCGCCCTCGCCCTGGCTGACCCAGCTCCACAGCGTGGCTGCGTTTGAGGTTGCGCGCGGAGAGTATCCAGCTCGCGCCAGCGCTTGATTAACCACGGTTCTGATCGCGGCGTCGTCATCGGCGATCAGAACATTCCCACGTCCCATCCGTTAATGCTCCTTCGATTTTCTATCGCCCGGATGATACATCGGCATCATAACGCGGAACGCGGTTTGCCGGGCTTTGGCGTCGCATTCGATAATGCCGCCATGGTCGTTGACGATCTTGGCGACAAGGGCGAGACCCAGTCCTGCCCCCGCCGGCTTGGTCGTGACAAAGGGCTCGAACAGATGCGGGCGCAGTTCTTCGGAAATGCCCGGGCCGTTGTCGATGACGCTGATTTCCAGCGGCAGGCTGACGCGCGACTCGGAGTTTGGCGTAGAAATGCGCAGGCCCGGCTTGAAGGCGGTAGCGAGCGTGATCTGCCCATCCCCGCGATGCTGACCGATGGCTTCCGATGCGTTTTTCACGAGGTTCAAAAAAACCTGAATAAGCTTGTCCCGGCTGCCCGGCACGGGTGGCAGTGATGGATCGAAGTTCTGAACAAAGTTGACGTGCCGCCCAAAGCCGTTAACCGCGATTTTTTTGACGTGATCGAGAACCACGTGAATGTTGACCGGCTCGAATTTGATCGGACGTTCGTCGCCGAACACCTCCATGCGGTCGACTAGCGTGCAGATGCGATCCGTTTCCTGGCAGATCAATTGCGCCAGCAAGCGGTCATCCCCCTCAACGCCAGTCTCCAGAAGCTGCGCCGCGCCTCTGATGCCGGACAACGGATTCTTGATTTCATGCGCAAGAATAGCCGCCATGCCAGACACCGAGCGGGCGGCGCCGCGATGCGAAAGCTGCCGCTCGATCATCTGCGCCATGGAGCGCAGTTGCAGCATGATAAGAACCTGGGATTCGTCCTCCGGTAGCGTTGACGCATAAACGTCCACTATTCGATGCACCATGGAGTCAGGCGTGCTGAGGTCGATAGCGTATTCATTGACCGTCGCGTTAGACCGCCGAACCTGGGAAACAAGGGCGATAAGTGGGCTGGCGAAAGGTGCAAGGGCCGGGAGTTTTCGTTTCAGCAAAACCCTTACGCTGGCGCCGAAAAACATCTCCGCTGCGGAATTTGCGTAAGTTACATAATCGTTTATATCGATGAGAAGCACCGGATGCGGAAGCGCGTCCAACATGGCTGTGGGCGAAATATGCGCCCTCATGGATGGTCTATTACGAATGGTCTTGTCTTTGATGTCCAGCATCGGACTTAACACCTGCACACGAATTAATCACAAAATTAAAAGCCTATATGATAGGCATCATAGCAAATGAATTCGATCTGTCAGCAATCATTTTGCAGTGCGACAAGTTGTCGGAAAAAGCAGCGGAACAATTCTGTGCCATTAAGATGCACGACAATCTCTAGGAGGATGTAATTGCGCATTGCAGCCATTATCGTGGCGGGGGGCAGCGGCAGCCGGGCGTCACGCTCTCTTAACGATATTCCAAAGCAGTACGTATCGGTTGGCGGGCAGCCAATGCTTGCCCGAACGCTGCGGATTTACGAAACACATCCGCAGATTTCCCGCACGCTCACGGTCATTCGCGATTGCGACGCCGATTTATATCAGGCTTGCTCGGGCGCGGCGCATTCACGCCGGATGGCGCCTGTTCATGGCGGTGAAACGCGCCAGCAATCCGTGCTGAACGGCTTGCGTGCGCTTAAAGACGAGGCGCCTGACTTCGTGCTCATTCATGATGCAGCGCGGCCATTTATAACCCATGCGATTATTGATCGGGTCATCCTCGCCTTACGTGAATCGGTGGGCGCCATCGCGGCGACGCCTGTGGTGGACACTCTAAAGCGAGGCGCGGCTGGCATGATCGAGCAAACGGTGGATCGTGTGGGGTTGTGGGGCGCGCAGACGCCCCAGGGCTTTCGTTTCGCAGACATTCTTGAGGCGCATGAGGCGGCTGCAATGGCGGGACGCACGCAGTTCAGCGATGACGCCTCGATCGCGGAGTGGCGAGGCTTGCGCGTGGCGCTGGTTGACGGTTCGAGAGAAAACTGGAAAATCACTACGGCTGAAGATTTGGCGCGAGCGGACAGGGTTTTCATGAACGGCTGGGAAACGCGGTTGGGGACGGGCTTCGACGTGCATTCGTTCGAGCCGGGCGATTTCGTCACCCTGTGCGGCGTGCGCGTGAAGCATACGCACAAATTAAATGGGCATTCGGATTCGGATGCGCCGCTACACGCGCTTACCGACGCGCTTCTCGGCGCGATTGGCGCGGGCGACATCGGCGATCATTTTCCACCGTCCGACATGCAATGGAAAGGCGCCGACAGCGCGATTTTCCTGCGCCATGCACGCGATCTGATCGCGGCGCGCGGCGGACGCATAGTCAACGTGGACTTAACGATACTGGCCGAGCGACCGAAAATCGCGCCGCATCGCGGCGCCATGCGCGCCTGCGTTGCCGGGATCTTGGAGATCGATATAGATCGCGTTGGGCTAAAGGCGACCACAATGGAAACGCTAGGATTTATTGGTCGCCGCGAGGGGCTTGCCGCAATGGCCTCGGCCTCCGTTGCGCTGCCTATGAAATCGGATGGGATGACATGACCCCGGATTTACTTGACCTCGCCGCACAGGTTTTAACCGCATGCCGCGAGCGCAAACTCAAGCTTGCGACCGCTGAATCCTGCACGGGTGGTCTTATCTCTGCGTATCTAACCGAAATCCCCGGCTCATCGGACGTCTTCGACCGCGGCTTCGTCACATATTCAAACGACGCTAAAATCGAGATGCTCGAAGTACCGGCGGAAACCATCGCGATGTGGGGAGCCGTGTCAGAGGAGACAGCGCGCGCCATGGCTGCAGGCGCTCGGGCCCGCTCACCCGCCGAGATAACTGTAGCTGTGACGGGTATCGCAGGGCCTGGCGGAGGTTCGCCGGCAAAGCCAGTCGGCCTCGTATATCTGGCGTGCGTCGTGCGCAGAAAATCCGCAGATATCGGCACGGCGCCAAACGTCTTTCTGAAGGAATACAATTTCGGGGAGATCGGCCGCGCCGCCGTGCGCGAGGAAACGGTGAAGGCCGCTTTTATGCTTCTTCTGGCCGCGCTTGGAGATGAGCCAAAGGCGTGATGCCGCCCTGGCCATAAATCGCGTCCGCCCTCGCCTCGAAAGCGGCAGAGAATTTGCGGAAGGCCTGATCGAACACCGCACCGGCCAGAAGCTGGAAGGCGCGCGAGTGGAACTCGTAATCTATGGCGAAGCGTACGTCGCACCCGCCCGCCTCGGCGCTGGCGAAACTCCAACGGTTTTCGAGCTTGCGGAACGGCCCATCCAGATAATTGGCGACGATGGCGCCCTCCTCCGGCTTGAGCACGACGCGGCTGGTGAAGCTCTCGCGGATAAATTTGTACGCAACCGTCATTCGCGCGATGAGAACCTCATGTCCGCCCTCGCGACGCCGCTCGGTGATGCGCAGCGCCTCGCACAGCGGCATGAACTCCGGATAGCGCTCGATATCCGCGACGAGCGCGAACATGTTTTGCGGCGAATGCCGCACCCGGCGTGTGGTGGAGAAGGATGGCATTTAATACTTGGCCGAAAGACGAGGAAACAGAGTCATCAAATTGTCTTCCTCCCAACGCTCGCCCGCAGGCTCTGCGCCCTCGGTTGAAAAATCGCGGTTAAGCTCCTTGATCGCCTTTTGCTCATAAATTTCAAGTGTAATATAACCAAAGGTTTCTAGGTCTGGCATATCGATATACTCGACATCAGCCAAGGAGTCAGGATTTTCCAACGCTTTTTCAAACGTGCCCACTCCCTCTGAAATCAGCCAGTCTCGAAAATATCGAAAGCTGTCATCAGAACATCCGCCAAGCATTATGTAAGCAGCGCCCCAGAGATCCCAGCGATAGGCTTGCCTTAATTGAGCGTCGTAATGGTTTTGAAATGACTGCAGCTCTTCGGCTGGTAAATCTTGCAGCCGCTCGCGAAGCTTTTTGATACGTTCGTCAAGGTCTGCGCCAGCGGCGGCGCGAACGATGTTGATATGATCCCAAAATTGATCGACTTGCATCGCGACGGTTCTCTCAACAATTAACCAGCAAAAAATCAGTGATTATCTGATGCTCGCTGGCGGGCGGCGCGGAGTTTCGCGAAATCGTCGCCCGCATGATAGCTGGAGCGGGTCAGCGGGCTGGCGGAGACCATCAGAAAGCCTTTGGCATAAGCGACTTGCTCGTAGGCCTTGAACTCGTCCGGCGTCACGAAGCGGATGATGGCGGCGTGTTTACGGGTCGGCTGCAAATACTGGCCAATAGTGAGGAAATCTACATCCGCCGCGCGCAGGTCGTCCATGAGTTGCAACACCTCGTTGCGCTCCTCCCCCAGCCCGACCATGATGCCCGATTTTGTGAAAACCTGGGGGTCAAGCTCCTTGGCGCGCTGCAGCAGCCGCAGCGAGGCGAAATAGCGCGCGCCGGGGCGGATGGTGAGGTAAAGCGACGGCACGGTTTCGAGGTTATGGTTGAACACGTCGGGACGCGCCTCGATCACCGCCTCAAGCGCGTTGTCCGGTTTGCGCAGAAAATCTGGCGTCAGCACCTCGATGGTCGTGCCCGGCGATGCGGCCTGGATCGCGCGGATAACCTCGGCAAAGTGCGCGGCGCCGCCGTCGGCAAGATCGTCGCGGTCAACGCTCGTGATAACCACATGCGCCAAGCCAAGCTTGGCAACAGCGTCGCCCACCCTGCCCGGCTCGCCCGCATCCAGCGGTCCCGGCATGCCGGTCTTTACATTGCAGAAGGCGCAGGCGCGCGTGCAGGTGTCGCCCATAATCATCATGGTGGCGTGGCGCTGCTGCCAGCACTCGCCAATGTTCGGGCAGCCCGCCTCCTCGCACACGGTATGCAGCCCGTGCTCGCGCACGATAGCCTGCGTTTCCTTGTAGAGCGGCGATCCGGGTGCCTTGACCCGGATCCAGTCCGGCTTACGCAGCATCTCCGTGTCCTGTCGCCGCGCCTTTTCAGGGTGCCGCACCGCCGGTTTTGTAGCGTCTAAAATTACGACCATCTGGTCCGCCAGTTCGCGAGGATTTATTAAACCTATAGATAGCTGTCCCCACATGGAAAGGGAAGCGGCTGATAATGCGCCATGCGCGCGCCGCATCACGCACGATCACTCGTTTTACACGTTTGCGTGTAACCTCAATCTTAATGCGCCGTTTGCGTGTTTAATATACGTCCCCTAGTCTGGGACGCAACAACAGGGAAACCCCATGCGTAACACATTGAAAACCATCCTGGCCGCAGCGGCCGTGACAACAGCGTTTGTCGGCGCCAGCTTTGCTGAAAAGTCTGTCACAGTAGGCGGCGCGCCAATGTATGCGTCGAAAAACATTGTCGAAAACGCTGTAAACTCGAAAGATCACACCACGCTTGTCGCGGCTCTGAAAGCTGGCGATTTGGTGAAAACACTATCGAGCGAAGGCCCATTCACGGTTTTCGCGCCAACCAACGCGGCTTTTGAAAAGCTGCCAGCCGGCACGGTAGACACGCTGTTGAAGCCTGAAAACAAGAAGATGCTCGTCGGCATCCTGACCTATCATGTCGTACCAGGCAAACTGACTGCCGAAACCATTGCCGGAAAGATCAAAAGCGGCGGCGGTAAAGCTGAGCTGACAACCGTAGAAGGCGAAAAACTGACGCTGATGGCAAGCGGCGGAAATGTCATGATTACGGATGCCAAAGGCGGCACAGCGACCGTGACTATTGCTGACGTTCTGCAATCGAATGGCGTTATCCACGTGGTTGACAACGTGCTTCTGCCAAAAGGCTAATATCTCATCTAGCCGAAAAACCAAAAGCTTCGAGGACGCCGAGCCTCGAAGCTTTTTTATGCTATATATGTTCTGCTTATGTTCTTGCTTTTGAGTAAAAATCCATTTAGGCATGCGTCTCCCGATAACTAGGCGATGTCAATGCATCAAGACACTTCCAAGCCTCTCAGATATCTCTTCATCGACTTCAACAGCTACTTTGCCAGCGTGGAACAGCAGGTGCGCCCGCATTTGCGCGGACGCCCAGTTGCCGTCGCGCCCTTGATGAGCGACAGCACATGCGCCATCGCGGCAAGCTATGAGGCGAAGGCGTTCGGCATTCGCACTGGCACATCTATTCGTGACGCCAAGCGGATGTGCCCGGATTTGGTCATCGTACCCGCAAGGCATGAAGTTTACGTCGAATACCACCATAAACTGCTGGAGGAGATTGACCGTCACATCCCCGTTCACAAAGTGTGGTCGGTGGACGAAATGGCGTGCAAGCTCGATAAAACCGAGCGAACGCCTGATGCCGCGCGAGACTTAGCGCATCGCATCAAACGCGGCATCGCCGAGCGGGTGGGCGAATGCCTGAAATCGTCGATTGGCGTCGCGCCGTCGAGCTTGCTGGCAAAAATTTGCACCGATTTACAGAAGCCAGATGGGCTGGTGATCCTGCGCGACGAGGACTTGCCCGGACCGCTGCTAAACTTAAAGCTTAGAGATTTACCCGGTATTGGCGAGCGCATGGAGCAACGCCTGACAAAAGCTGGCGTGACCAGTGTGGGCAGGCTATGGAGCCTTGCTCCGAAACAGGCGCGCGCTATCTGGGGCAGCGTTGGCGGCGAGCGCTTCTGGTATTCGCTGCATGGCTTCGACGTGCCGGATTTAGCGACAAATAAGTCCGTTATCGGCCACAGCCGGGTGCTCGATCCGCAAAGCCGCCGCCCGCGTGAGGCGCGGCTTGTCGCCCGCACTCTGGCTATGAAGGCGGCTTACCGGCTACGCCATTACGGGCTGGCGGCCGGCGGATTTTTCCTCGCTGGCGACAAATGGGAGTCCGGCTGGGCCTCGCAGGCGCGCTTCAGCCCGACGCAGGACAGTTTCGAGTTGCTAAAATGGCTGGACGCGCTGTGGCCGGGTTTGGTGCGCTCGGCGGGACGCAACCCGCAGTTCCGGCACGTGCAAATCGGCCTGTTCAATCTAGTTGAAATGAAGGCGCGCCAGCCTGACTTATTCATCCGAGCTGATGAAGCGCTGACCCCAGCAGGCAAATCCGAACGGCTGTGGGATATGTTCGATGCGGTCAACGAGAGCTACGGCGGAGATACTTTAACGCTCGCCTCGCAAATCGGTCAGGAATTGCACTACGCAGGCGCTAAAATCGCCTTCAACCGCGTTCCGGACCAGTCCGAGTTCCACCAAACCGCACTGGAAGATGCCGAAGGCAAAAGAGCCGCGCTGCGCGTCGCCCTCGCGCTAAAGCCGCGCCGCTCCGTGGGCTGGGGGAAAACCTTTACCATGCCGACGGCGGCTTGAACTTATCTCCTAGCTCCGTCTATAGTTTTAAGCCTGTTACCGGAGGGGGTTCGCAAATAGTTCAGTCGCGTACATCGACATATGACACAGATATTGACGGCCGCGAACTGGGATCAGAAATGGACAGCGCGGCCGTAGGCGTCGAGCACGGATTCGTGCATCATCTCGGATAGCGTCGGGTGCGGGAAGATGGTGCGCATCAACTCGGCCTCCGTGGTCTCCAGGGTTTTGGCGATGCCGTAGCCCTGGATTAGCTCGGTGACTTCCGCGCCGATCATGTGCGCGCCGAGCAGCTCGCCTGATTTGGCGTCAAACACTGTTTTAATTAGCCCTTCGGGCTCACCAAGCGCAATGGCTTTACCATTGGCTTGATACGGGAAACGCCCTACTCTCACCTTGTGTCCGGCTGCTTTCGCCGCAGCTTCTGTTAGGCCTACGCTCGCCACCTGCGGCGTGCAGTATGTGCATCCGGGGATATTGCGCACATTCAGCGGATGCACGTCGTTCAACCCGGCGATTTTCTCGACGCAAATGACGCCCTCATGGCTCGCTTTGTGCGCCAGCCACGGCGCGCCGGTTACATCCCCAATAGCGTAAACACCGGGCGCGCCGGTACGGCCCCACTCGTCGATGACTATGTGCCCGCGCTCCACTTTTACGCCGAGTGCTTCCAGGCCGAGGTTTTCCGTATTGCCTGTAATTCCAATCGCAAGAACCGCACGGTCAGCTTCCACAACGCTGGTTTTTCCGGCCGCGCTTAAAGTGGCCTTGACGCTGTCCGCGCCTTTTTCCAACTTTTCAACCTTCGCGCCGGTGCGAATGATCATGCCCTGCTTCTCGAAGCTTTTGCGGGCGAGCGCCGAAATCTCCTCGTCCTCAACCGGAAGGATGCGATCCATGATCTCCACAACCGTCACTTTTGCGCCGAGGCCGCTATAAAAGCTGGCGAACTCAATACCGATTGCGCCGCTCCCGATCACGATCAGCGATTTCGGCATGGCGGGCGGCAACATCGCTTCCTTGTATGTCCAGATAAGCTTGCCGTCCGGCTCCAGGCCGGGAAGGGTTCGCGCCCGCGCGCCTGTCGCCACAATAATATGCTTTGCCGTCACATCCGGTGCGGCTTTGCCGTCCTTGCCCGTCACGGCGATAACGCCGCCGCCCTTGAGCTTGGCTGACCCATCGATCACCGCAACCTTGTTTTTCTTGAGCAAAAATCCGACGCCGCTTGTCAGCTTTGCCGCCACTTTGCGGGAGCGCGCCACGATCTTGGGCAGATCGAAACTCACCTCTTTCGCAGACAGGCCGAACTCATCCAGGTGTTGCATCATCCGGTAGATTTCGGATGTGCGCAAAAGCGCCTTGGTCGGGATACAGCCCCAGTTAAGGCAAATCCCGCCCAGATGCTCGCGTTCGATGACGACGGTCTTTAGCCCTAGTTGCTCCGCCCGGATGGCCGCGACATAGCCGCCCGGCCCTGCGCCGATGACCGCCAAGTCGAATGAGGTGTCCGCCATGTCATAGCCCCCGAGTAATTATCAGCCGCCAGTGAATAGTCGACCGGGCGCTGCAAAAGAACAATAGCTCTATCGTAAGGCGCGGGCGCGTTTGTGTCCGCCGGAAGTAACGCCACCTGCTTAAATCCGTGGAGTCCATAAAATTTAATGGCTCCAGGGTTGCCCGCTCCCACCTCCAGAGTCAGACGTTTGCAATTTTGCGCTGCCGCTTTTGCGTGCGCGGCCTCCAGCAAGGTGCGGCCAAGGCCAAAGTTCTGGAAGTCTGGGTATAACGCAAGCGTGTTCACGTAAAAGCTTGCGGGCGCTAAATCCTCAACATCCATCGTCGGGCGCAGATAGTTGGGAAGCGCGCACAGCTTCCCGGATGCGGCGAGTTTTGAAACCCGGAAGCCGAGCAATACGCCGACCGTCCGGTGGCCAATTTGAACCAGCAATGAGTGTTTCACCGCGAAATTTTGCGCGTGGCGGGCCTCAAGCACTGCCGACATATCGATGATGTGCCCGTCGCTGCAATGTGTGGGCTTGGGAAAGTCCGGCGGGCTATCGCCGGAGATAATGATAAGGTCTGCGATGGATGCGGCGTCAGTGCCCCGTGCGGTGCGCAGGCGAAAGGGTTCATGCAAAGCATGAGAGTATGTCATAGGATCAATCTGTGAATTTTCGATATTAGACTTGCGGCTTGTCGATACTCAGCCAGCAAAAGGTTCTCTTCGCAGCAACGGTCAATGGCGCTGCATTGTATCAAACGAAGTGCGCTTCGCGGGCTCTGCCCGAAAGTGCTTGAACATGCGCAGATCATGCTGCGCGGGTGGTCGATTTATTTGATCGTTATTTCTCGTTTTTTGATTCAAGAACAATATATGCTAGCATTTTGGCGAGGTCATCAGAAATGTCAAGCCCCCACGCACGAGGCTATAAAAGCATAGTCACCGGCTCTTCGATAAATCCTTTGAATGCCGCCAGAAGTTGGGCGCCCAACGCGCCGTCCACCACCCGGTGATCGCACGAGAGCGTGACCGACATCACGGTTGCGACGTTTAGCGCGCCGCCCTTTACCACCGGACGCTGTTCGCCTTCGCCGATGGCGAGAATGGTCGAGTGGGGGGGGTTAATCACCGCGTCGAACGCTTTGACGCCGAACATGCCCAAATTAGAGATCGAACTTGTCCCGCCCTGATACTCGTGAGGGGCAAGACGACGCTTGCGGGCGCGCTCCGCCAGATCCTTCATTTCATTCGATATCTGCACCAGCGTTTTCGTTTCGGCGGAGCGAATAACCGGGGTGAACAGCCCGCCTTCGACCGCGACGGCGACCGCCACGTCCGAGCGTTTGTGCTGCAAAAGCCCTCGCTCACTCCATATGGCGTTCGCGCCGGGCACGCGCTGAAGCGCCAGCGCCAGCGCCTTGATGATGAAATCGTTCACCGAAAGCTTGTACGCGCCGGGGCCATCCTTGGGGGTGCGAACATTGAGGCTCTGACGCGCGGCTAGCAGTTTGTCCAGTTCACAGTCGATGTTGAGGTAAAAGTGCGGGATCGTCGATTTGGCGACCGTCAGGCGTTGGGCGATAACGCGGCGCATGGTTTCGTGCGGCGTGATCTCGTAACTGCCTGGCTCGTATAAGGCCATGATCTGCTCATCCGTCATCCCCCGCGGCAAGGCAGCGCTTGTGGAGGCGGCGAGAGTGAGCGACTGGCTTTTTTGCGCGGGCGCTGCGGCGCCGGAGCCGTTCGCGGGCGCACTTGTGACATCGGCGAAAATGATGCGGCCATGCGGTCCACTTCCCGTCAGCAGCGCCAGATCGACGCCCTTGTCCTTCGCCGCGCGGCGTGCGAGCGGAGATGCGAAGACGCGTCCGCCGTGTCCGTTGGCTTTTACATTCGCGGCGACCTGCTCCGGCGCGTCCAAGCCGTGCGCTGCGCCGACGGACATTGGCGCCGGCGTGGCGCTGTGCAGGCCTGCGCCCTCACCCGGGCGACCGGTTTCGGCGGCCTGCGGAGCTTTCGCAGACGCGGATTTTGGAGCGGCGATTGCGCTCGCATCCTCGCCCTCCTCCAGGAGCACGGCGATGGGGGCGTTAACCGCCACGCCCTCCGTGCCTTCGGGCACCAGAATTTTGCCGACAACCCCATCGTCGATGGCCTCGACCTCCATCGTCGCCTTGTCGGTCTCGATTTCGGCGAGCATCGTGCCAGACGTGACTTTGTCGCCCTCCTTGACCAGCCACTTGGCGAGTTTACCGGACTCCATAGTGGGTGAAAGCGCGGGCATGAGAATTTGGATGGGCATGGCTTTGTCCTGTCAGCGTTCGTCGCGCAGCGTCCAGCGATAAAGGAACGTCAGATATCCAAGCACGATGTAAACCAGAACGCCAGTCGCCGTGGCGAGGCCGAGCCCAGAATAATACAGCATAGAGTCCGAACCGGTTTCGAGGAAAAGCCGCCGCACGCGCTCGGCTGGTGCGACGGGTATATCCGCCGCCGCCCACTGCGTGATGAGCACTTCCACGACTTCCGTCACGCTGCCGACCACCGCGGCGAGGAACAGGAAGCTGATGGTGAGCAGGCCGAACACGGTAAGGCGCATGGCGAAGGGCGCGCGCCCGATGAAGAAATACAGCGCGGCGATGTAGGCCGAGACGATAGTGAAGAATAGCGAGAAGATCCCAATGATCGTCTGCGCCGACTCAAACCGCGCCTGCATCAAATCGGATATAGCCATGCTAGTTTATTGCCTTAACTATATGCTCAAGACATTTATGAAAGTTACTTTCCTCGGATATGTTTGAGCGCGGTACAATAGGCAACTTGATGTCAATGCCACTGGCATGCCGGTTGTAATTTACAAAAAGACTTTTGTTTTCAAGGACTTCAAGAAATAGCAAACTTGTATCCGTTTTGTATACACTGCATGAAGCTGCCGGATCCTCACATTGCAAATTCATTAATGGTTTATAGTTTTCGCTGCCAGCAGTTATATTGGCGCTGCCGATCCTGACTGATTTTGTGGTAAGCGGTTGGTAATTGGCTATGTCAACGGCGAAAACTTTTAGCATTACTCCGACATAAGATTCATTTCCAAGCCAACTAACGGAACCGGTAACGCCAACTAAACCGCCGTTTTTATAAATAAAGTCCTGATACACCATCGAAAACTTAATGCTGCAAACTTTGGGTTCTCCGCCTGACGTGACAACATCGTAATAAACGTCGCTTTGAGCAGGTTTCACTGGTTCCGAGTTAACAGTTTGCCAACCAAAAAGGATGACTAAAGCCAAAGTCGCGGCTGTCCTAGGAAACATCGAATTTACCTGTAAAGTACGGATTTAGCGGCGGCCACAACCTGGGCGGCGCTGGGCAATGCGAGCTTTTCGAGGTTGGCGGCGTAAGGCATGGGCACATCGGCGCCCGTCACCTTGGTGGGGGGCGCGTCGAGGTAATCAAACGCCTGCAGCGCGACCGCCGAGCAAATCTCGGAGCCGATCGAGCACACCGGCCAGGCTTCCTCCACCGTCACGATGCGGTTGGTTTTCTTCACCGATGCGATGATGGTTTCCATGTCGAGCGGACGCAGCGTGCGCAGGTCGATCACCTCCGCGTCGATGCCCTCGGCCTCAAGCTGCTTGGCCGCCTCTAGCGCATAAATCATGCCGCGTGCGAACGAGACGATGGTTACGTCGCGGCCGACGCGGGCGATGCGCGCGCGGCCGATGGGCAGCGTCCAGTCCGCGTCGTCCGGCACGTCGCCGATCACGCCGTAAAGCATCTCGTTTTCAAGGAACACGATGGGGTTTGGGTCGCGGATCGCGGCTTTCAGCAGCCCCTTGGCGTCGGCCGCGTTCGATGGCGCGATCACCTTCAGACCCGGGCAATGGGCGTACCACGCCGAATAGCACTGACTGTGCTGCGCCGCCACCCGCGCCGCCGCGCCATTCGGCCCGCGAAACACGATAGGGCAACGCATCTGCCCGCCTGACATATACAACGTCTTGGCGGCGGAGTTGACGATGTGGTCGATGGCCTGCATGGCGAAGTTCCACGTCATGAACTCCACGATGGGCTTCAGGCCCGCCATCGCCGCGCCGACGCCCAGGCCCGCAAAGCCGTATTCCGTGATCGGCGTATCGACCACGCGCCGCTCGCCGAATTCGGCCAGCAGCCCTTGCGTGATCTTATAGGCGCCCTGATATTCCGCGACTTCCTCACCCATGACGAACACGTCGCCGTCGCGGCGCATCTCCTCCGCCATGGCGTCGCGCAACGCCTCGCGCATCGTTGTCGGGACCATTTTAGCTCCAGCGGGGATTTCAGGCTTTGCTGTCGCTGGCTCAGCCTCGGACGTTTCTTTGGCGCGCCACGGCCAAGGCACGCTATCGCCGCCCGATGGAGTGATCTCAGGTGCTTTGGCCGCTTGCGGCGCGGTTGTGGAGGTCGCCGCGTGGCCGTTCGTCAGCGCGCTGGCGTCCTCGCCCTCCGACAAAATCAATGCAATCGGAGTGTTTACCTTCACGCCCTCGGTGCCGGCCTCGATCAGGATGCGCCCGAGCACGCCCTCGTCGACCGCCTCCACCTCCATCGTCGCCTTATCCGTCTCGATCTCCGCGATCGGATCGCCCGATGCGATCGTGTCGCCCTCGGCCTTGAGCCACTTCGACAGCTTGCCTTCTTCCATTGTTGGCGACAGGGCGGGCATCAGAACTTGAACGGGCATTGGAAGCCTTTTTCTCGCCGCGAGGATGGACGGCGTCTTTCGTCGATATCACCGGCGCTTTCCATCGTCTGTGGATGGCTGAAACGCGGTTCGCTATCTTTGCGACTTTGCCCGTTTTAGCACAATGCGGCAAGCCGTTTAGCGCCCACGCCACCCGTTATGGAACGGCAATTTTATACCCGGCGAGCTTCATGGCGCGCTGGAAAACATAAGCGACGAACGCGCCGATTACGATGACGGAAAAGAACAGCCGGAAGATGACGAGGAAAGCGCCGAACACCCATTTTTCGCGCCCGTCGATGGTGAGCGGCGACAGGTTGATGTCAAAGATTTCCATGGCGTCGAAAAACACGCCCTTCAGCGCCTGATCAACGATGAACACGAACACCGAGCGGAAATCGACCGCGCCCTTGAGCGGATTGTAGACGCCGTCGGAGGCCAGCGCATAGAGCAAGGCGCTCACCGCAAAGCACAGGAAGATGACGCCGAAAACGAGCGCCAGCGCGGCTATGATCGTCGAGCGCATTTTCTCGCGCCTGCTTGCCACCATGAGAGCGATGCTGGACAGCAGGTTGCCGTAATAGAGGTTGCTCTCCTTGCGCTGCACGCGCCACAACGCGCGGCCGATAAACAGCAGCGAGCCGATGAGCACGAGATATTTGGGCGCATCGATGAGCGTCAGCCCGCCGCCCTGCCCGGCCAGCAAAAGCGCGCAGGACGCCGCCAGCAGCAACAGCGCGACCACGAGATACCGCAGCCAGAGCGGATAGGCGTTGATCTCTAACCGGCGCTCGATGCCGGAAATGCTGCTGAGATTGTAAGCTCGAACGGGTTTCGCCACGCTGCGCCCCTTTATGTTGATCTTATCTTGGACGGAAAAGGCAACGCGCGAGAGGCGATTAGGTGGCGTGCGCTTGTTTGCGAATAAGCCTTCGCATCCCGAAGCTCGGATCGTCCACGCTCAAACAGTCACGTCCGTCCAAAGCTCCCCCACATCCGGCTCGGGGTCGGTCTGCGCAAACTCAGCCGCCTCGTTCACAACGGCGCGGATTTCCTTGTCCATGATTTTTAAATCGTCCTCGCCCGCAAAGCCCAACTCGATGATGCGCAGACGCGCCTGCTCGATCGGGTCGTGCTCGGCGCGCATTTTCTCGACCTCCTCCTTGCTCCGGTATTTCGCAGGGTCGGACATGGAGTGGCCACGATAGCGGTAGGTGAGCATTTCGAGGATGTACGGCCCGTTGCCTTCGCGCGCCCACGCGACCGCCTTGTCGCCCGCCGCCTTCACCGCGCGCACGTCCATGCCGTCAACCTGCTCGCCGGGGATGTCGAAGCTCGCGCCCCGCTTGGATAAATCTGTCGTGGCCGAAACACGGTCGATGCGCGTGCCCATGCCGTATTTGTTATTTTCGACGATGTAAACAACCGGCAGCCGCCACAGCTCGGCCATGTTGAAGGCCTCGTAGACCTGGCCCTGATTGGCCGCGCCATCGCCGTAATAGCTTAGGCACACCTTGCCGTCGCCACGATATTTGTTAGCGAACGCCAGCCCGGTGCCGAGCGGCACTTGGCCGCCAACAATGCCGTGGCCGCCGAAGAAACCCTTCTCGACGCTAAACATGTGCATGGAGCCGCCCTTGCCGCGGCTATAGCCGCCTGCGCGCCCGGTCAGCTCCGCCATGACGCCCTTCGCATCCATGCCGCAGGCGAGCATATGGCCATGGTCGCGATATCCGGTGATGACCTGATCGCCGTCGCGAATCGCCATCTGCATGCCGACGACGACCGCCTCCTGCCCGATATAGAGATGGCAAAAGCCGCCAATGAAGCCCATGCCGTAAAGCTGGCCTGCTTTTTCCTCGAACCGGCGGATGAGAAGCATCTCACGATAGGCGTGCAGTTCCTCCGCTTTTGTGAACGTGGCTGGCGTAGGCGCCTCATCCGGATGCCGGTCAATGTGCGCTATAGCGCTGCTCACGGCCTTCGCTCTAATGCTAGCCATTTTAGCCCCTCTTAAGCTTTCGTTAAATCGAGCTTAAATCAAGACCCGCCGCCGCGCCACGATTTCCGTCGTGAAAGCCCGCATGTTCCCGTGATTAGCTTCAAAGATTTAACGCGGCTAAGGCGCGTTGCGTTTCGTGTCGAGCATAATGATGTCTGCGGGGTGCGAGAAGTTGAGAATGACGCGCGCCTGCTCCTCGATCAGATCGCGGTCGCCAGCGGGCCCATCGGTCATCGCAGCCGCGCGCCGCTCCAGGCCCTCGCGCTCGGCCTTGATGAGCTTGAGTTCGGCCTCCAGCGATTTTACGCGCGCCTCAACCCCCATGCGGGCTTCAAGCCCGTGCCGTCCGTTAACGGCGTGATATGTGAAATACCCGCAAAGCCCGAGATTGACCGCGAGCAATAAAATCAGTTTCTTCCGGATCACGTTTGCCGCTCCGATGAATGGTTGCGGCAGTAAACAGCGACGCCTGTAAATTTAAAGTAAACCAACCGCACTGCTTTAGTGAAATCAGAGCAGATATTAGACAGGAGTGCGAACGGCCTGTTCGGGGCAAACCGTTCGCGACTCTGGTCAGTTACCCGACTTGCCAGCTTGTGCGAAATAATCCTTGGCGGCGTTCATGTCGCCTTTCATACACGCATCATAGCCTTGCAAGGCGAAACGGGTGCGATTGACCATGATAGCATCGCTCAGAGAACTGCTTTTTGACGCCTCCGCCATCATGGCGTCAACGCGGACGCGGAATTCTTTCTGGCAATCCATTGCGAATGATGGCGTGGCGGATAAACAAACGAGCAGAGCAGCGACGGCAGAAAACTTGCGCATTTTTCTTCTCTTTGGGTTGTTGTTAACAATCACAACCCACGAAATAAGCGCGCGTGATTATCGAGGCCAAGACTTGCTTGCTATGGCCGGATAGCGTGACGCTATGACAGCCTACTCTTTCGCCGTATTTAAACTTGCGGCGATGCTGAAAAGGCGCCGTCGCCGTAAATCGCGAGGTCGTCCAGCTCCTCTTCAATGCGCAGGAGCTGGTTGTATTTGGCGGTGCGGTCGGCGCGGGCGAGGCTGCCGGTTTTGATCTGGCCGCAGTTGAGCGCGACGGCGAGGTCGGCGATGGTCGCGTCCTCAGTCTCGCCCGAGCGGTGCGACATCACGGTTTTGTAGCCTGCACGGTGCGCGATCTCGACCGCCTCGATAGTCTCGGTCAATGTGCCGATCTGGTTCACCTTCACCAGCAGCGCGTTGGCGAGGCCCTTGTTTATGCCCTCGCGCAGCCGCTTCGGGTTGGTGACGAACAGGTCGTCGCCGACAAGCTGGCATTTCTTGCCAAGTTCACCGGTCAGCAGCTTCCAACCGTCCCAATCGTCCTCGCCCATGCCGTCCTCGATGGAGACGATGGGGTAGCGGGCCGCAAGATCGGCGAGGTAGGCCACCATGCCGCCAGCGTCGAAGCTTTTCTTCTCGCCGTGCAACTCGTAGCGGCCGTCCTTGTAGAACTCGGTCGATGCGGCGTCGAGCGCGAGAAACACATCCTGCCCGGGCTTGTATCCGGCTTTTTCAATAGCGTTCATGATGAAGCCAAGCGCGGCGTCGGCGCTGGCGAGGTTCGGCGCGAAGCCGCCCTCGTCGCCCACGTTGGTGTTATGTCCGCCGTCCTTCAGCAGCTTTTTCAGCGTGTGAAAAATCTCCGCGCCCGCCCGCAGCGCCTCCATGAACGAAGGCAGGCCCGACGGCACGATCATGAATTCCTGGATGTCGATTGGATTGTCGGCGTGTGCGCCGCCATTGATAATATTCATCAGCGGTACGGGCAGCACCTTGGCCGATACGCCGCCCACATAACGGTAAAGCGGCAGGTTGGTTGCGTCCGCCGCAGCCTTCGCGCAGGCGAGCGAGACCCCGAGAATGGCGTTGGCACCGAGCCGCTTCTTGTTCGGCGTGCCGTCGAGCATGATGAGCGTGTGGTCGATGCGGCCCTGGTCTTCCGCATCCATACCCTGGAGCGAGTCGAAAATCTCGCCGTTCACCGCGTCCACAGCGGCG
>Ga0163154_10000060_pt1 | contig 145717 bp, 119 predicted proteins | sample OliLakLV19MP9P1_FD_148649 | JGI IMG/M metagenome (GOLD analysis project Ga0163154, IMG submission 148649) | Freshwater microbial mat bacterial communities from Lake Vanda, McMurdo Dry Valleys, Antarctica - Oligotrophic Lake LV.19.MP9.P1 | ecosystem: Environmental > Aquatic > Freshwater > Lake... | reverse complement strand
CGCATGCCGCGTGCTGGAGCAGCACCGGTCGACGCAGCGGTACGCGGCACAGCGGCCCGACGACGAAGCCGCGCTCGTTAGGCGAATGCACGAACTGGTGCGTCTCCATCCGCGCCGCGGATACCGCGGGCTGTTCCCGACGCGCAGCGCGCCGAAGCACATCCGGAGCGACAACGGCCCGGAGTTCATTGCGACGGCGATACGGGAGTTCCTCGTGTCGACGGGCGTGGGCACGCTGTACATCGAGCCGGGCAGCCCGTGGCCGAACGGATTCTCCCGTAGAAATAGGGGAGAGCTTCAACAGCCGCTGCCGCGATGAGCTGCTGTGCCCGGGAGCACACCACAGGCCACTGGCACGCTCAATCGGTCGCTGAGACTACGGCATGATTGCCCACGAATCACGCCCGCCTGCGACGGCGCGACCAGAGCGCAGCGACCAGTACGAGCGCAGCACTTGGCGCTGGCACAACGTACTCAATCGTGAGCGTTGGCCGGAACAGCGCTTCGCCGTTCTCGCTGGAGTCGAATCGTTTCGAAGTGCCAGCACCACTTTCGTCGCCGAGCAAAAACCAACCGTCGTTCGCGAATGCCCCGTCGAGCCACGATTGCACGTCGGCCGCGAGGCTGGCACTGGTGAAGGTGACGAATCCGAAGTCTGGACCCACGAGCGTGGTGGCGCTTGCGAGCGCCGCGAAGTCTCCGCCGGGATTGGCCCAAGCGTCGCCGCCGAACGAACGGTGCGTCCAGGTGACATCACCAGGCACTGCTGGCGCGCCCGCGCCTTCGTTGCCATCGGGGTCGGTGGGACCCTCGGTCCAGGAGGCAAGTGCGCGGTGGAGCGAAGCAGAGGTCGTCGTCGCCTGCCCTTGCGAATAGTGCAGCGTGAGCGTTGCGTTCGTAATGACGACGCCCGCGCCTAGGCTACTGAAATCAAACGACAAGACGCTGCGCCGCGCGAGCGCGTTGTTGGTCCGCCCACAGAAGAAGTACTGACCAGCGCCGTTCCCGAGTTCCGTGGTGGAGCTCTCGTATAGCGAGGCGTCGCGATCGGCGACCAGCGACACGATGTCGGCGAACGCTGACGAGGAAACAACGGCGACCGCACTTGCGGTTGCAAGAATGACACGCATGGACAAACTCCCTTTTCCCTTAGCAGTCCGTGTGGCGTCGCAACCGAGCAATGCCTGCCGAAAATGTACTCTACTACGACCAATGCACCAGCGATCGCTGCATGAAGTTCTTGTCGCCACCAGCAATCCGCACAAGCTCGATGAGATCCGTGCGGTTCTCGGGGGGCTCGGCGTCGTGGTTCTCGGGCTTGACGCGCTCGCAGCGAATTTCCCCGAGCCCGACGAAAACGCGGTGACCTTCGAGGAAAACGCACGGATCAAAGCGATTGCCTACGCACGAATGACTGGCAGGACGTGCCTTGCTGACGATTCCGGGCTGGAGGTGGACGCGCTCGACGGCGAGCCCGGAGTGCGAAGCGCGCGGTGGTCAGGCATCGGGACGACGCGCGCCGAGCGCGACGCGGCAAACAACGAGTTGTTAATAGCGCGGCTTCGTGGCGTCCCGAGTGAACGTCGGGCTGCGCGTTTTGTCTGCACGATGTGCCTCGCTGCGCCCGATGGTCGAGTGCTCGCCGCAACGCGAGGCGAGTTCCCGGGTGTCATCGCTGCGGCACCGCGCGGCACGAACGGATTCGGCTACGACCCGCTCTTGTGGCTGCCCGCGGAAGGGCGCTCGAGCGCGGAGCTCACCAACGACGAAAAGAACGCCCGCAGTCACCGCGGTCACGCGACGCGCGCGATGGCCAAAGAACTTCGCGCGCGAGGCTTGCTCGCCCCGTGAGCAAGAGCCGAGATATCCGCCTTCCAATCGTGACGCTGGCCGTCGCCGAGCAGCGCTATTCGTGTCACGGTTGCGGCAATTGCTGCCGCGACTTCACCGTGCAGTTGCGGCCAGACGATCTCGCGCGGTTGAGCGAGCAAGGGTGGGAAGCGAAGCTCGGCTTTCCCGTGACCGTCAACTTCCGCGGCGTCACCTATCTGCGGCAGCGCGACGGCGGGGCGTGCATTTTTCTCATGGAGAATGGGCTGTGTCGCATTCACGCCGAGCATGGATACGAGGCGAAGCCCATCGCGTGCCAGTTGTTCCCCTTCAGCGTCATTCCCGGACCGCGCGAGGCTGCGATGGGGGTGAGCTTCGCGTGCGCCAGCGTGCAGGAATCGAAGGGTGCTGACCTAACGTCGCATCGACGTGAACTGCTGCGCATGACCGAGCGGCTGCCGGAGAGCGTCGAGGCGCCGGTGCCGGTTGCGCTGGCCGACGGCCTCGTGGCATCCGAGGGGGAGATTGATTCGGTCATCCGCGAGGTGGAGCGTTGGATGCAGCGACGCGATGTGCCGCTGGTCATGCGTCTCGATGGCCTCGCGTGGTGTGCGCAGTCGTTCGCCGCAGCGAAGCTCGGCGGCGTGCGCGGTGAACGGTTCGCCGAACTTGTGTCCACGTTGCTGGGAGCGCTGCCGGACGAACTGGCGCACGTTCCGATTGAACCGGCGACGGGGCGGCAGCGAGCGCTGGTGCGGCAGGCGGTGTTCGCGCGCACAGAAGATCCAAAGATTCCGGCACTGGCGAAGCGAGGACGACTGCGCACGACCATCGCTCAGTTAGCCGCCAGTCGGCGGTTCCGGAAGGGGACAGGCATTGTGCCGCGCATTGGTTCCGAGTTCGCAGAGGGGCTGCACTTCGAGAGCGTCGAGCGCGTCGCGGGCATTGGTGCGTCGACGGATATCGCAGGGATTGATGAGCTTCTGGTTCGCTACATCCGCGCGTCGCTCCACGGGCGACGACTCTGGGGTGCTGGCTACTATGGTTGGCCAGTGACGATAGGATTCGCGGCGCACGTGCTCAATCTTGCGTGCATCGGCTGGCTGGCCCGAGTGCACGCAGCAGGCCGAAGTGCCGGCGTTCCATCGCTCGCCGATGTGCGCGTTGCGGTCGGACGCGTCGATCGCATGGCTGGTCGCGCGCCGTGGCTCGGAACAGCGACAGAGCGATTACGACTGAGGTATCTTGCGATGGACGACGGACTGCGCCGCACGCTCGCGTGGAACTACGCGGCTGTCGGTTGACGCGCCGACGAAATGCGCTTCCAACACCAGAGCGCCGCGGCACCCCCGAGAGGGATCGTGATCGCTCCCTCGGCTGCGCTCTCGACGAGCGCGAGCCGTGCGAAGGTCGTTGAGAGTTCCTCAGCGCTCATCGTGCCTGCGAAGAGTGTCGACGCGAACCACGCCACTGCGGCCTCGCGAAACCCGAATCGACCGAGCGGGTTCATGCTCGCGACCACCGCCGCGAGTCCGAGGAGCGCCGACTGCTCCGTCGAGATGGGCACACCGAGGAGCTTCGCTGCGAGCACCATGCGGAGCGCCCACGCAGCCATGTCGATAAGGCGGAAAGCGGCAGCACCTCCAAAGGCGATTGGGCTCGCGACCATTGCCTCGCCGCCCTTGAGTCGGCGCGTGACGAAGGGGAGTCGGACGAACCATCGCGCGAAGACGACACCAACGAGCGTGAGCACGAGCGTCGACGCCGCGACCAGAAGGAGTCCGCCGCGCGGCGCGAGCGGCAGCGATGCAGCGGTCGCGGCGAACGCGACGAGAGTGCACGCGAGTGCCGCAGCGAGCCATCCGGCGATGAAGCGCAGCGAGAGTTCGTTGACGCGCCAGTGATAGGTGATTCGCGCGATGAGTCCCAGTCGAAACGGGAGCGGCGCATAGTTGAGAAAGCTCGCCATGCCATTCACGAGTTGCATTTCCGCGAGCGACAACGGATGCACTGGCCGAATCAGATTCCAGAACAGAGCGCCGTTAGCGAGCAGGCTGACGAGCGTTGACGCGAGGAGTCCTCCTATGAGTAGCGGCGATGCGGCCGCGAGGCGCGAGCGAATTTCTTCGATGCCATCGCCTGCGATCGCTCGCCGCGCGCACCAGACGATCAGTAGGATTCCAGCCACGAAACCGAAAAGCTGAAGTGCGAGATCGCGCTTTCTGCGAAGTCGACTCAACCCTTCGCTCCGTCACGGAACCTCTCGCGGGCCATGACCCACAGCGCACGAATGCCGTCCTTCGCGCGAATCTTCTTTCCTTCAGCGAAGCTCCGCGGCGCGTAACGCACCGGCACTTCCGCGAGGCGCACCCGGGCACGCCCGAGTGCCGCCGCCATTTGCGGTTCGATCCCAAATCGCTCTTCGGTCAACGACGGAAGAATGGAGCGAAGGATCGGCACGCGGAAGAGCTTGTAGCAGCACTCCATGTCGTTGACGGTGAGACCGGAGAGAGCGTTGCTCGCGACCGTGAGTGCTCGATTCATAGCGCGATGGAGTTTGCGATGAATGCGCGGATCAGCGGTCTCGCCCCAGCGATTTCCGAAGACAGCATCGGCGTTTCCAGAGGCGATCGGTGCGAGCAGTCGGGCATAATCGCTGGCCTCGTATTCAAGGTCGGCGTCTTGAACGATGACGACGTCGGCGTCATCGGCGCGCGAGAGAACGTCGGCGAATCCGGTGCGGATTGCGGCGCCTTTACCGCGGTTCTTCGCGTGCTTCACGAATTGAACGCCAAGGCGATCGCAGATGGCGCGGGCGGCGTCGGAAGCGGCCTGTGACGAGCCATCGTCGACCAGCGTCAGCGAGGCCTTCCATCGGTGGGTGCCGTACGAGGGAAGCGGTGACGCGATCGCGCGCCGCAGACACTCATCGAGCGTGCGCGGCTCTTCGTAGAACGGAATGACGACGTGCAGCGTGGGCACGCAGAGAAGTGTTTCCCCAAGGCCTCGGTGGTAAAGCGCGGTTACTACTGCGTTTGCTGCGGCTTGCCGCCGATCGCTTCGCGCATCGCCGTATCCGCCAAGACGTTCTTCATCCGGTAGTAATCCATGACCCCCATGTTGCCGTTGCGGAGCGCCTCGGCCAATGCCTTCGGCACGTCGGCCTCGGCGAGGATCACGATGGCGCGGTTCTTCTGCGCCTCCGCCTGAAACTCAGCTTCTTGGGCAGTTGCGAGTGCGCGGCGTTTCTCAGCTTCTGCTTGATAGCGCTTCGTGTCCGCCTCGGCCTGATCGGCCTGAAGGTGGGCACCGATGTTCTCGCCGACGTCAATGTCGGCGATGTCGATCGAGAGAATCTCGAACGCGGTCGCGGCATCGAGGCCCTTCGCGAGCACGGTCTTCGAGATCTTGTCGGGATTCTCCAGCACAGCCTTGTGACTCGCAGCCGAACCGATCGTCGAAATGATGCCTTCGCCGACGCGGGCGACGATGGTTTCTTCCGTGGCACCGCCGACGAGGCGCTCGATGTTCGTACGGACTGTCACGCGCGCCTTGGCGCGGAGCTGAATACCGTCTTGAGCCACGGCGTCGATGGTCTGCTTGCCGCTCGCGGGATTCGGGCAGTCGATGACTTTGGGGTACACCGACGTTTGAACTGCGTCGAGGATGTCGCGACCTGCGAGATCAATCGCCGTCGCGCGTTCCCAGCCGAGGTCGATCTTCGCCTTGTCGGCCGCGATCATGGCGCGGATAACCCGCTGGATGTCGCCGCCTGCGAGGTAGTGAGCCTCCAGCAGATCGGTCGAAATATCGAGGCCAGCCTTCTTGGCCGCGATGCGGTTCAGCACCACGCTGCTCGGCTTCACCTTGCGCAGTTTCATCATGACCAGCGCGACGAGGCGGACTGGCGCTCCTGACAGCAACGCTTGCAGCCAGAGCTGGAGGAACTGCGAGACATAGACGAGGAAGATGAGGCAGATGATTGCGCCGACAACACCGACTCCCCAGAGAATCGGAGTCGAGATGCTGTTCTGCGCTAGGAGGGCTGGAGTGATTGATGTAGTCATGGCGTGGGTGGGCGGAGACAAATCCTTACGGCGAAGCGTAACAGCCTCGCCGATCGCTGCGAGCGCCTGCGATTGCAACCTATTCGGCTCGCACTTTGAGGGTGCCATCGAGGACGGCAACAACTCGCACTGGTGTTCCCGCCTCGATCAGTCCGCTCTCGGCGACGGCGTCGATCCTACGCCCGTCAAGGGCGATGAATCCGACTGGACGTAGCGGCGTTTCCGCGACGCCGCGGCGTCCAACCAGTTGCGCCAGTGAATGCAGTCGGCGCATCCGCGCGAGGTCCACGTCGTCGTCGGCATCTGGATCGCTGTCCGCTACCACAGGCGCGACACCGGCGTCACGCGACGGACCGTCGTTCAACGCGTAGCGTCGAACCAGCGGCGAACTCGCCCATAGCTTGAGGAGGAAGAGAAGCAGGAACGGCGCGCCGATCGCGTACGCCATGAGGAGGAGCAGCCCGGCCGTGATGCTCCACATGAACATCGCAACGATCGATGCGACTGCGCTTATGCCGCAGAGGAGTCCGAGCAGTCCACCGGTCGGGATGACGAGCTCAAGGCCGAGGAGCAGGAGCGCGATGCCACCGAGGACGATGGCGGCGATGAGATAGGCGTCCGAGTTACCCGAAGGCGTGGCCTGTGCGATGACGAGGAGTGCATTCATGCGGACGCATCTTCCACGATCAAGCCCAAGCCGTCGCCGCCAACAACGCGGACGCGGGCCCCGCGATTGATCCAGGCACCAGTCGTGCGGACATCGGCGACTCGGTCTCCGAACTGAGCGCGCCCTGACGGCCTGAGGTCGGTGACTGCGCTGCCGATGTTGCCCGCTTCCGGCAGCGGCGCCGCGAGTCGAACGAGCGGTGCGGTCGCCACATTGTCGATGCTGGCTTCAAGCGAAAAACGCTGAAAGAACGGCATGTTTGGCAGGTGTCGAGAGAGGATCGCGAGGCCGATTCCCGCGATCACAAACGAACCCAGCGTTGCGAGCAATCCGAGCAGCAGGTTCGATTGGCTCTGCGACGACGCCAGGTCGCCGCCGACAAACGTGAAGACTAATCCGACAAGGATGCAGATCGCGCCGACGATTCCGAAGACGCCCATACCCGGGATCACGAAGAGCTCAACGATGATGAGCGCGCCTCCCGCGAGGATCAGCAGCACTTCCCACCATTGGGCGAGCCCAGTGAGCATCGGAGCGCCGATGAGAACCAGGAACGCGACCGCAGCGACGGAACCGAAGGCGCCGAAACCCGGAGTGGCCATCTCGACAAAGAAACAGACCACCATGACGACGATGAGAATTGCTCGTACCGGCCACGAGACGAGAAAACGCACAAGCGATTCCGACCAGCTCTCGTCGTAACGGCGAAGCTCCTTCGCGCCGAAGTAATCAAGGAGTTGTTGCTCGTCCGCGACAGTCGCGGTCGCTAACCCAAAGAGAATCGCTTGGCTGCCGCGAAGCGTGACGAGTTCACTGCTTGTGTCGACCTGACCAAGGAGCGTCCAGCGTCCGCGCTCGGACGCCTTGACCCGAGGGGCATGAGCGAGCAGTTCCATGTCACGCGCGGCACCGTCGTCTTCAATGATGTTTGGCAGCGAGCGCGGTGCGGCACTCGGAACGTAGCCGCCCGCGCCGCGCTCGGGCTCGGCACCGAAAATGAGTGCATACTCTTGGGCGTTCACGAAGAGTCGCTTTCCATCGTCGCGTTCTACTAACCAGAGCTCGTCTTCCACCGTGATCATCGCCCGAACCAGCCGCACGTCGTAGCCGTTGCGCATGGCGCTCTCGGTCACTTCGCTCAATACGGGTGCTTCGATCTTCGCGCGTTCAGTCACGGGAATCGGCTGCATGCCCATGCCGCCAACACCGGGTACTGCCTGAATCGGCGCGGCGTCACCGATGACCGAGTCAGGGGCAACAACGATCTCGCGGCAGGCGAGTGCAAGGATCGCACCAGCGGAGAACGCGTTGGGTCGTATCCAAGCAACCTTCCGCACCGGCGGTTGCGTTTTGATGAGGTGACACATGGCGAGCGTCGCGCCGAGCTCACCACCTGGAGTGTCGAACTCGATCACGATCGCGTCGCAACCGTCCTTCGCCGCAGCGTCGTTTCGTCGTTGAAGTGATGCGAGAGTGAGGTCGTCGATTGGGCCAGAGATCGAGATGATTCCGACCTTGTTCGCGAGGCGCGACGCGGGAATCGCGACTCCTTGCGACCGCGCCGTCGCCGCGATGGCGGCGATGAATAGGACGCCGAGCGCCCCCAGTGGAAGCAAGCGCGATATCCGCCGACTGACCGATCGCATTGCGCGGAGTATAGAGAGCGAGTTCGCGCACCTCGTGGATCTCTCAAAAAGCGCCAGCCAAAAAAAGCGTTGGCCGGTCGATTGACCGGCCAACGTGAAGGACACGGGATCAGATGTGGGGAGCTTCGCCTGACGAGAGTTCTGCGAATCAGTCCCAGGTGATGTTGAACGTGTAATTTGAGCCGCCGCCGGTCACGTTCTTGATCATGGTCATGAAGATGTCGTTCTTACCGCCGGTCGTCTCCTCGAGGAACATGTTGTCGTCGACGTCGAGGTTCGGGCCGAGCCGCGCGGTACCTTCGGGCGAGAAATTACGCTCAAAGTTGATGTGGTTGTCGTTGTAGCAAATGTTGCCTTCCCACGAACCCTTCTGTCCGTGGACTTCCCACGTCTTCGACTGCGTCGCGTAGTTGCCGTCCTTCACGCCGCGGTTGCCCACGACAGCGAACTTCGAGTTGAGCGACTCGCGCCATTCTTTGACCTTGCGGCCATCGGCGAGGTGGAGCGTGCCGTAGGAGGTGTTGCAGCGACCGAGGAGATCGGTGGTGAACACGGTGTCCCAGAAGACGTCGCCAGCGACGTTGTACTTGTTGAAGTTGAAGTCGGCTGCGATAGCGACGTTCGAGCTGACTTCGGCCGGGCTCAGGAGGAGCTGCGGGCTGAAGTAGTTCGCCATGATGCAGGAGGAGTACAGGTTCGCGTGGCTGTTCTGAAGTTGATCTTCGGCGCCCTTGCCCGGAACGATGCCGACGCGATTGATGAGGCCCGGCGTCGGGAAGATACCGTTGAACTCGCGGCACCAGATCAGCCACGCCTTGTGGATCTGCGTGATTTGGGTGCCGTCCTTCACTTGGCGAGCGGCGGCGCGAGCCTTCGCGAGGGCGGGGAGGAGGAGGCCGAGCAGGAGCGCGATGATGGCCATCACGACGAGCAACTCGACGAGCGTAAAGCCGCTCTTGCGGGCAAGGCTGGACTTACGGGGATGCATGCAGTTCATGGGACTTTGGAACCTCCTGAGTGAGTTCTCTCGGGTGAGAGCAACTTAGGACCGTTGGTGGGCGGGTCGCACAGTGTGACCCGACAGAAAGCGAGAACGAAGCGCACTGACGAATGTCGTTGCCGAGATCGATTCGACTCGCGGAGTCGTCCGCGAAATCCTCCGGCTGCCGTTTCCGGCAGACGGAGGGTGTCTGAACCTCGCGGGCTGCATGTCTCGTGCAGAGCGCGGTGCCAACTGATCAGCTCGAAGGAGCGCCGCTGGTCAGCAACTCCCCTGCTTCGACCAAGAAAAAGTTCGGGCCAGCCGGCGTGCCGATCGTGATGCACAGCCAGGTGTCACCTGAACCTTCGGGCTTGCCCGCGACCGGCGTGCAGCCGCTCTGCGCGAAGTCCGCGGCGTAGATGTTGTCCTTGCTGAGATTGATCGCGCCGCATTCCCACGCGACGTTGTTAGGCCAGAAGGTCTTCAGGATCTCCGTGTGGTTGTCGGCGTACGTCACGTTGCCCTGCCACTGGCTGTCCGAGCCGTGGAGTTGAAGCGTGTGGCTCTCCTTGTAGCTCGGGCCGGTTTCCTGACCCTTGAAGGTTCCGCGGGTACCGAGCAGCGGCTTGGTGCTGTCGGTGTTGTTGCGCCAGTTCGTCTTCTTGCGCTCGCCGCAGAGGGCGAGGTGCGCGTAGGACGTGTTGCACACGCCGCTCGTTGCCGACTTCTGGATGTCAGCCGCGAACGTGTCATCCCAGTAGTTGTCAAGGGTCGGGTCGTACGCCTTGTAGTTGTAGTCCTTCTTCTCTTGCACGACGCCGTTGACTTCCGTGGGCCCGATCAGGATGTCGGGGTTGAAGTACTGTTGCGCGAGCATCGCCGAGTACATGCGCGATGTTCTGTTCTGGGTCTGATCTTCCTGACCTTGCCCTGGGACGTTCTTCGTACCGCCAGCACCGAGGTTGATCGGAAGACGATCGATCCAACCTGGAGTCGGAAGACGGCCACCCTGCTCGTTCTGAGCGAAGGTGAGCATCGACTTGTGCATCTGCGTGATGTTGTTCGCGTCCTTAATGGAGCGAGCGTTCTGCTGCGCCTTGGCGAGGGCCGGGAGCAACAGGCCAATGAGGAGCGCGATGATCGCGATCACCACCAGCAGTTCGACGAGCGTGAATCCTCTACGACCTAACCGAGCAAAACCTGACTTACTCATTCTGGTCTCCTTCTTTCAAAAGGGGAGTCCGGGGTGGGGAGAAACGGATGCCCGCAATATGCGGGACAAATAAGGAAGCTCGGCGACCGCCGCTAGGCGGAAGACGACTCAAAAGGCCCAGCCAGAGCGGCATAGGCCAAAAGGCAATTAAGAGGAGGGAAGGGCGAGCGTGCTTGTCTACGCGTCGTGTCGCTGGACTTGTCTGGCGAAGCCTTTCCTAGGACCCGCTCGAAAGAGCCAGATGGGTCGTTCGGAGCAGCAGACGTTCGGAACAGGCGCAAGCAGGACGAGCCTCGGAGCGAGGACTCACGACGGGTCAAGCCGTTCGGCATTCGCTCTGGCGACTAGGTCGCAAGGGCGAGGTTTGAAGTAGGTCAAGCGCTTCGGCGGCTTTTGCCGGTCAGCCCGTTTGATCTATTCCCGTGTGCGGAGACGCGGCGCGTGCGTTGTCTGCGAACCCGAGACTTGATCGATGCGGGCGTGTGCGGCGTGGTCAGAGACGAAGTGGGACTCGGTAAGCGTCTTTGCAGACAACCCTACACATGCACGACTTCTGGTTCTGACGCTCTGGCGAGGTGGATCGATGGATTGATCCGGCGTCGCTCAGTCCCTCAAGGCCGTCGAAAACTCCTGTTTCCCCAATCACTCGTTCCCGGTCCGCACTGGTTCAGAACTGCTGCGGAACTGGGCTCAAGCGTGGGGTACCAACTTCCGGACGACTGACGAAACACACTTCAGGTTGTCGGCCGTTGCGACGGATGAGAGGTCGGGGTTACCGACTATGAGTGCAGGTTGAGGGCCGTCTACGCATCAAAATTCGTAGAGGCCTCGGATATGGTCGCAACTGCCAAGAGAACTTCGCACAGGTTAATCCGCGATTCGGAAGTGTCAAGTTGCACGGAAGATTCAAATTGTGACAAATCAGTCCTGCTACCTTTCCACCGGAACAACGTCCTCGCATTTCAGCCACCATCGACTCGACCATGACCCAAATCGCCGCCCGCCTCGCTGAACTCTCAATCACCCTGCCCGTCGCACCGAAGCCCGTCGCGGCGTACGTGCCAGCGGTTCGCACGGGAAACCTCATCTTCGTCAGCGGACAGTTACCGATGGCGTCGGGTCAGCTCCTCGCGACTGGTCCAGTGCCCAGCCGCACGTCGCTCGATGCCGCGAACGCCGCGGCGCGGCAATGCGGGCTGAACGCGCTCGCGATTCTCGCCGACCAACTCGGCGGCGACCTTGACCGAGTCGAGCGCATCGTGCGCCTGGGTGTTTTCGTGTGCAGCGACCTCGGGTTCACGGATCAGCCCAAGGTCGCGAACGGCGCGAGCGAGTTGTTTCAGCAGGTATTTGGTGAGAAGGGGCGTCACGCCCGCGCGGCAGTTGGCTCGATCGCGCTGCCGCTCGGGGCGTCGGTTGAAGTCGAGTTGATCGCCGAAGTTCGCTGACGCATTTCGCCTCGCGACGTCAGCGCGCGGCGTGCAACAATTTCTGTGAGTGCCTGCTGTCAGTGCCGGCTCAGCACGATCGCGAGCAACACGAGATTCAAGATCGCGCTCAACGCGATGATGACCATGGCGGTCACCGACATTCCGCGGCTCGAGTGAGGCGATCGTGGCAGCGGCCCAGTCACGGTGACCGACTGGGCTGACTTCGCGACCACCGACAGATCAACGTGCGGCCGGGCGTGATCGGGGTGATCGCCGCGAGCAATGAGGTCGAGGTCGTGGATGAGATCCCGCGCGCTCTGGTAGCGCTCGCGCGGGTCCTTCTGGAGCATCATTTCGATGACCTGAGCCGTATCGCCACTGATCTCGGGGTTGAGGTGATCCGGCGGCGTGACGGGCGTCTTCAAGTGCCGGTGCATGACTTCCGACGGAGTCTTGCCCTCGAACGGAACGCGCCCCGTGACCATGTGAAAAAACGTGGCACCGAGGCCATAAATGTCTGACGGAGGTCCGATCGACTTCTCGCCGCGAATCTGTTCTGGACTGATGTAGTAGGGAGTGCCAAAGGCGCGACCGCTCTCGGCCTCGGCTGCGTCCTTGTCGCTCATCGCGCGAGCGAGACCAAGATCGGCGAGTTTTACCGCGCCGCTCTTCGACAACATGATGTTCTTTGGCTTGATATCGCGGTGAATGAAGCCTTGGTCGTGAGCATGCTTCAGCGCCGACGCGACTTGGCGGACCATCGCGATCGCCTCTTTTTCGCTGAAGCGACGCTTCGCGACGATGCGGTCATACACCGTCTCGCCGTCGACGTACTCCATAACAAAGTAGTGGTGTTCACCTGCTTGTCCGACGTCGTATGCCTGAACGATGTTCGGATCGTTGAGTCGCGCCGCAGCGCGGCCTTCTTTGTAAAAACGCTCTATGAACTTCGGGTCGCTCGAGAACTTTTTGGGAAGAAGCTTGATCGCGACAAGTCGATCGAGGCTGAGTTGGCGACCGAGGAACACCGCAGCCATCGCTCCGGAGCCAAGTTTCTTGATGATCTTGTAGCCCGGGATGCGCTGACTGGAGCGGTCAGCTTCGGAGTCGGTCTTCAGTCGCTGCAACTGCCGACGCGTGAGGAACTCACGTTCGACGAGCAGATCTTCGAGAGTTCGCGGGATCGACACAGCGTCCCTGCCCTCGCCAGCCAACTGACTCCCCGCCCGGATGACGTTCGCACACTCGTCGAGTTCTTCGCGGGTCAAGAGGCCCCGATCCACAACGAGCTTGCCGAGAATGGTGTCGAAACCCGACCCGCTGCGGCTGCTATCGCTGGGATTCCCGGCGCGGGAACGGTCGGAGATCGGCGCGACCGGCGGAGATTCGTGGTTGGCGTTGTCGGCGCGGGAACTGCCCTGATTCCGGCTTCCGCCTGGCGACGCCACCGCTGGCTCGTCGCCATCTCGGGCAAGTCCGATCGGCTCTGGATTCGTCTGCGGCGGACTTCCCACGTCGTTGGTTGCCTTCATCGGGACGAGCGGTTGGTGCCTTGAGGCACGAGCTGGGGCTGGGTCGTTGGGGGGCGGAGTGTTCTGCACCCTGCGGACCGTGTCAACTGCGCGATCGACAACCGCAAGGTTTCGCGCATGCTCGCGCTGAGCTGCGGACTCGTAGTCCTTACGTTGACTTGCGTCCACCGGATGCGAAGCGATTCGTATACTCGCCCTCGCGTCGATTTACTGCCCGACGCCGCGACTGTGACCGACCAGCCTGCCCGATCCGTACTCATTATCCGACCGAGCGCACTCGGTGACGTGTGCCGGTCAGTGCCTCTGGCGGTGTCGCTCCGTGCTGCTTTTCCCAATGCGCGACTCTCGTGGCTCGTGCAGGACACGTTTGCGGATGCAATCGCGTCGCATCCGGCGATCGATGCGCTCATCACATTCCCTCGTGCTCGTTGGCGGCGCTGGTGGCTTCCGGCAAACGCCTTAGCGGCGACGCGCTGGCTCGTGGGACTACGAGGGCATTTTGACCTCGTAGTCGATGCGCAGGGACTCGGACGGAGCGCGCTGATGGCGTTGACCACCGGCGCTCGACGGCGCATCGGCTACGCCGACGCTCGCGAATTCGGATGGTTAGGCGTGAATGAGCGACGGCGCGTCGAGGCTCCGCACGCGGTTGATCGAATGCTCGGTCTGCTCGCCGCGAGCGGTATTCCCCCGATCGCCGACCTGCGTTTGTTTGTCGCCGAGGCCGACCGCGCTTGGTGGGCGAACGAGCGTGAACGCCGCGCGATTGGAAGCTATGCGGTGTTCGCACCAACATCTCGTTGGACCTCCAAAGCTTGGCCGTCTGAGCGCTGGCGGGCGCTGGCACCCGCGATACTCAACCGTGGATTCGCGCAGATCGTGTGCCTTGGAAGCCCAAGCGAGCGCGAACAGGTGGCGCAAGCGCTGCCCGCTGGGGCGGCGCGCGAGCGGGTCGTCGATCTCGCAGGTGCGACGACGGTGGGGCAGAGCATGGCGATCATTGCGGCCGCCGACCTCGTGATTGCAAACGACTCCGCGCCGCTGCACATGGCGGTCGGTTTCATGCGCCCACTCATTGCGCTGTTCGGTCCGACTGATCCTGCGGCAGTTGGTCCATATCAGCGTGATGGCTGCGTGCTCCGCTCCGAGGAGGCGCGTCGCGCGACGGCGCGGTATCGGGATCCTCGACTTGGAGATCGCCTCATGCGGGGGATCGCTGTCGACGACGTCACTCGGGCGATTGATCAAGGCTTGCACCGCGCTGGATTGGCGGGCGACCGATGACTCCTCGCCTCATTCTTGCCAGCGCGTCGCCGCGGCGAAGCGAGCTCTTGAAGTCCGCCGGATTCGATGCGCGGGTGTGCGAGAGTGATCTTGATGATGGCGATCTCGTGTACCAGCGCGTGCGTCCTGAAGCGTTTGTCGTCAGCCTCTCGTGGTTCAAGGCATCTCGGGTGATGCAACAACGTCCCCTAGCTGGTGCAGTCGTGCTCGCCGCGGACACGATGTGCGTGTGTGACGACGCAGTGCTGGGCAAGCCGCAGAACGAACGCGACGCTCGCGAGATGCTGGTGTCGTTGCGGGGGCGGGTACATCGGACGGTTACCGGTGTGACCGCAGTTGACGTTGACGGGCGGCGGCACATGTTCGTCGACGTTGCGCGTGTCGCGCTCGGGGCGATCGATGATGCAGCGATCGACGCATACGTCGCAACCGGCGCATGGCGCGGCAAGGCTGGCGGATATAACTACTCCGAACGAGTCGCCGCTGGCTGGCCCGTGTCCTGCGACGGCGATCCGACCAGCGTCATGGGACTCCCGATGACTCGCGTCGTTCCGCTCCTTGAATCGTTAGGTGTCGCGCGCCGCGAGCCTCACCCATGATGATCGCGGCGACCCATCTCGATCCAATCCTCGCTGGAATAGTCGGCGCCGCTCTCTTGCTCGCTATCGCTTGGTATTGGCCGCAGCTTGGCGCACCGGGCGTTCCCACAGCGCGCCGTCGACTTCGCCGCGCTTCGCTCGTTGTCGCAAGTATTGGCGTCTGCAGCGCGACGATCGGATTCGGTTTGGTGGACCCGGATCAGACACCGATTCCGTACGCGATCGCCTGGGGGGTGGGTGGCGTTGCGCTCCTCGTGATGATGATCGCGGCGATCGTCGATGCACTCCTGAGTCTCCGACTTCACATGAATGAGTCGCGTGCGATGCGCCGCGGAGGCGTTGACGAATTGACGAAGGCAGTGGACGAGGCACGACACCGGCGGATGGAGCGACGGGAGTGACCGAGACCGGACCGCTTGGACCCGTCGCTTCGCTCGTGGCGCGGCCCGCGTCGTGGGTGTACGCGGCGATCGTCGCGATGAGGAACGCGAGCTTCGACCGTGGTCGCGGCGTGCATCAGCTGCCGGTGCCGGTGATCTCCATCGGGAACATCACGGTCGGCGGCACGGGAAAGACGCCGCTCGTGGCGTGGGTAGCGTTGCGACTCATCGAGTGCGGAAAGCGCCCCGGCATTGCGATGCGCGGCTATCGCGCGGCCGTCGGTGAGCGTGGCGATGAAGAGCGCGAGTACGAGCTCGTCGCGCCGCGCCTGCCGGTGATTGCCCACCCCAAGCGATTCGACGCGGTCTCGCAGTTTCTCTCGAAGCACCCCAATGCGATCGACTGCGTGATACTCGATGACGGATTTCAACATCGTCAACTCGCGCGTGATCTTGATGTCGTGCTCGTCGATGCAGCGCGACCCGGACTCGAAGGCCCGCTTCTCCCAAGCGGTTGGCTGCGCGAAGCGGCGTCGAGCCTTCGTCGAGCTGATGCTGTGATCGTGACGCACGTCGACCACCTCGACATAAGCCAAGCCGCGAAGCTCGATCAGCAGATTCGCTCGTTGCACGGCCGTGCGCCGATCGCGTGGTGTAAACATGTGTGGCGCGGCATCGATCTGCATTCAAACGGAGGAGTGCAGCGACTCGGCACCGACTGGTTGCGCGGAAAGCGGCTGCTCGGAGCGTTCGGTGTCGGCAATCCGCGCTCCGTGCGAATTGCGTATGAAACTGCGGGCGCTTCGCATATCACCGAGATCGTTGTGGGAGACCACGCGACGTACACAGAAAAGGATCTCAGGAAGTGGCGTGGCATGGTGAGCGCCGCGAAGCTCGATGCGGTCGCGGTGACACGCAAAGACTGGACGAAGATCCGCCCGCTTGTTCCTGTCGAATTTCCACCCGTCGTCGTTCCTGACCTTGCGATTGAGTTCACGGCGGGCGAAACGGAGTTCGCCGAACTGATTGCGAGGTCTGCGCGCATGCGGCGGTAGACTCCGCTCGTGCCGCACACTTCTTCCACGACCCCATCGTCGGCGCCACTCGCCGCGTTACACGACGGAATCCTTGCGCGCCTCGCGGCGTGGAAGCCGCTGAAGGCGATGGTCATCGGCGATTTCATGCTCGACCAGCAAGTGTTCGGTGCGGCGGAGCGACTGTCGCCCGATGCGCCGGTGCCGGTGCTCATGGCGGGCGACCCGCGCGACATCAAGGAGACGCCAGGCGGCGCGAGCAACGTGGCAGTGTGTCTTCGCGCGCTGGAGGCCGAGGTCACGTGTATCGGTGTCGTTGGTGGCGACCCAGAGGGCGAGTCGCTTCGGAGGAAGCTGCATGACTTGGGTTGTTCGATTGAGGGCTTGATCGTCGATCCCTCGCGACCGACGACAGTGAAGCGAAGTCTCATCGGCCTAGCGCAGCATCGGCATCCGCAGAAGATGTTTCGGCTTGACTTTGAGAGTCGTGAACCACTCGGTCGAGCAGTGTCCGAGCGCCTCCTCGGCGCGATGCTCGGCGCGATAGCGTCGGTCGACGTCGTGTGTATCGAGGATTACGACAAAGGCGTGTGCTCGTCCCAACTCTGCCAAGCGGCGATCGCTGAGGCCCGTCGACTCGGCAAACCGGTGCTCGTCGATCCTGCCGCGATTGAGGACTACTCTCGATACCGCGGCGCGACGGCGATCACGCCGAACCGAAGCGAGGCGGAACTCGCGACTGGAATGGCGACTCCACTCGATGCGAGTGTGGCGCACAACGCGCGATTGGCAGCGCGGCTACTCAGTGATGTGCATCTCGACGCGGTGGTGATCACCCTCGATCGTCACGGAGCAATTTTGCTCGAAAAGAACGGTGCGCCGCTGCATGTGTCCACTGTGGCGCGGACCGTCTACGACGTCACGGGCGCTGGCGACATGGTGCTTGCCGCGCTCGCAGCGGCGATCGCGAACCGATTTCCTTGGCCGGACGCAGTTGGATTTGCGAACGCAGCGGCTGGACTTGAGGTTGAGGTGTTCGGTGCTCAAGCCATTCCGCTGGCGCAGGTGCGTCAAGCGGTACTCGGCCTTGCGGGACGCACGAGCGGAACGGCTCGATCGCTTCCAGACCTCCTTGTCGAGCTCGCGGTTCATCGCGGCGCTGGGCATCGCGTCGTACTCACGAACGGATGCTTCGATGTGATCCATGCCGGGCACGTCGCGTATCTTCGCGACGCTCGAGAGCAAGGAGACGTGCTCGTCGTCGGTCTGAATGCGGACGAGGAGGTTCGCCGACAGAAGGGCGCTGGACGTCCGATTTTCACGCAGACCGAGCGCTTGGAGATTCTCGGAGAACTCCGCTGCGTCGACTATCTCGTTGTGTTCACTGAGCCGACCGCCGACGCGCTCATTCGCGCCGTGCGTCCCGACATCTATGTCAAGGGCGGCGACTATCGGCCTGAAGAAGTGAACGAGTATCCCCTAGTCCAAGAACTCGGCATCGAAATGCGGCTTCTCGCAAATCGGCCTGGACTGGGTAGCTCAACGATCGTCAAGAGGATCCGGGAACTCGACAGCGGATTGCCGATCGGGCAGGTCTAGCAGATTCCCATTGCAACGAGCGTACATCGCGACACACTTGGCTCGGCGTCGCTGACTGCGGACGCGAGTGGAGTGCTTCGGATGGCGTTGTTGTTGCAAAGAGGCGGAATCACCTGCGCGGTTGCTGTCATCGCGTGTGCGAGTGGCTGCGTCACCGCGCCGCCTGCACGCCAGCCGTCGCCGCCGCGCGACGCGCCGTCCGTTTCGAGTGATATCGCGCTCCCGTCCCCGAACTTGCTTGCGCTCGCAGAGGCGCGCGGTGAAGCAACAGGTGTGAATTTCCTTGTCGGAACCGAGTTTGGACGGAACGACGGACGCTTGGGCTCGCCGCCCGCTGCCACTGTCGAACAGGTGTGGTTCGAGCTTTCCGTGTTCGACCGGCAGCTTGTCCTCAATGGCCAATCGCAACCGGAGTATCGCCGAACCCTCCGCGCTGTTCAGTTGTTCGGTCCCTGATCGTGCGAAGCGGCAAGCGCTTGCAGGACCCAGAGTTGTTTCGTTTCGTTCTTGACTGGCGCATCGACGGCCCCGATACTGGCCGGGCAGTGAGGACACGCGAACGCGTTGCATGTGGTCGCTGGCACGTCTCCTCCATTCACCGCTCTGCTGTGGGGTTCTCCGCGATGGCGACGACGACCAAAAAAGAGCTCATCGACCGAATCTCCGAAGCGACCCAGCTCCGTCGCAGCGAGGTGAAGAAGGTTTTGCAGACCTTCCTTGGTTTCGTCATCGAAGAACTCAGCCGCGGAAATCGACTTGAGTTCCGTGACTTCGGTGTGTTTGAACCGAAGGAGCGCGCGGCGAGGGTTGCGCAGAATCCAAAGACGCTGCAGCCGGTCTCGGTTCCGCCGCGGCGAACGGTGAAGTTCAAGGTTGGACGTCTGATGAAGCAGCGCCTCGATGGCGAGGTGGTCACGGCGCGGGCGCATCAGGGTGACGACGACGAGTGAGCGTTGACGCTGCCTCGCATCGTTGCCGACTACGAGAAGCTGCGTTTGATGCCTGTTGAAAACCTGATCGTGATCAGAACTGGATGACCGGTGGATCACGCGGGCTTGCCCCGCGCCCGTAGACTGGGACGGCGAGCGAAACGAGCGAGTTGTCATGCACACTTGTTGTTGTTTGGCTTCGACCGGACTTGTCCTGGTGGATCAGATTGGAGAGGCGAGACTGGATGGATGAGAACGCGATCAATTCCGCTCGTGGATCGAACGAGAGCGACGCTGCGGGACAACGCCGTTCGCGGCGCGACCGTCAGACACCTCGTGGATTCGCCGACGTAGCAAAGCTTTTCGAGGCTTTGCCGCCGCACGCGATCGAGGCGGAGATGAGCTTGCTGGGATCGATGCTCTGGGATTCGAAGATTGTTGGTGACGTTGTCGCGATCGTGCGTTCGGGAGGCGACTTCTATCGTCCGGCGCACACAGCGATCTACGACGCGATGGTCGAACTCTACGACAAGAGTGGCGGCCTCGACCTCATCACGCTGAACCAGGCGCTGATCGATAAGGGACTTCTCGACGCGGTTGGTGGGTTGAACTATCTCGTTTCGTTAGCTGAGGGAGTGCCGGGCGCATCGGCCGCGACACACTACGCGCGACTTGTGCGCGAGAAGGCTACGGTTCGTGATCTCATCGGTGCGGCGGGCGAGATTCTTCACGACGCCCATACTTCGCGCGATCCGGCCCAAGAGCTGCTGGAGCGAGCTGAGCAGAAGATCTTTCATATCGCGCAGCAGCGTGACACCGAGGGTGCGAGCGAACTGCGTGACCTCATCAACGAGACGATGCGCCTGCTCGAGCAGAACGAAGGCCGCCATCTGACCGGCCTAACGAGCGGCTTCACAGACCTTGATGAAATGACGAGCGGTTTTCAGCCTGGCGAAGTGACGATTCTCGCAGCCAGACCTTCGATGGGGAAGACGGCACTCGCTCTGAATTTCCTTGAGAACATGGCGCTCGCGGGCCACCCTGCCGCGATGTTTAGCCTCGAGATGGGTAAACAGCAACTCGTGCAGCGCATGCTCTGTGGGCGTGGACAGATCGACAGCCAGCGTCTTCGGCGGAACATGCTGAAGCAGGATGACTACCGCCGGCTCATCGCGGCGGCGGGCGACCTCGCGCAGGCGAAGATCTACATCGATGACTCCCCCGGGCTCACACTGCTGGGAATGCGGTCGAAGGCTCGTCGAATGCGCGACCGCTTCGGAATTGAGGCAGTTGTCATCGACTACCTCCAGCTCATGAGTGCGGGAACCCGAGTCGAGAGCCGGCAACTCGAAGTCAGCGAGATTAGCCGCGGCATCAAGGCGATGGCCCGCGAGTTGAATGTCCCTGTCATCTGCCTGAGCCAACTCAATCGTGCGGCAGAGCAGCGTGAAGGTCACCGGCCGCGGATGAGCGACTTGCGCGAGTCGGGTTCGATCGAACAGGACGCGGATGTCATCGCGATGCTTCACCGTGAGGAGTACTTCCATCGTTCTGACCCAGAGTGGGCCGAAGCGAACCGCGACAAGGTCGGGATTGCAGAGTTGATTCTGGCGAAGCAGCGGAATGGTCCGACCGGCACAGTCGAGATGACTTGGGATTCCACAAGCACGTCGTTCCGGAGTATTTCGTACGCGACTCCGCCTGAGACTCGCGGCGGTCCGGTGAGGGCCACGAAACTCGTAGCGCTCTCGACGGGTACGGCTTCCGGTGGAGCATCGGGTGGCAGCGCATCCGGTGGCGGGAGTACGGGCGGGGGTCACAACGCGATGGGACGACCGCCGCGCGGCGATGATGACGACGACGTGGGTGGCATCCCGTATTAGGTCGATATGGCACAACGAGGAATTCGCTCGTTTCTCCTAGCCCCACCCGAGTCGGCCCAAGTCGGAACAAGTTTTGGCAAAGTCCTGGGATTGCGGGACCGCGCCATGCGTTCGCCGATCCGTCAATCGTGATGGCACCGCCAGCAAGACCGCTTTCTCTACACTCCCCGCCCTTGGCGGAAAGTTCTCCACGTCAGCCTGCCGACGATCGTTCGCGGACCGAAATCGCGGAAATCTTGTCGCGCGCCGCACGCGGCGACCAGAGCGCTTGGCGCGGCTTGCTCGAAGCGTACACCTCGCGCGTGTTCGGCCTGATTCGATCACAATGCGGCGACGCGGATCTCGCTGAGGAGATCACGCAGTCCACCTTCTGCACGATTGCCGCGAAGCTCGCCGAATACCAGGAGTTGGGGCGTTTCGAGAGTTGGATCTTCCGCATCGCGATGAACCGCCTCCGCGATGAGATGCGGCGACGGAAACGACACGCGATCTCGATGGATGAGGCACCGCTCATGGGTTTGGCGACGGTCGCGCCTCCCCAAGAGCCATCGCGCTTGGAGTTCGGAGCATCCGGTCTCCTTGGCGAGGCGATCGCCTCGCTGGGCGAGTCGGACCGGGAGGTCATCAACCTCCGCCACGTTGGCGGACTGAGCTTCAAGCAGATGGCTGACGCGCTGGACGAGCCGTTGGGAACTCTGCTCGCTCGGCACCATCGGGCGCTCCGGAAACTGCGTGAGTTTCTGGAACTACGAGGGGTGGATGCAGATGTTGTGTGACCAACAACAGCCAGCCCGGTTCGGGTCACCAAGCCGAAACGCGGACGTTCCGTCGGTTGGTGCGATGCCGGTGAACGCAGTCGGGCGATGGCGATCCGCCCACGGAGTCGGGGGATGCAATCGGCGGGTCCCGCGCGGCGTTTCGTTCTCCGCCTAGGAATCGCTTATCGGCGCGGCGAATCGCGTAGAGGTTTTCGAAGTTGCTCTCAGATTTGGGACGTACTCTCCCCTTCGTCGTTTGTCAGAATGTTGAGGTCCCATGAACAGTCGGCGCAATGATCATTCGGGCGGGCACAACTCGGGTGGGCACGATCGGGCGGCATCCGCCATTCCCTCGGGTTCCCGAGTTCCTGGCGATGCGGAAATGGCGTTCATACCCTCCGATCTCGCTGGCATTGACCGTCTTCTTTCGGGTTCCCATCTCGATGTTGGTGGTCTTCCCGACGGTCTCGTCCATCGAATCTTCGTCGCGTCGTGTGGATCGCTGCCCGCGCCACAGGTCTTGGCCACGATCTCGCCAAGCGCGGCTTTGGTCGGGCGAGGCGCGTCTGCCGTTCGGGTCCTAGTGCTTGGACAAGTGCCAGCGCGGGTTTGGGGAGCTCGGTTTGCGCTGGCGGCAGCGGTGGCGCTCGCGGTTGGCACCGGAATGTTCCTCGCGATCAATGCACCAGCGACTCCGTCGGGCCGAGAACTAGCCCAAACGAACCGTTCGACAGTCGGTAGCGGGCGTGGGGTCACAACGACGCCAGCGGCAGCCCCAGAATCGACGCTGGTGGCACTCATGGATGATCGAACGAGTGACCAGTGGGTGGACGAAGAGTCGTTCGGTCGAAGTCCGTTCTCACAGGATGTCGCTCCGGTACTCCGCGTTCGCAATGCGGGGCTTGACGACTTCGCTCACGAACTCAAATCGATCTTTGGTTCTGGTTGAGGATTTGTCGGCAGCAGCTTCGCCCGATGCAACGCTTCACTACTCCACTGACTCGGCGACCTGCTCGGCGAATGATCACCGGGGCCGCATTCGCGGCGTCTGTGATTTTGAGTGGGGTTTTCGCGGAGATTGGCGTCAGTGCAGCACCCGCGTTTGGCCCCCCCGAGCCGCCTCCGCGTAACGCCCGTCCGAGTGAACCCCGTCCGAACGATCGAGGCGTCCGACTGGACGGTGACTTTGGTCGTGGACCAGGGCAACTTCCGTCCGTCTCCGACGAGACGATCATCGAGGTCATCAAGCGCGTCGCGCCGCAGATGGCGGCGGATGTCGAGCGTCAACTCAAGGACCCCGCGAAGCACGACGAGGTGCGGCAACGGCTCTTGAAGAACGGGCGCCGCTTTATCGGGCTCGTGATCCTGCGTGAGCGCAACCCGAAGCTTTACGAGGCGAAGGTGACGGTACTTGAGTCGCAAGAAGAGCTTCGTGAGGCTGCGCGGCAGTACCACGACGCGAAACGCCGTGAGAGCATTGAGGACATGAGCCGCGCTGAGGGCCGAATGCTCGAGGCTGCATCGCGGACTGTGCAACAAGATATTTTCGCGAAGGGACTTGAGCTTCAGGCTTTGGATGACTTTCTCGCACAGCAGCGCGAGGAACTCAAGCGCTATGCAGACAAGTCTGAAGTCGATCGCCGCACCCAAGCCGTCCTAGACGATCTGAAGGCGAACGAACCGCAGCGAGAACGCAGTCTGTTCGCGCCGCGTGAATCCGGCCCAGTCGATGCTGATAGGCGCGGCGTGGACGCGGGTCCGCCGGTCGATCGTGCGGATCGTCTTCCAAGGGATCGAGCCAATGTCGCGGGCCCGGCGCCCAGTGACGGCGCGAATCGCAAAGGATTCACCCGATCGGATCGCATGGGTGCTGGCATGGGACCTCCGCCCTTCGCTGGACCTGACGGTGGGGATGGGCTTGGGAGTGGGAGTGGGCTTGGGAGTGGTAGTGGGCGTGAGCGCGGGCCGTTTCCCTCGGTTTCGGACGCAACGATTCTCGAAGTGATCAAGCGACTTGCTCCGCAGATGGCGAGCGACGTCGAACGTGATCTCAGCGATCCGGCGAAACACGACGAAACGCGGCAACGGATCATGCGGACGAGCCGTCGATTCATCGGGCTTGCGATTCTCCGTGAGCGGAGTCCGAAGCTGTACGAAGCAAAGGTCGCGGTCCTCGAAGCACAGGACGTGACGCGCGACATGGCGCGCGGGTATCACGAAGTGGTTCGGCAGGGGAACGCCGAGAACCTCGCGGTCGCTGAGGTCCGCCTCAGTGGTGCCGCGCGTCACGCGGCGCAGCTCGACGTGCTCGCGCAGGGACTCGAACTTGCTGCTCTCGACGAGCATCTCTGCCAGCAGCGGGAACAACTCAAGCTCGACGCGAACGAAGGTGAAATCGCGAAGCGCATCGATGTGATGATGAATGATCTCAAGACGACAGAGCCGCTTCCGCGTGAAAACGCAATGCGCGGCGCGGACGGGGAAGCGTCCGCTGACGGCGCGAGAAGCATGGGCCGTTGAGGGTACTGAACGCTGACCAGCTGCCTGACCGGCAATTAGGTCAGGCGTGGGCGCTGGTAGTTCGCCGAGCGTCGGTCGGCCCTGACGTACCATCGTCGTCGTGAGTGCGCTTGATGACGCAACTTCGACGCCCTCCGAGCGTCCTCGAGCCTCGGGGTCGCAAGCGCCGAGGACATCATCGATCGCCGTTCGCCGGGGGGCCGGTTGGGGCATCGGTTGGGTTGGAGCGTTCGTACTCGGCGCGCTCGTTGTCGCGTGTTTCGGATCGCTGCCGTGGACCTTTGCGGTTGTGACGCCGACGGGCCAGCCGCCGCTGCGGCGGTACGAGCGAGGGAATCTTGAGCTGAGCCTGCTTGCGCCGAGTTGGTCGTCGGACGACGCTGCGGCGCGAGCGAAGGTCGCTCGCGCGATAGCTGAAGGGGAGTATGTGCCGGGGCGGCTACTCGGAACCGACCGCTCGGGCCGTGACGTGCTGGCTCGGTGTTTGGCTGGCGGCACGCTGAGTCTCGCGGTCGGCACTTCGGCCGCGATGATCGCCGTGATCATCGGGACCGCCTACGGCGCGCTCTCGGGATTTCTCGGCGGACGCAGCGATGCGTTTCTCATGCGTGTCGTGGACATCCTTTTTGGGCTTCCCACGATCCTCCTCGTTGTACTACTTGCGGTCGCGGTCGATGGCCGCCTGTCCGCGTGGCGCGGATCGGTACCGCCTTGGATGCGGCAATCGCTCGAACTGATGACGCTTCTCATTGCGATAGGTGGCGTGTCGTGGCTCACGATGGCGCGGGTGATCCGCGGCCAAGTGTTGTCCTTGAAGGCGCAGCCGTTCCTCGAAGCCGCGCGTGCCGCCGGGGTCCCGCCATCGCTTCAGTTCACCCGGCACTTGCTCCCGAACCTGTTCGGGCCGGTCGCTGTCTACGCGGCGCTCGCGGTCCCTTCGGCGATCCTGACCGAGAGCTTCCTCTCCTTTCTGGGCATGGGCATTCGCGAGCCGCTGCCGTCTTGGGGCAACCTCGCCGCTGATGGACTGACCGAACTCAATACCGTCTCAGGCCGCTGGTGGCTCTTGGTACCGCCTTGCGTACTCATCGCACTCGCGCTCTTGGCGCTGAATTTTGTGGGCGATGCGCTGCGCGATCGCTTCGATCCTCTGAGTAGGAAGGCGTAGAAATCCGGGCGCGGAAGCTGCTAGTGTGCTGTTCTGCCTGCTGCACCGCACGGGCGTCATACGGCCACCACACCGGATTTGCGATGGACAATCGTTTCGGGCTGAAGGATCTCGTCCTCTTCGTTCTCGTTGTCGCGATCGGCGTCACGCTGGTGGCGTCGATGTTCCAAAAAGACCGGATGTGGCAACAGTTGCGCCGCATCGAGGCAAAGGTCGACGAGACGCGCACGCGCGTCGAGGCGATCGCAAGCGACGCGAAGCGAGCGGCGAACCAACCTCGCGTCGCGTCGCCAGCTCTCAGCGAAGGATCGAGTGCTGGCGCAACTGGCGCCGCGCCGGATCGCGCGACGGAGTGGGCCCGTCCCGACGTTCCCATCGCGTGGCAGCCACCGCTCGCGTTTTCGACCGATCCAACATCGCAGCCCGAGTTCCGCGCCGGCGGAGAGTTCACCGAGATCTGGGAGGGCAAGTGCGCGCGGGTAACGCCGTACCTCTCGACCGATGTCTATGGCCGTCGTGTACTCGACCTCGTGTGTGATCAGCTCGCCGTGTTCGACCCGAAGACGCTCGCGCTCAAAGGCGTGCTCGCGGAAGCGTGGCAATACGCGCCGGACGGTACTTGGCTTCGGGTGCGTCTTCGTAAAGATGCAACGTTCTCCGACGGCAAGCCCGTCACTGCGGATGACGTCGTCTTCACGTTCAAGGACTACATCCTTAACGAACTGATCGAGGCTGAGTCGGTGCGATCCACGCTCGACATGATCGGGGACGTCAAGGTGATCGATGACCGAACCGTCGAGTTCCAATTCAGCAAGGTGCTCTTCTCGAATCTCGCGGTCACGCTGAACAATTACATCTTGCCCAAGCACTTCTACTCCAAGTTCGAGCCGTCACAGATCAATCAGTCGACGAGTTTGCTCATGGGTGCTGGCGAGTTTCGTCTCGCTGCTCTCGATCCGTCGCGTCAGTGGAACCCTGGCGACGATCTCGTGCTCGTGCGGAATGAGCAGTATTGGGCACCGGGGGTTCACTCTCCCATTGCGTCTATGCGCTTCAAGACGATCCCAGACGAACGCGCGCGGCTCGTTGCATATCGCAACGGCGATGGTGACATGATCACGCCGACCGCACCGCAGTTTGTTGTCGCTCAGCAGGAACCTAACTGGGACAAAGAGAATCGCTCGCTCAAATGGTTCAACATGCGGAGCGGCTATTCGTTTATTGCGTGGCAGTGTGGTAAGCGCAAGGGCGAGCGACTTACTCCGTTCCACGACAAGCGAGTGCGCCAGGCGATGACGATGCTCTTGAATCGCGAGCAGATGATCAATGAGATCTGGAGTGGCGTTGGAAGTGTCGCGAAGAGTCCGTTCAGCCCCGAGTCGCCAGCGTCCGATGCAGCCAAGAAGCCGTGGCCCTACGACTTGGCGAAGGCACGGGCGCTCCTTGCCGAGGCTGGATGGAAGGATCGCGATGGCGACGGTGTTCTCGAGAGCGAACAGGGTGACCCGTTCGAGTTCGAGTTCACACTCGCGCAAGGTGGCGACATCGTCGATCGCATAGCGAACTTCGTGAAGAACTCTTGTCTGAAGGCGGGTATTCGCTGCAAGATTCGCATCATCGACTGGGCCGTCTACACCGACATGTACAAGGCTCGCGACTTCGATGCGCTGACCATGGCGTGGCAATCCTCGGCGCCGGAGAGCGACATTCGGCAGATGTTCCACAGCGACGCGATCAAGGGCGGCGGACAGAACTTCATGCAATGGTCGAACAAGGACGCCGACGAGTTGATGGAGCGCGGCTGCAAGACCCTCGACACCGCGCAACGTATGCAGATCTGGAAAGATCTTGCCGCAGTTCTGCACGAGGAACAACCCTATTCATTTATTCGCGTCGTTCCCTGGATTCGCTTCGTGAAGTCGGACGTCGGCAATGTGCAGACGTACAAGACCGGCCTTGAACCATGGGAGTTTTTCCGTCCCGCCGCTCTGGCTCCGACGGGATAATTTTCGTTCCGCCTCTCTCTCGTCGCGATGCTTGCCTACGTCGTCCGTCGCCTGCTTCTCATGATCCCGACTCTGCTCGGGATCACGCTACTCGTATTCATGCTGCTCGCGCTCGCGCCGGGCGGCATCGGTGCCGGACTCACCGCGAGCAGCGGCCAAGTGGATGGAAGTAAGCTCGCACTTCAGCAGGCATACCTCGAAGATCGCTACGGATTGAAGGACCCAGTCCTAGTGCAGTACGGCAGGTGGCTTGCTCGCATCGCGCCGATCAAATTCGGTACGCCCGATCAGATCACGCTCGCCGGAGAACACAAGTCGAAGCCGCGCGCCATCGACGCGCCTCCTTTGCCGGAGTGGTTTCCGCTTTCGGACGCAGCGATCGCAGCCCGCGATGCGGCGACGCTCAAGAGAGGCGTCGTCGCGGCGATCAACGAGACGGAGCGCGAAGATGCGCAACGCGCCTATCGGCGACTTGAGACCGACTACGTGTCGAGCCGGGCCGCTTACCGCGCACTCACGAAGAAGCTCGGTGACGAACTCATCGAGTACGCGATTGCCCAGCAAATCAGCGGTGTTCGGACATCGCACGGCGATTGCCGATTCGACGTGATCGCCACGACACCAGCGAAGCGCGATGCATCGAACTGGGCGGCGATCGAGGCGCTAGCGACGCAGATAGACGCGGCGTACATCCGGGCGCTCAAGAGCTATCAACTCATTGATGTTGCATTTGCCGCGAAGCCCTTTCGTGAGGCGGGGGTCGCCATCGTGCCCGGGGTGATCTCTATCGGAAGTCCCGACCTCGGAGTTGCCTTCAGCAAGGGACGACCTTCGAGCGTGCTCATCGCGTCGGCACTTCCAGTGACGATCCTCTTGAACGTCATCGCATTTCCGATCATCTATCTGATTGCAGTCCCGAGCGGCGTACTTGCGGCTGCGCGACGCGGAAAGTGGTTCGACATCCTCTCCGGCGGACTCTTTGTTGCTCTGTGGTCCATTCCGGTCGTCTGGTCCGGCGTACTTGCGGTCGGTTACCTCGCGAGCAACCAGTACGTCGGTGCATTTCCCGTCGCAGGCCTTCACGATTCGCTCGCGGATTCATGGACGTTCCTCCCCAGTTTCCGCGACGACGGTGCGTTCGAGCGCGGGTACCTGCTCGATCTCTTCTGGCACATCTGTCTGCCTGTCGCGTGTCTCGTGTACACGGGGTTCGCGATTTTGGCGAAGCAGACGCGAGCGGCGATGCTCGACAACTACAGCGCGGACTACGTACGCACTGCCCGCGCCAAGGGCGTCGATCGCGGGACGGTTGCGGTGCATCACGTCTTCCGCAACAGCCTGCTGCCCGTTATCACCGTGTTCGTGACGGTGTTTCCTGCCACGCTCGCGGGCAGCATTGTGATCGAGCGAATCTTTAGTGTGCCGGGTATGGGCTCACTGCTTCTTGAAGCAATCACCAATCGCGATCGCGAGCTGGTGCTCGCGAACACGTTCATGGTCGCATGCGTCAATTTGTTAGCGTTGCTCCTCGCCGACATTCTGTACGCGGCCGCCGATCCGCGGGTGAGCTACGAATGACATCGAAGCGTCCCGAGCTGCGAGTGATTTCAGGCATCGACGCGATGCGCGGTGTCGGCGCCACTGAGCCGAAGGGATTTTGGGCCGATGCGTGGAGTCGCGTCCTCGGTCGCACCGGCGCGATCATCGCGCTGGGCTGGATCGGTGTGATTGCGTTCCTTGCGATCTTCGCGCCACTTCTTGCGAGCGGTCACCCGCTGGTGCTGACCGACACAGCGACCGGAACGCGATCATGGCCGTTGTTCGACAACCTCAGCGCCAGCGACCTCTTGTTAGTCATCGGCGCGGTCGTTGGCGTTCCGTGGGTGTCTTTTCCGCTGCGGATTGCCCGGTCGACGAGGCTCGCGGCGTTGCTGATCGCCGGATTGCAGGCGGGGCTCACCGTCGTTGCGAGCGTTGGCGTTGCGGAGTGGTTCGGCTCTCCTGCCCGCGATCTTGCGTTGCGTCAGGCGAGCCGCGAGGCATGGTTCGCGTGGGCGGCCTCCGGCGGAGTGGCGCTGCTGTTTGCGCTGGCCGCGATGTTTGTTTCACCCTTCGCGTCGCGTGCCGCGCGACTCGTTCAAGTGCTCATCGTTGCGGCGCTCTGTGTCGTGTGTTTGTCGCAGCGATGGACGCCAGCGCTCGTTGATGTCGATCGATACTCAGAGCTTGAGGCCAGCGGAGCTGCGACGGCGATCTACACGCTGGTCCCATGGTCACCGACCCAAGGGCGCACGTCGCTCAATCTCGTGCCACCGGGAACGCGCCTCGCTGACAAGCTCCCGGCGTTTGAGGGAACAGTTCCTGGAGAGCGCCGCTTCGTCATGGGGACCGACAACGTGGGGCGCGACGCGCTGAGTCAGATGCTGCACGCGTGTCGACTGTCCATTTCGATTGGCATCGTGTCGACAGGACTCGCGGTGCTCATTGGAGTCTCCGTTGGTGCGCTCATGGGCTACTTTGGCGGAAAGGTGGACCTCATCTTCTTCCGCGTGGTCGAGATCTTCATGGCGATACCCGTCCTCTTCCTCCTGATTGTTGCGGCGGGCGTGCTTCCGCGGAACACGTACGTGATGATGGCGATCATCGGGTGCGTGACTTGGACTGGTGCCGCGAGATTCACCCGCGCGGAGTTTCTCAAGTTGCGCAGTCAGGACTTTGTCCAAAGTGCTCGCGCCGCAGGGCTTCCACTTCGATCGATTCTGTTTCGTCACATGCTGCCAAACGGCGTGACTCCGGTGCTCGTCGACTCGTCGTTCGCCGTTGCCGCCGCGATCACATTTGAAGCGACGCTCTCGTTTCTCGGGCTCGGACCCGAGGGCCAGCCGTCGTGGGGTCAGCTGCTCGCCAGCGCAACCGGCGCGACGGGACTCTTCAACTGGTGGCTCGCGATCTTTCCCGGGCTCGCGATCTTCCTGACAGTCCTCAGCTACAACGTCCTCGGAGAGGCGCTGCGCGACGCGATCGATCCCAAGCTGCGAAAGGCGGCGCAGTAACCATGTCGACTTCGCCTGACAGCGCGCCGCTCCTTGAGGTTCGCAACCTTGCCGTGAGCTTCGAGAACTCGGCGGATCCTTCGTCGCGCGTGCAGGCGGTCGCTGGCGTCGATCTGAGCGTTTGGCCACGACAAACGCTCGCGGTAGTCGGTGAGTCTGGCTGCGGGAAGAGCGTGACCGCGATGAGCACCATGCAGCTTCTGCCGCGCCCGCCAGCGCGCTACGACTGCGGGGAAATTCTGCTCGATGGAGAGGACCTGCTCAAGCGCTCTGAGCGCGACATGCTCGCGGTGCGCGGCAGCAAGATTGCGATGATCTTCCAAGAGCCGATGACCTCACTCAATCCGGTTTACACGATTGGGGATCAGATCATCGAGGCCATCTTGTTGCATCAACACGTGTCGCATCGACAGGCCGTCGAGATTGCTATACAGGCCATGAACGATGTGGGTATCCCAAAAGCCGAAGAGAGAATTCGTGCGTATCCGCACCAGTTTTCCGGCGGCATGCGGCAGCGTGTGATGATCGCAATGGCGCTTGCGTGCCGACCGCGACTTCTGCTGGCCGACGAGCCGACCACGGCACTCGACGTGACGATTCAAGCGCAAATTCTCGAACTGCTGCGCGAACTGCAACGCACACGGCAGATGGGCATCATGCTCATTACGCACAATCTCGGCGTGGTGGCGGAGAACGCCGATGTGGTCTGTGTCATGTATGCCGGTCGCGTTGTCGAGTACGCAAACGTCTTCGATCTCTTCGACCGACCGCTGCACCCCTACACGCGCGGGTTGCTCAAGTCGATCCCCTCGTTGCACGACGCGAAGCATCGACTCACGACTGTCGATGAGGTCGTGCGCGATCCCAACGAATTCCGCAAGCTCGCGGGCTTCGAGAAGGGTGTCGTACCGTGGTGGCCAGAGACGCCGGCCGAAGCACGACCGCTCGGGGTTCCTGGCCAACCCGCGTACCGTCTGCACGAGATCGAGCCGGGTCGTTGGGTTGGTTGCTGGATGAGTGAGCATTTAGAGGCTCATCCTTCGCGCAAGCCGAATCTCGAATTCCGCCGGAATGACCTCGGAGTCGTTAGCGGCGCTGCAGCAATTTGACCGCGTCGCGGATGCTTCGCAGCGCGTCAAGATGTTCCGGTGTCCACGACACTCCGGTGACTTCACCCGCGCGTCGTTCGTCGCCGAGTCCCGTGTGACGCGATGCACGCACGCGGTCCATGATGAGATCGCGGAGTGCCGCGGCATCGGCGACGCCTTCGAGCAGGCCGTGGTGTCCGCCGCTTGACGTTGCGCCGTGCGGTCCGGCGCTGACGCCGCCGCCTGCTGTCTGAACCATGACGTTTGCGATGCCAAAATAGCGTTGCACTGGGCCTTGCCGAACCATCACATTCTGAACGTTCTCGTAGGTGATCGTCGCCTCATGGATGACCCAGATTCCTCGGCGGAGTCGCATGCTGCTGTCGCTGAGGACGTACCACGTTGTGTCGTAGCGAAGATGCATCGCGACGAACGCAATGATCCTAGGCACAGCCACCAGCAAGAGCGCCGGGATGGCCAGAGCTGCGCCGACTACGGGGAACGCGATCGTCAGGCCGATCCAAGCGGCGAGGGTGACGAGAGCGATGAGGGCGAAGAGCAACCAGAATTGCAGCTTGAGGTAGCGCAAATAGCCGAGCGCCGGGCGCATCGCGTCGACATGTCCCCCCGCGTGCACAGGGAGCGTTGGAGCCTGTTCGGGCACGCGGAACCAGCCACGTGCGACCGCCCAAACGCCGCGGTAGGTTTGGTGCGCCGCCTTTTCCGCGATGGATTCGCGATCACTCACGACGCGCTCCTCTCGCGTAGCGAGTGCAACTCGTCGCGGATCTCACGGAGGATCGCGAGCGACTCGTCTTGCGGGCGAGCGGCGGAGGACGGTTCGGCTGCGTGGTCCGCGACTCCGCGCATCTTGCTGTAGAGCCAATCGCGCAGTCCGTCGGGGTCGGCAACGCCATCGATTGTCATCTCCGCAGACGACGCGCCCGCTGCGGTCTGAACTGCAACCGTGGCCAAACCCATCCAGCGCTGGAGGAGGCCGCGCGTCACGTGAATATCTTGAATGCGGCGGTAGGTGAGATAGGTTTCGCGCTTGAACAGGATGCCGACTTGCATGCCAACACCTTCTTCATCGAAGCGGTAGCGCAAGGTGTGGTATCGAATCCACAGCGGGATGAAGGTGATCGGAAATGCGATCAGCGTCAATGCTGCGACGATCGTGTAGTAGGTCATCAACCGAGGATCGGGTCGGGTCACGGACGCCGGATCGAACGGCGCGCCCCGCGCCACTCGAAGGTCGCTGACGATCTCGTTCGCAAGATTTCTGCTCATGTGTTCCTCTTCCCGAACGGTTCAAAGGACATGATTCGGAATGCAGTCGATCGAATCACGGCTCTGCTGGCCATTGCGATGGGCTATGCTGCGGTCTCGATGGATCCACGATCGAAGTCCAACTTTCACCTCGGCTCGAAGTCCAACTTTCACCTCGGCCGTTTCCTGAGGAACGCGGCGATCATCGCCGCAGTCATCGGTTGCGCGACCTGGTTCTGGTTTGGATATCTCCGAGATCGAGTCGTCGCCAAGCGGTTCGGAGAAGTCACGCCATCGGTTTTCCGTAGCGGAATGATCTCTGAACACGTCATTCCGCGCGTGTTGGATGAGAACGGCATTCAGTGCATCATCGATCTGACAGAGCGGGAATGGCAACCCGAGCGAAAAATCGCCGAGCGAGCTGCGGCGAAAGAGCGCGGAGTCGAGATTCGCGAGTACCCGCTCGTGGGCGACGGAACCGGCTCTGTCGACGCCTACGTCGCGGCCGTGAAGGATCTCATCGCGGCGGATGTGACTGGCAGGAAGACGCTGGTCCATTGTGCTGGCGGCAGCTACCGCACCGGCGGCGTCATCGCGACGTTCCGCATGCTGCGACAGGGCTGGAGCCCTGAGGATGCCCTCGATGAAGCGCGGCGCTACAAGTGGAACCCTAGCGACGTGATCTTGCCGAATTACCTCTCCGACCACATCGACGAGATTCGAGCGCGACTGATCGCTGACGGCTCGCTGCCAGCAGACGCGCCGAGGCCGGTCGTGCCACGCCGAAACGGTCCCGCGGTCGAGATTGACCGCGAGACCGAACGCAATAGCAAATAGCTGTTCGTCGCTGCCTGACTCACCCTGCGGTGCGGCGCGGCACGCCCGTTGGCTTGCCCGGCTGCTTCGAGGTCGGCCTGCCTGATGCCTTCAGATTCGACTTCGCGTCGGCCTTTGAGCCGAGCTTCGAATTCATGCCGAAGCCCGTTCCCATCGACGAGCCCGACGTTGGCGCGCCGAGAGATGATCCGGACGACCCGGATGTAAAGTTGCCAGCGCCACGACCAATGCGCGAGGGGTGAGTCGCCTTGGAAGCGGCGTCACTGGTCTTCTCTTGATTGGTCTTCTCTTGATTGGGCTTCTCGCCCGACTTCGATCCAGACCCCGCTGAAGCAGCCTTCGATGCCGCAGTGGAGTCGTGCTTCGGCGTCGGGTCGTTCGTCCGCGCCTTCGGGTCCGTCCCGGTGTTTGCGCCCGAGTTTGGCTTCTCACCCGGATTGGTTTTGCTGCCAGTTTTGGATTTGTCGTCGGGCTTGTCTTGAGTCTTTGGTCGCGCGATGTTCATTTCGGTTTCCTCTGATTTCTTGTACGACTCGCTGCGGTAGTCGGTCTCGTAGAACCCGTCACCCTTGAAGAGGACGCCGGCACCGATACTGAGTTTGCGTTCGACTTTGAGCTTACCGCACGAGGGGCACTTCTTCACTGCAGGAGCGGTGATCGAATGGAACTGTTCGAACTCGTGGCCGCAGGCGCGGCAGGCGTATTCGTAGGTAGGCATTGAGTTCTCGTCTGATTCGTGGTGCCTACTCCGGCGTCACGCTGACTTTCGCGGGCCTGAGAGTCATTTCGCCAAGGCGGTACCCAACCTGGAAACACATCGCGACGTGATTGGGCGCGACGCCCGCGATGGGCTGGCGCATCACCGCCTCTTGAGAATGCGGATCAAACTCATCGCCCGACTTCGGCGCGACGCGTTCAATGCCGCTCTTCTCCAGCGCTTTGTTCATCTCACTGCGCACCATGGAAATCGCCTGCAGGAGTTGCTCGATCGTCATGGTCGCGGTGTTTTGCGCAAGCGAGAGATCCATCTGGTCGAGCACCGGCATGAGCAGTCGAGCGAGGTACATGATGCCGCCGTCGCGGGCGCGGAGTTCGCTCTCTGATGCGCGTCGCTGAAAGTTGACAAAGTCGGCAAGCGACCGCTTCCGCAATTCGATCGCGTCGTCGCGCTCCGCGCTCAGGCGCTCAATGAGGACAGCCAGCTCTTCACTACAACCTGAGAGGATGTCTCCGAACTCGGAATCGGGATTCGTCGCGCGGGACTCAGATTCAGGGATGGGATCGAATTCGGGCATCGTTGGGTCTCATCATCCGCCGAGCGAATCTTTGACTTTCTTCCAGAGGCTTGGTGACTGCTTGTTCACCTCGACCCGTTCGATGGTCGCGTACTCGCTCAGCAGTCGTCGTTGTGCGTCGTTCAGCTTCTTCGGCACCACGAGTTGCATAAGCACATTGAGGTCGCCCCGCTTGCGTGTCCGTAGATTGGGCAGCCCCTCACCGTCGACGGTGTAGACATCGCCGTGTTGGGTACCGGGTTCGACGACGAGATCATGGTCGCCGTCGAGCGTGTTGATTCGAATCGTCGCACCAAGAGCGGCCTGGGCAAACGCGATTTGCTGCACGGCCACGAGCGTGTCTCCGTCGCGTTCAAATCGCTCGTGGTCACGCACGCGGACCACAACGTGGAGATCGCCGCGCGGGCCCTCGCCTGTCGCGCTCATCTCCGGCGGCGGCGGCTCGCCCTCACCGGTGATTCGCACGATCTGTCCGTCCGAGATTCCCATCGGCAACTTGACCGAGAGTTTTCGTTGGAGCGGCACACGACCTTGACCTCGGCAATCGGCACACTTGTCGGTGATGACCGTGCGACGTCCGCGGCAGCCAGGACAGGTGGTGACCATGCGGAACATGCCGCCGAAACCAGCCTGCTGCACCTGTCCGTGTCCGGCGCACGTTGGGCACGACACCGGCTTCGATCCTGGTTTGGCCCCCGTACCAGTGCAGGTCTGGCACACGTCGAGACGCTTGAATTCAACTTCGCGCTCGGTGCCAGTCAGCACTTCCTCGAGTGTCATCTCGACTTCAGTCTCTAGGTCGTAGCCATGAGCAACTCCGCGGCGCGCCCCGCCAGAGAACCCGCCGGTGAAGCCTGTGCGGGCGCCGCCGCCGAAGATGTCAGAGAACATCGAGAAGATGTCCTCGACGTTCATCGAGCGGAAATCGTGACCCGGCGTCTGGCGCAAGCCAGCGTGTCCGTGCTTGTCGTAGCGCGATCTGCGCTCGCTGTCATTCAGAACTTCGTACGCCTCGGCACACGCCTTGAACTCGGTTTCGGCTTCCGCGTTGCCCGGATTGCGATCCGGGTGCCATTTCATCGCGAGTCGACGATATGCGCGCTTGATCTCATCGCCGGACGATGTCCGCTCGATGCTGAGCACTTCGTAGTAGTCGCGTTGGGTGGCCATCGGGTGCCAGTGGCGAGATCAACACGCTAGGAGAAAGAAGAGCTTCACCGCAAACGCGGCGAACCTCTTCTTTCTTCCATTGCTTCCTTCCATTGCGCGAAAGCCAAACGAAGCTATCAGTTCACGCTGCCTTCGACAGGGGCGGCGTCTTCCTTCAGTTCGGCGATGATCACGTCGGTCGTGAGCATCAGGCCCGCGACGCTCGCTGCGTTGGTGAGCGCTGTCTTGGCGACGAGCGCCGGGTCGATGATGCCAGCCTTGACGAGATCCTCGTACACACCGCTTGATGCGTTGAAGCCAAACCCGGCGGACTTACTACCTTCGCGCACCTTCTCGACGACGAGGTCGCCATCGAATCCGGCGTTCTGCGCGATCTGACGGCAGCACGACACCAGCGCTTCAATGACGATGTCGAAGCCGAACTTCTCGTCGCCCTTCGCCTTCTTCTGGGCGATTTCGACTGCGTCGATGGCGCGGATGAACGCGACGCCGCCGCCAGGAACGTAGCCTTCCTTCGCTGCTGCGCGCGTGGCGTGGAGCGCGTCGTCGACACGATCCTTGCGCTCCTTCATTTCGACTTCAGTCATACCGCCGACGTGCACGATGGCGACGCCGCCGGTGAGTTTCGCAAGTCGCTCTTGAAGCTTCTCGCGGTCGTAGTCGCTCGTGACCTTTTCGATCTGAGCTCGGATTTGATTCGCGCGAACGTCGATGTCCTTCTGCTTGCCACCGCCCTGAATGATCACAGTCTCATCTTTGGTGATGACGACCTTCTTCGCTGTGCCGAGTTCTTTGAGATCGATATCTTCAAGGTTGCGGCCGAGGTCTTCGGCGAAGAATACGCCAGCAGTGAGGGCAGCGAGATCGCCGAGCATCGCCTTGCGACGGTCGCCGAAGCCGGGTGCCTTCACGGCGCAGACGTGGAGAACTCCGCGGAGCCGATTGACGACCAGCGCCGCGAGCGGCTCGTTGTCGACTTCCTCTGCGATGACGAGGAGCGGCTTGCCACTCGCTGCGATCTTGTTGAGCAGCGGGAGAAGATCAGCGAGGTTCGAGATCTTCTTCTCGTACATGAGAACGAGCGGATTGTCGAGGATGCACTCCGCCTTCTTCGGATCGGTCATGAAGTAGGGGGAGAGGTAACCCTTGTCGAACGACATGCCCTCGACGTACTCAAGAGTCGTATCACTTGTCTTGCCCTCTTCGATCTCCACGACGCCGTCGTGGCCGACCTTATCAATCGCTTCCGCGATGAGCTTGCCGATCGCGGAGTCGTGATTCGCCGAAACGGTCGCGATCTTCTCGTAGTCGGCTTTGCCCTTGCACTTCACCGCCATCGCGGTGATCGCGTCGCATGCCGCGACCGCAGCCGCGTTGATGCCACGTTGCACCGCAACCGCGTTCGCGCCAGCGGCGACGGTCTTCAGCCCTCCGCTAAAGATGGCGCTCGCAAGGACGGTGGCGGCGGTGGTGCCGTCGCCAGCGATGTCAGCGGTCTTCTTCGCGACCTGCTGGACCATCTTCGCGCCCATGTTCTCGAACGGCTCGGGAAGGTCGATCTCTTTCGCGACCGAGACGCCGTCCTTTGTGACGGTCGGACTGCCCCAACTCTTCTGAACGAGCACGTTGTGACCGGTCGGCCCCATCGTGGCGGCAACAGCCCGCGTGAGCTTGTCAACGCCGCGCTTCAACTCGACGTGCGCGGCGACATCAAACTTCATTTGCTTCGTAGACATGGTGATCTCTTGATTGAGGCGTTCGTGCGATGTGAAAGGGCGAGGCGTTGCGATCGGCGATCAGGCATCAACTCTCTGGCATCAACTCTCTGGGATCAACTCTCTGGGATCAGCTCTCGAGGATGCCCAGAAGATCCGTCTCGCGCACGATGACGTGCTCGACGTTCTTGATCTCGACTTCGGTGCCGGCGTACTTGCCGTACACCACGGTGTCGCCCTTCTTCACGAGAGGCTTCTGGCGCGAGCCGTTGTCCAACAGCTTGCCCGGACCCGTGGCAACGACTTTGCCCTGCATTGGACGCTCTTTGGCGGTCTCGGGAAGGAACAGTCCCGAAGCGGTCTTGGTTTCGGGTTCGAGGGGCTTGATGAGAATGCGATCTTCGAGGGGGCGAACGTTCATCGGTAACTCCGGTGGTAAATCGTGTGAGTCGTAGTTTCTTGAATCGGTGAAGGATGGAGTGCGGAAGAAGCCTGCTGGGATCAGAACCCGCCCATGCCACCCATGCCACCCATGCCGCCCATGCCAGGCATCCCGCCGCCCATACCACCCATGCCACCGCCGTGGCCGTGGCCGTGATCGTGGCCCTTGTCGTCCTTCGACTTCGGCGCTTCCGTGATGGTGCAGTCGGTTGTTAGGAGCAGAGCGGCGACGCTCGCTGCGTTCTGCAGCGCGGTGCGATCGACCTTTGCGGGCGTAATGACACCCTGCTTCATCAGATCGCCGTACTCGAGGGTGAGGGCGTTGAAGCCCTCGTTGTCCTTCATCTCGCGCACTTTCGCGACAACGACGGTGCCTTTTTCACCAGCGTTGTCGGCGATGGTGCGAAGGGGAAGCTGAAGCGCTTCCTCGACGACGTCGACGCCGTGCTTCTCTTCACCGTGGCAACTCTTCTTCACTTTCTCAAGCGAAGCGAGTGCACGGATGTAGCTCACGCCACCGCCTGCGACGACGCCTTCAGCGACCGCTGCACGGGTCGCGTGCAGAGCATCTTCGATGCGCGACTTCTTCTCCTTGAGTTCTGCTTCGGACGCAGCACCGACGTTGATCTGAGCAACGCCACCTGCGAGCTTCGCGAGACGCTCCTGCAGCTTCTCGCGGTCGTACTCGGAGTCGGTGCGATCGATCTCGGCGCGGATTTGGTCGACGCGTCCCTTGATCGAACTCGATGAGCCAGCGCCCTCGATGATCGTGCACAGGTCGGCGGTAATCTCAACCTTCTTTGCTTGTCCGAGTTGAGCGATCGTGACCTTGTCGAGTTCGATACCGAGATCTTTCATGATCGCGGTTGCGCCGGTGAGGGTCGCGATGTCGTCGAGCATGGCCTTGCGACGATCGCCATAGCCTGGCGCCTTCACCGCGCACACGTTGAGCACGCCGCGCAGTTTGTTGATGACGAGTGTCGAGAGCGCTTCGCCCGAGATGTCCTCGGCGATGATGAGAAGCGGCTTCTTCGTGTCCATCACCTTCTCAAGGAAGGGGACGAGCTTTGTGATCGAGTCGATCTTGTCTTCGTGAATGAGGACTAGACACTTCGAGAACTCGACAGTCATGTCGTCGGCGTTCGTAACGAAGTTCGACGACAAGTAGCCTCGGTCGAACTGCATGCCCTCAACGACGTCGACGGTCGTCTCGAGTCCCTTTCCCTCTTCGACCGTGATGACGCCGTCCTTGCCCACTTGCGCGAATGCGTCGGCCATGATCTTTCCGACGGACAGATCGTTGTTTGCCGCGATGCTCGCAACAGAGGCGATGCCGCCGGGCACGTTCGCCACCGGCCTCGCCGTCGAGCCGATATGTGCGACGACCGCTTCAACAGCCTTCTTCATGCCGCGAACCAGCGCGTTGGGCTCGACACCCGACGCCAGCCGCTTCGCACCGGCCTTGAAGAGGGCTTCAGCCAGAACTGTCGCGGTGGTCGTGCCGTCACCAGCGTCGTCTGAGGTCTTGCTGGCGGCTTCCTTCACGAGCTTCGCGCCCATGTTTTCAACCCTGTTCCTCAGCTCGATCTCTTCAGCAACGGAAACGCCGTCCTTCGTGACAGTGGGTCCACCCCAGCTCTTGTCGAGGACGGCGTTTCGGCCGCGGGGACCGAGGGTGCTTTTGACGGCGGCTGCGAGCTTCTCGACGCCGCTCAGCAGTTGCTTGCGGGCATCAGTGTCGAAGGCGAGTTCCTTGACGGCCATAGTGATCAGATCTCCAAGCGGCTGGTGAACCGGTTGAGGTGAGGACTGCGAGAAGGGACGGCTTGAGACGGCAATCGGGTTGGATTCCGCCCCCCGACAGGTGGTGCCGAGTCAACGGGCCGCCGCAGGGGAGTTGGCCGCATAGCGACGCGCGTGCCAGTTCCCAGCGCGGTGTTTGCGGGGCCGAAGACGCATCTATGCCAGTCAATCGCCCCGGTATCAACGAGGATCTCGGCTCAGCCTGCTGACAGACGGCGGGTGATCAAATCGATCCCTGCCAAGCTGGCAGGAGCTGAGCAGCGATCATTTCACCGGCTCGGGCACCGGCGTCGGCCCGGCGGCCGCGGCTGCCGGTTCGCGATCGATGACGCGCTCGAGAAGCGGCTGCCACCACGCGAGGGCTCGCCACACCCAGAACGCGTTTCCCAAGAGGTAGAAGAATCCGATGATTGTCATCGCGAGGCACGCCGCCGACACGAGGCGAAGCGCGGTGGTGGCGTCGTATCCAACCCACGGTTCGAGCAGTTCGGCAGCGAGGTAGGTTGCGACGCCGAGGAGGATCGCGGATTCAAGCGGGCCGATTCGCTGGCGACCTGCGGGGCTGGCGCGGTAGTTCCGGCTCCAGCGCCCAAGGTCCGCGAGAAGCGGAGACAACGCGAGGAGCGTCACGGCCGCGGGTGGCCCGGCTGGGGCGAGCCCGAAGTTTGATGCTCCCGCAAACGAGGCGGCCAACCACCCTGCGATGCCCGCGAGGAGCCCAACGCGAACGAGCGCGCGGGGCTTGATGGCAATGATGAGGACCGCTGCGCTCACGAGTGCGAGCGCGAGCGCGAGCGGGGGAAGCGCGACGAGACGGACGACGAGCGTGCTTGGGAGAAACTCCGAGAGGCGAGTGTGCCACGACCCGGGTGGGAGCGTCGTGATCAGCACTGACGCATGAGACACGACCTCGGTGACCACGGCGGTCGTCAGTGCCAGCATGAGTACGAGAAGGCTCCACGCTGCGGTTTTTGGCCGGCGAAGTGGCAGGAGCGCAGCAATCTCGGGGTCGATTCGTGCGGCGATGGAATCGAGCAGTTCGAGCCCGCACTCTGGACAGAGACCGTCGGCGTGAAGACCGCGCAGGTCGTACTTGCAGCGCAAGCACGGCAGAGTGTCAGCCACGCGAAGAGTGTGAAAATCAGCCACAAGGAGACGCTGTGCGAGGGTCTGGCAGCGCGATGGACGGACGCAACGGGAGCGGCGTCGGGAGGGAACGAGCCGCAGGACACCCACTGCTATACTCCGCCCCCCTCGTTTGCTCAAGCGGGAAGTTGTCGCCCGCAGCGGAACGCGCGGCTTTCGTTGTCCTCGCCGAGATGGTTTCCTAGGCGACGACCTCCGGTCTTGTGTGCCTATCGGCCTATGCGCGAGGCGATCGAACAACTCCGACGGAACATTATGTCCGTCTACATGGGCAACGCGCAGGCGGTCGACAGGCTCATCGTCTGTCTTCTCAGCCGGGGTCATTTGCTCATTGAGGACGTGCCCGGCGTCGGAAAGACCGTTCTGGCGAACGCGCTGGCGAAGAGCTTGCGCTGCTCGTTCTCCCGTATTCAGTGCACACCTGACCTCTTGCCCTCGGACGTGACGGGCGTGAGCGTCTTCCTGCGCGAGGGGAACGACGGTGCGGGCAAGTTTGAGTTCCGCCGCGGTCCGATCTTCGCCAACGTCGTCCTAGCCGATGAGATCAACCGAACGACGCCTCGCACCCAGTCGTCGATGCTCGAAGCGATGAGCGAGGGAACCGTTTCCGCCGAAGGTCAAGTACTGGCGCTGCCGCAGCCGTTCATGGTGGTGGCAACACAGAACCCGTATGAGTTCGAGGGCACGTACTTCCTGCCCGAAAATCAGCTCGACCGGTTTCTTATGCGTATTTCGCTGGGCTATCCGTCACCCGACGATGAGTCGCGAATCCTCCAACGACAGCCAGCGCGTACGACGCTGAAGGATCTTCAGCCCGTGCTCAGCGCCAGCGACGTGGTGGCAATGCAGGAGAACGTCGATCGCGTTCGAATGGAAGCCTCGCTCCGCGATTACGTCATTGCGATTGCCGCAGCGACGCGCGAGCACGAGGACTTGCAGGTCGGCGTGAGCCCGCGTGGATCGCTGGCGCTCGCACAGGCCGCGCGCGCCACGGCGATCCTCGCCAATCGCGACTACTGCGTGCCCGAGGATGTTGTGCAAAACGTCCTACCGATATGCTCGCACCGCGTGATTAGTAAGTCGTACATGCACACTGGCGACACGCAGACGACGCGACGTGTGATGCAGCGAGTGCTCGAGACCGTTCCCAGCCCAGCGTGAACCAGCCCAGCGTGAACCAGCGCAGGAGCTTTTCGAGAACCATGCGCCGAGCGGTCGTTCTTCTTTCGGGTGGTATGGACTCTGCGGTGTCACTCGCCGAGGCTCACGCTGCGGGCTTTGAATCGCACGCGCTGAGCTTCGACTACGGTCAGCGGCATCGTGCGGAACTCGATGCGGCCGCACTCGTCGCGCGTTCACTCGGTGCGGCGCAGCACGTGACTGTCAACCTCGATCTTCGCGCGTTTGGTGGAAGCGCGTTGACCGCGAATATCGACGTCCCCAAGGATCGCATTGGGGATCGGATTGGGGATCGCATTGGCACCGATCGCACCGCGCAAGAGATTCCTATTACCTATGTGCCGGCTCGAAACACGATGTTTCTAGCGGTAGCGCTCGGGTATGCCGAGACGGTCAACGCGCACGACATTTTTATTGGCGTGAACGCAATCGATTACTCGGGATATCCCGACTGCCGCCCCGAGTTCATCGCGGCGTTCGAGCGGATGGCGAACCTGGGAACGAAGATGGGCGTGGAGGATCGTGACATACGAATTCACACGCCGCTCGCGCTGATGTCGAAGCGCGACATCGTGCTTCGTGGTGCGCAGCTTGGTGTCGATTTCGCGATCACGCTCACGTGTTACGACCCGCTGGGCGGGCAACCTGGTCGCGCCGGTCGCGCCACACCATGCGGCCACTGCGATGCGTGCATCTTGAGGGCGCAGGGATTCCGCGAGGCGGGGATTGCTGACCCGGCTCAGCCTCAGTGACGCAACCGCTGCCGCGCTCGGCGATACTTCGGGCTTCGTCTCTCCGAGGGCCCGATCTGTGCTGCACGCGATCCTTCTCGCCTCCTGCGTCGTTCTCTTCGGTCAGCCGCTCCAAGATCCGAAGCCGGTGGCACCGACGCCGCCCGCTCGGTCGGTCGCGGAAACGCAGGGAGCGCAGGGCTACTACCGCATGCCGACGGTGGATGGCGAAACGGTTGTCTTCGTTGCTGAGGGAGATCTGTGGCGCGTCGACGCAGCGGGCGGTCGAGCGACACGACTGACATCGCATCCGGGCGAGGAGCGGCAGCCGGCGATCTCGCCAGACGGAACGCTCGTCGCGTTTGCTGGTGGCTACGAGGGCGCGCGCGAGGTGTACACGATGCCGCTTGGCGGAGGACTGCCGACGCGGCGCACGTTCGACGCGATGCCACCGTCGTTCGTTGGCTGGACGAAGTCGGGCGATCTTCTCTATGCGAGCGACGCTAGTACCCCGCGTCGTGCCGCGCGACTTTTCCGGCATGACATCAAGACCAACGAGCGGGTGCTCGTTCCCCTAGCACAGTGTGCTGACGGTGCGTTTGTGAGCGAAAACGACCTTGTTTTCACGCGCCTCAAGTTCCAGGGCAGCCACACCGATCGCTACCAAGGTGGTACAGCGCAGCAGCTCTGGCGCTTCACCACACCAACGGTCGGCACTCGCGGCGATGAGGCGAAGCCGCTAACGAAAGACTACGACGGCACGAGCAAGGCGCCGATGGTTGATTTCGCTGGTGGACCGGCGAGCAATGAACGCGTCTACTTCATCTCCGACCGTAGTGGCCGCATGAATGTCTGGTCGATGAAGCCCGATGGCAGCGACCTCAAACAGCACACAAAGCACACGGATTTCGACATCGGTGGAGCGTCCATCGACAGGGGCCGGATCGTTTACCAACTCGGTCCAGATCTCTGGTCGCACAACGTCGCGAGCGAAGTCTCGCAGAAGTTAGTGGTCACGCTTGAGTCTGACTTCGATCAAACGCGCGAACAGTGGATCACCGGTGCCGCCAAGGAAGCGAGTTCAGTCGCGATTTCCCCGAAGGGCGACAAGATCGTCGTCACGACGCGTGGCCACCTCTTCGTCGTGCCGGCGAAGCAGGGGCGCACCGTCGAGGTCGATCGCCGCACGGGCATTCGGTATCGCGACGCGCGATTCCTCAACGACGACACGCTCGTCGCCATCTCGGACGAGTTCGGCGAGCTGGAACTCGTCACCATTCCCGCCAACGGCCTCGGTGCGCCGACGCGCCTGACGACGGACGGAACGACGGTGCGCTGGGAGGCGATCGCCTCGCCTGACGGAACCAAGATCGCGCACACCGACAAGCGACTGCGCCTGTGGATATACGACATCGAGAAAAAGTTGAACACGCTCGTGGAAGAGAACACGATCGACGACATCAACGATCTCTCATGGTCGGGCGATTCACGCTGGCTCGCGTACGTATCGCAAGCTGCGAATGCCTACCGGACGATCAAGCTCTGGCCAGCAGACGCGAACGCGACCCCGAACGGACCCGCCACCACGCTCATCGCGACGGGTGATCGCTACGACAGCTATCGACCTCAGTGGAGCCCCGACGGCAAGTGGCTCTGGTTCTTGTCCGATCGAACGTTCCGTTCCGTTGTCGGAAGCCCATGGGGACCGCGTGCACCGGAACCCTACTTGGACAAAACCGGGAAGATCTATGCCCTCGCGCTGAAGGCGGGACAGCGCTGGCCCTTCCAAGCCGACGACGAGGTCGAACTCGCGAAAAAGAAGGCCGAGGCGGACACGAAACCTGCGGAGCCAGTCGCGAAGGACGAAACGAAGAGCGATTCGAAGGTTACTGAAAAGGCTAGTTCCGACGGCAGCAAGAGTGAGAAATTGGAGAAGCCGGCGCGGGTCGAGATCGACGCCGACGGACTAACGACGCGCCTGTTCGAAGCGCCGGTGCCAGCGACGAATCTGAGTGCCTCACCGCTCTTGGTGACAGGTAAAGCGATCTTCTGGATTGCATTGGAGCAAGAGGATCCTTCAGCCAAGGGACCTCCGGGTGGCTCGCTCACCGCACTTACGATTTCCAACGAAAAGCCTGAGCCGAAGGTAGTGATGAGCGGTGTGCGCAGCGCCGCGCTCTCCGGCGACGGCAAGAAGATTCTCGTTCGGAAGGGCGAAGCGTGGTCAATCATCGACGCGCGGCCCGAGCCAGCGAGTAGTGGTGAGAAGGGCAGCGCCGACAAGAATGCGATTGATCTTGGTGGCATCTCGCTGGCCATCACGCCGCGAGCGGAGTGGCACCAAATGGCGATCGACGCGTGGCGCCTGCTGCGCGATTATTTCTACGACCGAAACATGCACGGTGTCGATTGGCGTGCGACGCTTGAGAAATATCTTCCGTGGGTCGACCGCGTGCGCAGTCGCGAAGAGCTGTCGGATGTGCTGCAAGAGTTGACGGGCGAGCTTTCGGCACTGCATCACTTCGTGCGCGGCGATGTGCGGCGAGGTAACGACAAGATCGAGCCCGGATCGCTCGGGGCGGAGCTGGTTCGCGACGAAGCTGCTGGCGGATGGCGCGTCGTATCGATCCCGCTGAACGACCCCGACGAACCGTCTGATCGTCCGCCGCTGGCCGCGCCGGGTGTCGATGTGAAGCTGGGTGACGTGATCGCTTCGATCGATGGTGTGCCGACGCTTTCGGTGCCGCACCCCTCGGCGCTCTTGCGCGCGAAGAGCGGCCGTCAGACGTTGCTCAAGGTCCTCCCGAAAGGTGGCGGCGAATCACGTGACGTCATCGTGACGCCCATCGACGCAGCGGCGGACGGCGAGCTGCGCTATCGCGGCTGGGAACTTGAACGGCGCAAACTCGTTGAAGAACTCGGCGCTGGCGATCTCGGCTACGTGCATCTCCGCGCCATGGGCGGCGAGGACTTCTCCGATTTCGCCCGCGACTTCTATCCGGTCTTCAATCGCAAGGGGCTCATCGTCGACGTTCGCAGTAATCGGGGCGGCAACATCGATAGTTGGATCCTGAGTCGCTTGATGCGCAAAGCGTGGATGTATTGGAGCCAGCCAGCGGGTCGCGCGCCGAGTTGGAACATGCAGTACGCGTTCCGAGGTCCGATCGTCGTCTTGTGCGATGAGAACACGGCGTCGGATGGTGAGGCATTCGCAGAAGGCTTCCGCCGCCTTGGGCTCGGAAAGGTGATCGGCACGCGAACGTGGGGCGGGGAGATCTGGCTGAGTTCAAGTAATCGCCTCGCCGATGGCGGTATCGCGAGCGCTGGTGAATACGGAGTGTTCGACGAACGCGGCGCGTGGCTGATTGAGGGCCGGGGTGTCGAACCTGACATGACTGTCGATAATCTTCCGCACGCGAGCTTCCTCGGCGACGACGCGCAGCTTAAGGCTGCGATCGACGAACTCAAGCGCGCGATCAAGGAGAAGCCGGTTGATCTCCCGCCGGTTCCGCCGGCACCGAATAAGAGCGCTCAGAAATAGCTGCGATCGATCTGCGTCATCGCAGCGATTTGACGAGTGACGCGAAGAGCGGGATTCGCCATGCGCCAGCATCGGCTCGTGCATTCGGCGCTCTTGTCGAGAGATCAGGATCCTTCAGCTATCCGCAGATCTTCTCGCCAAACCGGGCATCGATATCGAGTTCGGCTACGTCTCCCTCTCGAATGGCTGGACGCAGAAAGTCGCACCGATTGTCACTTGTCCGCGCGCTTTGTCGCCTTCGTCTTCGTCACCTTTTTCGTCGGCGTCGCGTCGAGCAAGAACTTCAGATCGTCCTTCGTCATGGATCCGAGCGGTCCGGCGTCCTCGGCCACGATCGCGTCGGCAATCGCTCGCTTCTTCTGCTGAAGCGTCAGCACGCGCTCTTCGATCGTGCCAGCGCTGACGAGGCGCATCGCGTGCACCGTGCGCGTTTGACCGATGCGGTGCGCCCGATCAATCGCTTGCGCTTCGACCGCTGGATTCCACCACGGATCGAGCAACACAACCCGTTCGGCCGCTTGCAGATTGAGCCCGACGCCACCCGCCTTGAGACTCAAGAGGAAGACCGAGCAGCCCGCGTCGGTCGCGAACCGCTTCACGCGGTCGGCGCGGTCGCGCGTCTTGCCGTCGAGGTACTCGAACACGATGCCGCGGTCATCGAGTTCCTTCTTCACGAGCGCGAGGAAGCTCGTGAACTGTGAGAACACGAGCGTCTTGCGGCCTTCTTCGGCCGATTCCTCGAGCATAGGCATGAGTGCTTCGAGCTTGCCGCTGCCAGCATGTCCGCGGCGCTTATCGGCGAGCACCGGGTGGCAGGCGATTTGGCGTAGCCGGAGTAGTCCTTCGAGGACTTGCATCTGCGCCTTGCCGAAACCGACCGCGTCGATTGTCCCGAGCAACTCGGCGCGGATGCGGGCGCGCAGCGTTTCGTAATGCTCGCGCTGGTCTTCGGTCATATCGCACAGAATCGTTTGTTCGATGCGCTCGGGGAGATCCTTCGCAACTTCCTGCTTCGTGCGACGCAGCAGGAACGGTCGCACCGATTTGCGAACGAGTTCGAGATCGTCCGCGTCGCCGGTGCCAGCCAATTTCTCGAGTCGCTGTCCAAGTCCCGGATTGAGGAAGCTCATCAGGCTCCACAATTCGCCGAGATGGTTCTCGATCGGTGTGCCCGTCATCGCGAGTCGGTGATTTCCCACGAGGCACTTCGCAGCCTTCGCCGTGCGCGATGTCGCGTTCTTGATCGCCTGCGCCTCGTCGAGAATGACATAGTCGAAGCGACGCTTTGCCAATCGTTCAATGTCGCGCAGCAGTGTTCCGTAAGTCATGATCGCGACATCGCACGACTTAAACGTCGCGTCGGTGAGCGAGCGATTCGATCGCGTGAGATCGACGACGCGGAGTTTCGGCGCGAATCGCGCTGCCTCGTCCTGCCAGTTCCGCACGATCGATCGTGGCACGACAATCAGTGACGGCAGCGGAGCCAGCTTCGACTTCGTCACCTTCTTCTTGGTCTTCTTCTTGCTCGACTTCGCGACGGCCTTCTTCGAAATCGTTTCGTTCTCTTTCGCGATCTCCTTGACCTGATCGCCGCGCCGCTGAGCGAGCATTGCTAACACTTGGACGGTCTTGCCGAGCCCCATTTCGTCGGCGAGGCAACCGCCGAAGCCGAGTTGGCGAAGTCCTTGGAACCACCCGAGTCCGTGACGCTGATAGTCGCGCAAGGTGCCACCGAAGCCAGCGGGGGGGTCGAGCGGCGGGGGCGTCTCGAATGACTGCAAGCGATCACGCAACTCGCGGAACATCAGATTGTCGTTGGGCTGCCCCGCTGCTTCGAGCAGTGAATCGAGGATCAGCACGTCGGACCGATCGAATCGCAACTCGTCTTCGTCGCGACGTGCGAGAAGTTTGGCGAGTTTTCGTAGAACCGCGCGAAGCTTCTCTGGCACGAGTACCGACGTGCCGTCAGAGAGTGGCAGAATCTCGATCGCGTCGGGATTGCGCTTCGCCGCTGCGACAAGCTCGCTCAGCGGGATTGCGCCGTCAGCCGTCTCGAGGGCCCCGTTGAGTTCGAACCAGTCGACGCCGCTCGTGATGTCGAGGTTCCAGGCGCCGCCAGCGCGGGCCTGCTGCTTCGCCATCTCCACGACAAAGCCCGCCGCGGACGCTGACGACAGCAGTTTCGGAAGGTTGGCCCGCGGTGCTCGCCACTGACGGTCGCCGCTGCCTCGCGCTTTCCGGAGAAGTTCGCGGCCAGCTTCCGCGATGTTCCATTCGAGCCTTCGATCGCCGCGGGGAACGCACATCGCTGGCGCGGCGATGTCGTCAACGATGCGGTGTTCGCGTGGGTCGCGATCGACGACGATGTCTTCGTCATCGGGATTCACGTAGCGCGCGAGCGGCATCAGATCGATCGTCGCGCGACGGCCTCCAGTGTCGAGTCTGAGCACGCGAATCGGCGCGGCGTCGAAGTAGGTGATGCCGAACTTCGTGGCGACGTGCAGTTCCGGTCCGTCGACGGTATCGCTCGCACCGTCGCTCCAACTCGACTGACGCAAACCGTCGAGCAGCAGCGGCATCTCTTCAGGCGTATAGCGTTGCGGCCCCTGCACAATCAAGATGTCGCAGCGATCGCCGAATCCGCCACGATGCGTCCAGCCATGGGTGGCCCCCTCGGATGGAGCAAGTCGAGCCTCGGGGGCGCCGCTCTCGATGATCGAGTCGTCGAGCACAAAGAGACTGCCGACGCGCGCGAACGCTGGTTGCAGACAGTCGATTGCCGACTCCCCCGGCGCGACGAGGCGGGCCCAGCGCATCGCGCCGTCGCCATCGGGGCCGAGATGGATTTCTGCGGACCACTGGATGTCGCCCTTCCAGCGAAGCGCCGGACCGATGGAGAGTCGGCCGCGGCGCTGATGCATGCGCCCCGCCTTCGCCGCGAGCGCGAGGATCGCGGCGCCAGCAACGTGATCGACTGCGCCCGAGCGAGTGCGCGTCACGTCGGATTTCTCCATGATCGCGATGATCTCGCGGTCGATCGGATCGAGCTCCATTTGGCGCACCACAAAGAAGGGCTCGAGTCCGAGTGTTGTCGCGCCAGACTGAAGCGTGATGCGGCGATAGCACTCGATGGTGCCGCACGTGCCTCCACCGGTTGCTGGCACGAGCGCGTAGGCGAACGGAGGCGGCGCACCGGGAATCGGGGGAGCGAGCGTTGGCCGCCATGCATCACCCATCACGAACTGCGGTGCCGACCGAACCTCGTTTCGCCCCAATGGCGGTCCATGCTGTTGCCCCGGTTGCTGTGGACGCCCGTGGCCGTGCCGCTGCTGCTGATCGCGACCGTGACTCTGCGGCGGCGATGCACCACCGATCTGGTTCGGCGTCCCGGGAGTCAGCGCGGGACGCAGTCGTTCGACATCGAGGCGGATCGTGCGGCTCGGCCACGTCCATCGTCGTTGACGAAGACCTTCAAGGATAAACGCGACGATGTGCTTGCACGGCGCGACGCGGTCCGCGAAGTAGGGGCATGAACACTGACAGGCGATGCGTCCGTCGTCGCGCACGTCAAGGCTAACCTTGTAGCGATCGGTACCTTCGACCAATCCTTCGACACGAGTGCGCTGCCCGCCGGATTTCGGATCGGGCCAACGATCAGTTCGGTGGATCGTGACGATCTTGTCGACATCGCCACGCATGGCGATCCACACGCCGCGCTGCAACACCTCCGGCCGCACTTGCGATGCAAGCGCGGCCATGACCGGCGATGAACTCGTGGCTCCCACCTCCGACGACATAGTTGCGATGCTACCGCGAGTTCGCCGGTTCCCGCGAGTCGGGAATGGCATTCTTTCCGACGAAACGTCCCGCATGGGTCAGTCGGCCGTCAACCGCACGAAACCCGCGTCGATGAATTGCCCGCCGCGGGTTTGCTGGCAACGCACGGCGAGTACGTGCTCGCCGGGTGTCAGTAACGCGATCGCTTCAGGGCTGAGTTGTACGCGGCCGTAGGTGGATGAATAGCCAGGTAGCGTCGCGATTTTCGTGCCGTCGACCCACACCTCTGCGTCTTCGTCGTGGTGGATGAAGAGATGAGTCGGGCGGTCGGCCTCGGAGAGGGTGAACCGGCGGCGAATCGCGATTGTCGAACTCTTCCACTCGGTGCCGACGACGGCACCCGGAGTCTGTTCTGTCCCGAATCCGCCGGGGCTCTCCCGCCATGACGAATCATCGAAATCGCGGGCGGTCCAACCCTCTGGCGCGGCGCCCTCAAGGGAGCGCCACAGGGGACGCTTCGAGGCGTCTTGCTCGTCGAGGCCTGACGGCACGATCGTCGTTTGGGAGCCCCGGTCAACGAGGCTATTCGCAAGATCGATTGCCCGACGATTGATCGCGCCGATTCTCGCAGAGTTGATCTTGATGACATCGCGGTCGTAGGTCATCAGTCCGTTGATCTCCACTTCCACGTCTGTGGTTTGCGTGTAGATCGCGCCGGAAATCCCGTCGATGGCCTGTTCGGCGAGTTCCGAAACGAGCCGCGCGTAGCTCTCTTCCAGCGCGCCGGGACGATCAAACTTTTGATAGCCCCACCCCGCATCGCTCCACACATGCCCAGGTACCGCGAGCGCGAGTCCACCAAACTCACCGAAGACGTTCGCTCGCTTCGCATCGCCGGGTGGTGCCTTGCCAGCAACGCTTGACGCGTAGTCGTGGATGTCAAAGATGTCGCCGGTGCCGCGATCGATCCATCCGCTCGCGGCGTTGACGAGGCGCGTCGGATCTCGCTCGCGGATGAGCTTGACGATTCGGTACGTATCGAACTGCCCCCAACCTTCGTTGAACGGCACCCACATGATGATCGATGGAAAGAACGATCGCTGCTCAATCATCGCGAGGAGTTCGCTCTCGTAGACGCGAGCTGACTCCTCGCCGCGGGTGGCATCGGCGTCGGCGGGTCCTATGTATGGACCGCTCGACGGCATGTCCTGCCAAACGAGGAGCCCAATGCGGTCGCACGCGGCATACCACGTTGCTGGCTCAATCTTGACGTGCTTCCGGACGGTGTTGAAGCCGAGCGCTTTCGTGACCTCGAGGTCGTAGGTCATCGCATCGATCGTCGGCGCGGTGTAGAGGCCATCGGGCCACCAACCTTGATCGAGGAGTCCGAGCATGAAGTAGGGCTTGCCGTTCAGAAGGACGCGCGGGAAGCCGAGTCGATCGCGCTTCACTTCAATGGTTCGGAAGGCGACGTAGCTCTTCGCGATGTCGGCACCATAGCGCAAATCGACGCGATAGAGACGAGGCGTTTCCGGAGACCATGATTGAACGTTCGGAACGTCTAGGACAGTGGTTTTGTTGACCGGCACAAATGCCTGGATGACCGGAGGGCCGTCTGGATTTTCGGGCCATCGCACCGAGACTTCGACGGCCGCGCCCTCGGCGACGGCACCGCGCACCGTTGGCGTGATTGCCAGCGTGCTGTGCACGAGATCGGGAGCGAACGTGACGTTGTCGATCGATCGCTCGGGCACCCACTCGATCCATACCGTCTGCCAGATGCCAGTGACCGAGGTGTACCAAATGCCCTCGGGGCTTCGGACCTGCTTGCCTCGTGGCGGCTCATATCCGCCGCTCTGATCGGCCGGTGCGTCGCAGGGATCCCAAGCCTGGACTATCAACTCGTTGTCGCCAGCCTTTACTCGATCGGTAATGTCGAACGAGAAGGACGAGTAACCACCCGTGTGATCGCCGACGACAGCGCTGTTCAGAAAGACCTTGGTTCCCCAGTCGACTGCCTCGAAGTGCAGTAGCACGCGTCGCCCCTCGGGCGTTGGCGGCAGCGTTACGGTCCGGCGATAGAAGAGTCGCGAGTCTTTGTCGATCGAGCGCGTCACGCCCGACAATTGACTCTCGAGTGGGAAGGGCACCACGATCTGGCCGTCAGGTGCGGCCGGGAAGTCGAGTCCTGCGTCCATCGGCTTGATTGCGTAGTCCCAGATTCCGTTGAGGCTCATCCAGCGATCGCGCACGAGCTGTGGACGCGGGTACTCGTCGTGCGGGTGCTCGCGGGAGACGAGCGCCGCCCAGCGAGTTTTCAGCGCGGGGGTCGCTGGAGGTCCGAGTGTTGTGCCGAGCGCCGCAGCGATCATCAAGGCGAGCATGCGAGCACGGTAACGCAGCGCGCGGCGGTTCGCGCGAAGCGCGGTCATTCGATTTGGTGGATCGCCAAGGCTCCCCGTGAGCGAGTCAGATATCCAAGTTCTTCACTTCGATCGCATGTTTCTCAATATATGCGCGGCGCTGCTCGACGTTTTCGCCCATCAGAATCGTGAACAGCGCGTCGGCTTCGCTGGCGGAGTCCCACGAGACGCGGAGAAGCGTCCGGTGCTCTGGATTCATCGTGGTCTCCCAGAGTTGCTTCGCCTCCATCTCGCCCAGTCCCTTAAATCGTTTGACTTCGATGCCGCGCCGACCGACCTCGTGAAGCGTCTTGATGATTGAAGGAACATTCGCGGCCTCGACCATCTCGGTTCGAGCGCCATCGCCCCGCGCTTCTCCATCTGTCGGGGGCTTTGCGGCCTCCGCTGTTTCAACTTCGCTCATGTCGCCCGCGTCATCGGCTTCGTCTGTCGTCTTCGGCTTGGCCTTGGCCGCGCCGTCGACGATCCAGCCGTATCGCGTCGGCAATCGATCGCCGGTGAGTGACTCCTCTTGCACGAGGGCCCAGTCGTCGATGGAAATGCTGCATGCCGCGAGTTCACGGAACAGGCGCTCCAACTCGCGGTTCTCATGCAACTCGCGCAGTGCAGCCGCGCGTCCTCGCGCGGTCGCACCGGCTTCTGCTGCTACGTCATCGAGTGCGAGTTTCTTCTCGCGCACAACGTTGCGGGCGTCTTGTTCGCTCCAGAAAAGCTCGTCGCCTTCCTGCCATGCGAGATGCCACGTTGGTAGCCGCCCGCCGCTCGCGCCCGTACCCGCTGGATCGCGACGGCGCGACTCAAGCAACCGCGTGAACAGAATGCCGCGCCGCTGCGAAACGCCGACCAGTTCTTCCAATCGAGTCAATGTTTGAATCAGGCGCCGAAGTTCTTGTCCCTCGATGACGCGCGTTGGTGCGCCGTCATCGTCGCGCACGGCGAGCTTCGCGTGCTTGAGCGCCATCTCCACTAACGTCTCGCTGAAGACGCGATCGTTGAGGACGTACTGGTGATCTTTGCCGCCTCGTCCGCGCGAGATGAGGTAGAGCGGCGGTTGCGCGATGTAGATCTTGCCGCGACGCACGAGTTCAGACATCTGGCGGAAGAAGAACGTCAACAAGAGGGTGCGGATGTGACTTCCATCGACATCGGCGTCGGTCATGATGACGATGCGGCCGTAGCGGAGTTTCGCGATGTCAAAGTCGTCGCCGATGCCGCACTGGAGCGCTTGAATCAGGGTTCGGATTTCTTCGAATCCGAGCACCTTGTCGAGCCGCGCCTTTTCAACGTTCAGCAACTTGCCGCGCAGCGGAAGAATCGCTTGGTGCACGTGATCGCGTCCGCCCTTGGCGGAACCACCTGCCGAGTCACCCTCGACGAGGAAAATCTCGGTTTTCTCTACGTCGTCAGAAGCACAGTCAGAAAGCTTGTGCGGCATGCCGCCCGAATCAAGCGATCCCTTCCGCTTGATCAACTCGCGTGCTTTGCGCGCCGCTTCGCGGGCCTCAGCTGCCAGCACGGCACGCTCGCAAATCCGCTTTCCTTCCTTGGGGTGCTGCTCAAGCCACGCACCAAACTTCTCACTGACCGCCTGCGAGACGAGCCCCTCGACCTCGGCGTTGAGCAGCTTCTCCTTGGTCTGGTTGTTGAACTGCGGATTTGGAAGTTTGACTGAGATGATCGCAGTCAATCCTTCTCGCAAGTCGTCGCCTGATGGCGTGAGGTCTTTGATCAGGCCGTTCTGCTTCGCGTAGCCGTTGATCGTTCGCGTCAGCGCGGTCTTGAAGCCTTGCAAGTGCGTTCCGCCATCGACATTGAAGATGTTGTTGCCGAACGGAAGCACGTTCTCGTTCATCGCGTCGGTGTACTGCATCGCGACTTCGCAACGAGTGCCGGTCGCGGGATCGTCCGCCACGAACGCGATCACCGGCCCCTCGACGGCTTTCGTCGAGTTCAGATGCACCACGTACGCCGTGAGGCCGTTGGGATCGTGGAACGTCGCCGAGCGCCGGTTGCCATTGGCATCGACGCGCTCGTCGGTGAGACGAATCGTCACGCCCGAATTCAAGTACGCGAGTTCGCGGAGGCGATGCTCCAGCGATTCCCAGCGGAATGCGGTGTCCGGGAAGATCTCGCGGTCGGCAAGGAACGAGATGCGCGTTCCCGTCTTTCGCTCGTCTTCGGTCAGTTCACTCACCACATGAAGTGGTGTCGCCAGCTTGCCGCGCGCGAACGTGATGACGTAGTCCTTGAGATCGCGCCATACTTCGACTTCGGTCCATTCACTCAGAGCATTGACGCACTTCACGCCCACGCCGTGAAGGCCGCCCGACACCTTGTAGGCGTTGTCGCCGAATTTTCCGCCCGCATGGACTTCGGTCAGGATGACCTCGATTGCTGGCCGTCCATTGATCAGTGGATTGGCGTGCTTCATCGGATCGATCGGCATGCCGCGCCCGTCATCGATGACGGTGCATGAACCGTCGACTCCGATGCGCACCGTGACCGTCGTCGCATGACCCGCCATCACTTCATCGATCGAGTTGTCGACGCACTCGTACACCAAGTGGTGGAGCGCGTTGAGTCCGGTGCCTCCGACGTACATGCCCGGGCGCTTTCGAATCGCCTCGAGACCCTCAAGTACTTGAATCGATTCGGACGTGTAGTCGTCCGAGCCAGCCATGCTGTTCCCAACCATGCTGTTCCCAGCGATGCTGTTCCCATTCATACTGCTGGTCATGCCACCGGAGGAACTGCCGCTCGCCGCTGGTAGGTTCGAGGAAGCGTCGTCAGGCGGTACGGAGGAATTCGCCAAGTTGGTCGCCAAGTTGGTCATGGAGTCGTAGGGCCTTGGGATGAGGCACGAGGGTCGCCATGGGGGAGCAGCGACGAGATGCCGAGTGTAACAGTTCGACCCAATTCTTGCCCCGCCGCCTCCGCCGTAAGTATCTGTCAGAAAAAGTCTTGCGCCCGACCATTGAATCCGTCGTCACGATGCTGCGGTTTGCGCAGTGCGCAGGGGTTCGAGTTGTCGATCTGTAGTCAAACTGCACTCGCGCGGCGGTCGCGCGACACTCGCGCTACACTCGCGACCGTTCCCTCGATGCGCCGCAGACCGGTTTCTTCAGGCTCGCATAGGCGATCGTACAGCCAGACGAGTTCGTATGAGTGAGCTGGAAACAACTTCGACGCCGCGGGGTGCGCGGCGCGAGCCACTCGCCGACACGTGTGATCGCCGCGGATTCTTGGCAATCGCGAGCGCCGCCGTACTCGCTGGCTGCGCGAGTTCGCCAACGCGCACGTCGTCGCTGCCGGATGCGGACTGGAGCGGAACGAAGAGCGGAACGTTAGGCGGTCCTCCACCGATTCCGCCAGCGGCGCCAATCGCGCGGCCGACACCGACTGCGCTCGACGGTGCGACATTTCCCGGCGTGAAGACGCGCGGGGCATGGGCCCAAGGCTCACCAGAGTTCAGCCTCTTGAACCCGATGCTCCCTGTGCGCTACGTCACCATCCATCATGATGGGCTTGACCGCCTGTGCGAGGGAACAGCGTGCGATGAGATGGCGTGCCGAATTGAGCTGTATCGCGTCGGCCACCGAGCCCGCGGTTGGGGCGACATCGGGTACCACTTCATCATCGACCGTGCTGGTGTTGTGTGGGAAGGCAGAAGCCTCAAGTGGCAGGGGGCGCACGTCGCTGATCGCAACGAGGGCAACGTGGGCATCCTTGTGATGGGGAATTTCGAGATTCAGACGCCGACCGCAGCTCAGGCGGTCGCGTTGCGTGAACACACGCGGGCCGTGTGCACCTACTTCAGCGTTCCCTGGAGTCGGGTGTTCAGCCACCGTGAGTGGCCGGGGGCGCACACGCTCTGTCCAGGGCGGAACCTGCAAACCCAGCTCGTCGCGATGCGACGTGCGGAGGGCGGCGCCGCCTAGGTCCGCGCTGATTGCGCGCCGCCCTGCGACCAGTGCTGCGCAGCGTGGCGAATGTTGCGCATTTTCTAGAGCGTGTGCGAACCCTTGTCCGATGCTCTTTTCCACGCGCGAGATTCGAGCGTACCGGCATGAATCATCCAAGCAGCGAATCCTCGTTTGACTCAAATTTGCAGGGTTCTGCGAGCCGTGCGAACTTGAACTCCCTCGGCGGAGGAATCAACGAAAAACTCTTTGATCCAAGGCTCGCTCGTCGAGCGTTTCTTCTCCTCGGCGCAGCGCTCGTCGCTGGATGTGCAACGGCGCCAGCGAGAGATGCGGAACTTCCCGACGCCGAGTTTCCGGGTGGTCGCTACGACGACATTCCTTCGCCACGAACGATCACCCGACGTCCTCCCGTGAAGACCGGCGGGGCGTCGAATGCGAGTGCTTCGAGTTCGTCGGAGGTGCTTCCGGGCGGGTTCATCCCTCGGGCTCGATGGGCGAAATCTGGACCGGACGCGGGCGACATCAATCCCATGTTGCCGGTCAAGAGCATCACGATCCACCACGAGGGTTGGGATCCGTTCACCGCGGACGACTTCGGAGAAACGGCGTCACGGATCGAACATGTGCGGATCGCACATCGCAATGCGAAAGGTGGCGGTTACGCTGATATCGGCTACCACTTCGTGATCGATCGCGAGGGACGAGTGTGGGAGGGTCGCAGCCTCAAGTACCAAGGTGCGCACGTCAAGAAGCACAACGAAGGCAACGTCGGAATCATGTGTCTCGGGAACTTCGAAGAGCAAACGCCGACTCCCAAGCAACTCGCCGGGCTTTCGAAGCAGGTCAAGGTAATGATGGTGCGCTACAACGTACCGATCCGGCGCGTTTACACGCATCAAGAATGGCAGGGTGCGCAGACATTGTGTCCTGGTCGCACACTACAAACATGGGTTAATCGCAAACGACCGACCGCGTTTGCCTGACGCGCCGCCACGGGAGTGGGGGGCACGGGCAAATCGGTTAGCGAAGGGCATTTCGCCCCACGGTCAGGATTCTTAGAGACTGCACAACGAGAGGAGACTACGAACCGCCGTTGCGGTTGGCCCGTGTATCGTCGTCATCAAGCTTCTGCTGGAACGCTGAGTCGCGTGACTCTTGCCTCTGGACGAGCTTCCAGACGACATAGCCAACGGCCGCCATCGCGACACAGGTCCCAAGCCAGATCAATACGTCAGTACCAGTGACCGCGATGAACGTCGTCATGGTACTCAGCGTACGAGCCATCAAGGACGTCCGAAGGCGTGAGGGCCTGAGGATGTCAGATAGGAACCCGGAGCCGGGCGTCGAGCCGCGCAGTGAGGTGCGCGTCGATGCTTCGGAGAGAGTGCCCTACCCACTCTGAGGTGGTCTGATCGGAACCCGGAGGGGAGTGCCCTTCAGACCCACCAACGCTCCCGCCAGACCTTGGAGTCCGCGCTTCGAGGCGGCGGGAAGAATGAGCGGGGCAGAAAGTGAATCCGGGGAACAGACGAGGGTCCGTCGAAAGACGGGCCCTCGGTTCTTCGCTGGGCAGGGTGGCTGAGTTCGCGATCGTGGGCTGTTAGGTCTGCTGCGCGACAGCCGATCGCTCGAATGCTCCGCTCAGATCGGCGTAGAGCGCGCGGAACCTCGCGTAGGGAAGGTCGTAGGCCTTCGCGCACTGCGGAAGTGTGACGTCGCTTGGTGAAGTAGCGGCGGCGTCGACAGCCGCGTCGACCGATTTCCAGACGCCAGCGCCAACGCCCGCGAGCAGCGCGACACCGAAGCCACCTCCCTCATCGCCGCGCGCGGCGGCGACGGGAGTTTGGAAGACGTCAGCGCAGAGCTGACGCCAGAACGCGCTGCGCCCGCCGCCGCCGGACAACTCCACTGTGGACGCTGTCACGCCAAGCGATCGCGCGAGATCGAGATTGTCGCGGAGGCCAAACGTGATTCCTTCAAACACTGCGCGCGTTAGGTGCGCGCGCGAATGCGCCGTACTCAATCCGACAAACGCCCCGCGCGCATTCGGATTGGAATGCGGGCATCGTTCACCGGTGAGGTACGGAAGAAACGTGAGTCCGTCGGCACCGGGTACGATCGTTGACGCCTCGGTCGCGAGTCGGTCGTAGGCATCCGCGGCTTCGATTCGCGCGATCGTGTCGCGGTACCAGCGAAGGCTGCCACCGGCGGACAACATCACACCCATGACGTGCCAGCGTTCGGGCACCGCATGACAAAACGCGTGCAACTCGCCGCGCGGTGCTGGCCGCCACGCGTCGCATGCTGCGAACACCACACCAGACGTGCCGATGTTCACCGAGACCCGACCCTCGCGCACGATTCCGGCGCCGATCGCAGCCGCAGCTTGGTCGCCTGCACCGCCGACGATGGGAATCCCCGGCGCGAGTCCGAGTTCGCTGGCAACGTTCCCCGCGAGCTGCGCCGTGACGACAGGCGATTCGGCGCACTCAGGGAGCGTTGTTCGAGCGATGCGGAGCGCCGTGAGCATCTCCGCGGACCAGCATCGCTTTCCGCAGTCAAAGAGCGCGGTTCCCGATGCATCTGACACTTCGGTCGCGGGCACACCGGACATGCGGTAACGCAGCCAATCCTTTGGTAGCAGATGAGTCGCGGCCCGGCGTTCAAGCTGCGGCTCGTGCTCCCGACACCAGAGGATCTTCGGTGCCATGAAACCCGGGAGCATTCGGTTCCCCGTCAACTCGACGACTCGCTCAACGCCGAGTTCGCGCTCGATGCGTTCGCACTGAGGCGCGGAGCGCTGGTCATTCCACAAAATGCAGGGACGCAGAATCTCGCCGCCAGCGCCGAGCATCACCAGCCCGTGCATCTGACCGGAGAGGCCGATTGCGCCGACATCACGCGCGCGAACGCTCGGCGACGCGAGCGCAGCCCGCACCGCAGCGATGGTCGAGCGCCACCACTCTTCCGGGTCCTGCTCCGACCATCCGGGGCGCGGCGTATTCACCGGATGCTCGCGCGTCGCGCTCGCAACAACGCGCGAGCGTTCGTCAACGATCACCGCCTTTGTCCCTGAGGTGCCGAGGTCAATGCCGAGGAGGAGCATTGGTTCAGCGTACGAGCGTCCGCACACCTGCGCCTCGAACGTACTATTCCCAATCGAATCTCAGCCCGCACCCGTCGAGGAGTTCACTCGTGTTGAAGATTGTGTTACGTCGCGCGGCCAGCCACGCGTTGATAGCGAGCTTGCTCGCGACCGGAATGACTGCCTGCCAATCGAGTCAGCCCACGAAGACGGCGCGCTCCACCGTTCCGACGGAAGTCTGCCCGCGTTGCTACGCGGAGATCGTCTCGGCGCGCGAGATTGCGAACTCGCCCGCGAGCGGGAAGCGCAAGAGTAAGCGCGACGAAGTTCTACGACACCAGTTCTGCGTCGAGTGCAAGAGCGAGACGACTATCTTCACCGAGAACGGGATCCTGACGTTTTGGTGTGCGAGCTGCGCGCCGGACGGCGTCGCGTGCGATCTCTGTAGCCCCAAATCAGCGAGTCCGTCCTCGAGCAAGTAGTGAGGCGGCTCTCACGAGACCGCGTGTGAGATCCGATTTTTCGAGTTCAACACGGCGTTCACTCGACGTAGATGCCTTGAGCGTCGATGATGAACGCGCCGTCCTTCGCGACCTCGCGCACCACGCCAACGACCGTGACCTTGGAGAGTGGTTTGAGTCCGCCAGCACCTTCGGCGGAGACTTTCATGGGCTTGCCGTCGGATCCGACGATCTGCACGGTCGCGAGGCTCGCCTTCATCGTCTCGGCGGTTTCGCAGCAGAAATCCCAAGGGAACTTGCATTTGTCGTCGGGGCGCTCGTTGCACGCCTTGAGTGATGGGTCAGCGATCACGAAGACAGCGCGGCCCTTCACAAAGGGCTCTTTCCGACCACCGACACGTCCGACCAATGTGATCTTGTCGCCAGCCTTCGCGGCAGCTTTCGCGTCGCGCACGGGTTTCGCGTCCTCTGGTTTCTCCTTGAGGAACGTCGCGGCGGGGATCGCGTCCGCGGCGGGGGCCGTTGGTGTGGGTGGTGGCGTCGTCGGCGACTTCGGCGGATCGGCGACGAGCACGGTGGCGAGGAAGAGGGCGGTGAGCATGGAATCTCCGGGAAGAAAGTGAGAAGTTAGCCCGACGACTTGAGTGCGTCGGGTACAGCAAGACGAAGACAACGAATTGCAGGAACGAGCGCGCCCACGACGCCGAGGACGAACGCGGCGGCAAGTCCGGCACCGATACTGACGGCATCGACGACGACCGCAAACGTCCCCATCGATGAGCGCACTGCGACCCCGTCAAGTGCGAGAAGTGCGACGCATGCCGCGAAGAGACCGCCTGCCGCCGCCACGAGCAGCGATTCTTGGAGGAAGCTCAACGCGATAGCTCGACGTCGGAATCCAAGCGCCTGAAGTGTGCCGAGTTCGCGTACTCGCGAGGCAAACGCGGCGTCCATGGTGCCAAGCCCGCCGAGTAGCCCGCCGAAGCCGACGATGGCTGCGGTCGCGACCACGAGCCAGCGCACAGGCGCGAGAAAGCGCGTCAGCGCGGCGTAGTAATCGCTTTCGCGCATTGCCACGAGTTCGAGCTCGATGCGCGTCGCAGCAAATGCTTCCACGTCTGCCTGATCGCCGTCGGGTGTGAGCGCGAGGATCACGCACGAATCGGTGGTGCGCTGCGTCTTGGTCTTCAGCGAAGCGAGGGGCATCCAGATCTCACCATCCATCACGGTACCCGGCGCGGCGAAAATGCCGACGATGGGAAGGGACTCCGCGTCGAGCGGAAGAATGCCGCCCACCGCCACAGTGAGTCCCGCGCGGCGGAGTGATGCGAGGGCTTCGCGTCCGAGCATGACTTCGTTCGTCCCCGGTTCGGGAGCGCGGCCATCCACGATCCGGACCTGGGGGTGCACGAGAAACGCACCAGACGTGATGCCGCGGAAGACCGCACTTGTGACCAAGCGCTCGTGTTCGCCGATTGGTAGCGCTACATGCACCTCAGGAGAAACGAACGAAACGCCGTCATTGCCAGGTGGAAGCGCCAGCACGCCGTCGATGTTCGCTGTTGCAAGGGTCGCGACCTGCGGCGAAATTTCGCTGCGTTCGATGCTCTCTTCGCTTCCGGCACCGAGCAGCATCACGTTTCGTTCAAGTCCACTCGTGCCCAGCGCGCGATCCATACCGCGCACAAAACCGCTTCCTGCAATCGCGAGCAGTGCAACCAGCGCGGCGCTACCAACCGCGAGCCACAGTCGCAGCTGCGAGCGGCCGAGATTCCTGACTGCGTAATCGAGCGGTAGTCGGATCATCGCGATTACGCAGACCTCAACGAGGAGACGATGGGGCGGAGCGCTGCCTTCAGTGCCGGGACGACACTCGCAACCGCGCCGATGCCAGTTGCCCAACCAATGCCAGCGAGCGCTACCACGAATCCCGCAGCGATTTCGACGTTGACGCCTTCGGTGGCCATCGTGAAGCGCCCATAGCGCAGCGCAGCCCACGCGAGTAGTCCGCCGACGCAGCCGCCGAGAAGTCCAATGAGGGCGCCCTCGGTCACGACGAGGGCCGTCACGAGTGATGGCCGAAATCCGAGCGTCTGAAGAATGGCGATCTCGCGTGAGCGATCTTGGAGTGCGAGCGCGATTGCGTTTGTCACGAGCGCGAAGACCGCGATCAGTGCCGCAAGTCCGAGCCAGCGAGCGAAGCGCGCGACTTGCACAATGTCTGCTGCGGCCCGCGCGACGAACGCCTTCTCGGCCTTCGTGCTGGTCGGTGCTGCGTCACGCGCAAACTCCTCGTCGATGGCGGCAGCAACCGCGTCGAGCTGCTTCGGATCGTCGACCTCTACTGTGAACTGCGTGACGATGCCGCCAGTGCCACCTCGGTTTGCGGTCTCCTGCAAGAAGGGAAGGTGGACGTAGGCGACGTTTCTGTCCTGTGGAGCGTCACTCTCGACGATCCCCGCGACAAACACAGCGACGCCCGCAGCTGTGAAACGATCACCAACACTCAGATCGCGCCGTTCCGCGAGTGTGGCGCCGACCATCGCACCGTCACCGCGGCGAGTCCATTCGTCGAGAGATCCGGCGCGCAAGCGCATCGTCGGCATAAGACGGGTCGCGAACGCCTCGTCTGGAACGCCGCGATACGTAATCACGTCGAGAGAGGCGCGGCAGTTGTTGACGACAATCTTGATGGGAATCGCGCTGGCGACGCCAGGAATCGCTTCGATCCGCGCAGCGTAATGCTGAGGTAGTTGGCTCGTGAAGGGACAGAATCGGTTCGCTCGATAGACGATGAGTTTTGTGTCGCGCGCGTCGGCCTCGGTCGCGTCGCGCACACCTCGGTCCATCGCTTCGACGGCGACGAGTAGAAACGACGCGACGGCGACACCGAGCGCGGTCAGCGCCAGTCGTGCAGGTCGGCGCGTCAACTGGCGAATCACGAACGGGAAGAGCGCGTATAGCTTCGTCATACGAGTGCCTCTGCTTCGACGAGCCGACCCTTTTCGAGGTGCAACGTGCGCCGCGCCTGTGCCGCCGTGCGCGGATCGTGTGTCACCATCACGATCGTCTTCTTGCTGTCCTGGTTGAGCCGCGTAAGTAGCGCCATGATTGACGCGGCGCTCTCGCGGTCGAGGTCGCCGGTGGGTTCGTCGGCGAGAAGTAGCGGCGGGTCAGCGACGATAGCGCGAGCAATCGCGACGCGCTGCTCTTGACCGCCTGAGAGCTGCCGCGGAAAGTGATCGTGGCGATCAGCGAGCCCGACGACTTCGAGCGCTGCGCACGTACGCGCATGGCGTTCGCGCTTCGACAATGAGTGCAGCAGCAACGGCAACTCGACGTTCTCGTACGCTGTCAACACGGGCACGAGGTGATAGAGCTGGAAGACGTAGCCGACGCTTCGCGCCCGCCAATCGGCGAGTCGAGACCGCGCCAGTGTTTCGATCGGCTCACCACCAACGATGAGTGTGCCCGAGGTTGGGCGATCAATGCCACCAATGAGGTTCAAGAGCGTCGTCTTGCCCGAACCAGACGGCCCCATCAGCGCGAGGAAATCCCCGGCCTCGATGTTGAGGTCGAGCGCATCGAGCGGCGTGATGGCCACTTGACCACGTTGATAGGTGCGCGTGAGTCGGCGACATTCAATGAACGGCATGAGTGCCTCCTCTTTCGAGCGCGATGCGCACCCGGCTGCCATCGCGGACGTCCGTGGGATCAACAAGAAGATCGCCCGGATTCAGACCCTCGATGACTTCGACCCATCCGTCGAGCGTCGCGTCACCAATGCGGACTCCGCGGCGCTCGGCGATGCCAATGCCGCCGGTGAGCGGCCCGACGACGATCACTGCGTCGTCACGAACGAGAGACTGTGGCGCGAAGAGTTGCTGACGACTCGCGTGGCTCTGGGTACCACCAACGCCTGCGCCACCAATGCGCACACGGCACAGCATGTCGGGCCTGAGCTTGTCGGGCGGATTCTCGATCGCGATTTTGACCTGCACCGTGTTCTTCTGAATGTCGGCTTGTCCGTTAATTCTTGTGACGCGACCGACGAGCGTTGTGTTCGGCAGTACTTCGAGCGTGATCGTCGCGTGATCGTCGATTCCGACCAGCGCGATGTCAGCGTTAGGGACGTCAGCTCGTACTTGCAGCGATGAAGGGTCATAGAGGAGCGCGACGCGTGAGTCCTCTCCGAGTCCGCCGACGCGACTGCCTGGCGCGACGAGTCGCGCGAGAATAACTCCCGCGGATGGCGCACGAATCTCGGTGCGATCTCGGCGAAGCATGGCTTCAGCGAGCGAGCTGCGTGCGATCATTGCTTCGGCTTCGGCGGCCGCGACTTCGGCGTCGGCTATCGCTGCTGCCGCACGTTCGTTGAGAAGGAGCGCGAGCGACGATCGCTTCGCGGTAAGCTCGGCATCGGCTTCGGCGACGACTGCTTCAAGCGCCGTGCGCTTTGCTGGCAGCGCTTCAACCGCAGTGCCTAGCGCGACGAGCCGCAGCCGTAGACGGACGAGCTCAGCCTCGGACACGGAGCCGCTGGCGGACGCAGCATCTTTGCGGCGAAGGTCGTCCTCGACTTCGGCAAGCGTCGCGTTCCGCTCGGCGATTTCCGCGGCGAAGCCCGCGAGCGCCGCCCGGGCCGCATCGGATTTGGCTGCTGCGACAGCAACCGCGCGCGAAGGTTCGGTGAGCGTTGCAAGTTCGCGCCGCGCTCGCTCGGCGTTCGCCTGGAGCGCGACGAGCATCGCGTTCCGGCGGAGCACCTCAGCCTCTGCCTTCGCGACGAGAAGCTCGGCGTCGGCGCGGATGAGGCGAGCGATCGGTTGGTCCTTCAGCACGTGGTCGCCTTCGACAACGAGCACTTCCGCGACAACACCTTCAACGAGCGCGGTGGCAGCGATCGCGAACGGCGCTGGCTCAATCCAGCCTGCCGCTTGTATCGGCGCGTGCTCGGGCTTTGTCGCATCGACGATTGCGGGCTGCGACGCGGCGCGGACGAGAACTGGCGTTGCCTGAACGGTCGGCGCGGGAATGAGCGAGTTCCACGCCGACCAGACGAACACGGCAGTGGTCGCTGCGACAATCGCAATCGGCAGCATGATTCGTGTAACCCAGCGACGCCGCGGCGGGCTGATGGTGCGAGTGCTGGTCATCGTCGACCTCCGGCGAGTGCGCGGTTGAGCGAGATCGCAGCGACGGCTGCCGCGCGACGATCTTCGATCGACTCCAGTGTGCGATCAGCGAGCGCGAGCGTTGCGTCGTGCAATTCGTGTTCCGACGCGATGCCCGCAGCGACCGCCGCTGTAAGGCTCGTTCGTCGCGCTTCAGCGATTCGCCGCGCGGCGTCCGAGCCGTCGCGCCACGCTGACGCCGTCGCAGCGAGTTCGCCGCGGGCCCGAGTGAGTTCGGTCGCGGCGTTCTGCCGCGCGGCACGCGCCGCCCACTGCGCGTCGTCAAGCTTCGCGAGCGCCGTCGCGACGCGCGCGTCGCCGCGGTCGAACAGCGGAACTTCGATGTTCATTGCGGGCCCGAGCGATTGCTCGCCGCTTGACATCCGTTCGTACTCTGCGCCGAGTGCGACGGACGGAATGCGCGACGCGCCAGCGGAGCGGCACTCAGATTCCGCCGCGACTACGAGCGCGTCGGCGGCGGCAACGTCGAGTCGTCGTTCGACCGCATCGGCGACGGTCGTTCTGTCTGCTCGAAGTCCTTGCGAGTCGGGCGGCCACACGTGGTCCGTCGTCCATTCGCAGGTCGACTCGGCGAGACCGATCGATTCGAGGAGTCGGACCCGCGCGGCGACGAGTGCACCTTCCGCCGACGCCACCTCCCGCCGCGCGAGGCTTGAACGCTCCGCCATGAGAAACAAACTTGAACGCGGAAAGTCGCCAGCGCGCACGCGGCCTTCGACGGCACGCGCCGCAGCGTTTGCTGCCACTTCCGCGATCTTCGCGGCGTCGAGTGCTTCTTCCGCGGCTAACACCGTGACGTGATCGGCGCGTACCTCGGCGGCGAGTTTCACTGCCCGATCGGCGGCACTCAGGACATTCGCGCGGAGTCGAGCTTCTTCCGTGGCGACGCGCGAGGGCTTTTGCCAAAGCCACGCGATTTGCTGCATCGCCGCAGCGGTGATCGCCGTGCCGCCTGCGCCAGTGAGCGGCAGTCCGACCCAAAGGCTCACCATCGGATTCGGAGGCGTGTCCGCCTGCGCGACGGCCGCGCGAGCCGCGCTGATGGATGCGACGTCGCGGCGAAGTGCTGGGTTCCGTTCGAGAGCAAAACTGACGGCGTCATCGGCGCTGAGCGAACCGCCCAGCCACGGCGAGACATCGGGTGCTGACGACCACGTTGGCGCAGTGCCAAGTTGCCGCGCGATCGCGTCGCGACTGGCATTGAGATCATCGGTCGAATCGAGAGAGGCACAGGCGCTCGGGAGGACGAGCACGAATACGAGAATCTGCAGCGTGAATGCGCGCATGGACGAACCTCAGAAGAACACGGAGCGCGCGGCACATGCCGCGCGTCAAGACGCGTTTCATCCGAGGTTCAGATGCTGAGAATCGAACTCGACAGCAGTACAGCGCGACCGTGGCTGCACCACAATCGTCCGGGCGGCCACTCGGCGGCAACCGAAGCGAGCGCCGGTTCGAGCGCGGCTGTTGGGGTCGCTGCGATCACCGCTGGCGGAAGCACGCAACCAATCGTGTCGCACGGAACCTTGACCGTGGGTGCCGCACTCGAAGCCTTCGGAGCACAGCACGGCGAGCCACAGTTGCGATCCGGAGTCGGATCACCACCACTCCCGTCGTCGTCGGTCGATGTCTTGTCGTCGGCGTGTTGCTGCGTACCGCATTCGCTGCAGCAGGTGGCTCGGGCTGGGCCAGCAGTGCAATCGGCGCTGGCATCGCGGTTGGTACGGTTCGTCGACCAACCGAGCCGGCAATAGCACCACGGCATCCCGGCTATCAGGAAGAGCGTAATGATGATCCGTGAGAGGGACGGGTTGCGCACGGTGATTGCAGTCGACGGCTGTAACTTCGCCTTCTTCGGCTGGTGTTGGGTTCGAGTGTAGGGAGTTACTCAAGGAGAGAGGAGAGGCGTTCGATGAAAGGAGGATCTTCGCGAGACGATCGCTCCGCGGAAACCGAGAACGACAACGCCCTCTCCGTGCCTAGCGGAGGAGGGCGTCGACATCAGAGAGAGATGTTCCGAGGTGTCGTCGGTGCTGCTGCCTTAGGTGCGGGGTCCAGTTGGTGCCTGCGGCGGCTCAGGCGGTTGCGGTTGCCGAGGACCCCTCGGCCTCGATGGACCACTCGGACGCGCTGCCGGGCCGCCATTTGCTGATCCGCTCCCCGCAGCGCCTCCGGTACTGCCAGCGAGCCGCTCCTCCATCCGTTGCATCATCTCGCTCATCGCCTGCAGCTGCTCCTCCATCATGCGAAGGCGCTCAGCGTCGCCGCTGGTCGATTGCGGAGCACGGAAGCGGTAGAAGCCCGAGTTCGGCTGCGCTTCAGGGACCGGCGGAGCGCCCGGGCCACCGGGTGGCACAGCGACGCGTGGACTCGCTGGCGCGACCAAGTCGCCGAGGTCGATATCGATGTCGTACTGAAAACGAAGCCGTTCCATGAGCTCATTGAGATCGGAACCAACTGCGTCGGTCGTCCACTCTCCGCTGGCGTCGTCACCGGAACCCGGAACAACGAGAAGCGATCCGACCTTCGCGGCGTCGTAGGCCTCAAGCGTGACCACGATGTCCTTTTTGACGCCGCCCGAAATCACGCCGAGAGTCATTTGCTGTCCAGGGTCCTTCTGGCGAAGCACGTCTCGGATCTTGGCTTGCGGTGCTGGTGCCTGCCCATCAACCGAGACGATCAGATCCCATTTCTGAAGTCCCGCTTTCGCCGATGGCGAGTCGGGCGTGATGCTTCCGATGACCGTGACATCGTTCGGATTCAGCTTGAGATGCTCGGCGAGCGATGCGTCGGGTTGTTCCATCGTGACACCGAGCATCACTTTTGCTGGCGGGCTCCCCCACGCGTTCCAGTTGAGACCTTTGACCGCGACCGGATCGCGCAATGCCATGCCGGGGCGGCCAATCCCTTGGAGCGAGCCAAGCGCCCGCGCGATGGCCTGACCGCCCCCCGCGACGGGCGCACTTGGCATCTCTGGGACTTCGACGGTCCGAATCACCCTGCCGCTTCCATCGAGCACTTGGAGCGTCGAACCGATCCGTTTCACGCGGTCCTGCGGCACTTCGCTGCCGTCTACCGTAACTTTAGTCTCACTCGAGTCTTGGCGATTGACGTTCCCGTCGTCGCCCCTCGTGATCGTGACCTTCGACACGATCGAAACCGTTGTATCTCCGTCGACCACGGTGACGACGCTCGATGTCTGAGAGTTTCCGCTCGACGTTGCGCTCGCGGTGCCATTCAGAGGGACGCCTTGCACGGAGATCACGCGATGTTGTCCCGCGACAGCCGGAGTCTGCTGGGCTGCAAGACGGATGACCTGTCCCGGAGCACCATCGCGGCCTGAGGTGCTGAGGTGAATGATGCGGTTGGCGGAGGCGTTTCCGCAATCTTGCGAGGAGTTCTCCTCTCCCGGCGGGCACGCGCACGCGGCGCTGGCACAGGCGAGCGTCGTGATGAAGAGTGAATGCGTGAGTTGTGTCAACATGGTGAGATCCCTTTCGGAAGAGTAGTTAGTTACATCGAATCGCGCACGGTGGGTCGAACCACTCTCGCGTGTGCTTTTCCACTTTCGTCGGTACTGCTGAAACGAACCATCGTGGGCACTTGACGACGCTCGATCACCTGACGCACGAACACCACTTCGAAGCCGCCCGCAGGAAGCGCCGAGGTTTCGAGAAGAATCTTGGGGTTGACCTCACCGACGACGATGCCGTCGGCCTGACCCTGGTCGAGATAGCGTGAGAATGCGTCGTCAGCGGACAGAGCTGGTGCTGGAGGCAGGGCAGCTCCCGCCGTCTGAACGTCCGAAGGAACTGAAGTGACGCCCGCTCGTCCTGTCGTGATCCACGCGATGATGAGCGCTGCTGCGGCCACCCAACCTGCACCTTCGAACATGCGGCGTCGGAATCGATAGAGCGGGGGAGGGCCTGATGAATCGGGCAGTTCAACGCGTTCGGCGAAGTCGGTCGCTTCGCGAGCAAGGGTGACGAGGCGGTCGTTGTCGCGGGTTGCCTCTGCGAGCAACTCCCATGCGCTCGGCTCAGTCGCGGCGATGGCTCGGAACTCACCCCATTCCTCGGGCGTTTCTACCTTGTCCACGATTCGGCTGATGAGCATGTCGATGCGGAGTTCGGTCATGGCTGGCTCACTGGCACTTGTTAGTGCGTTGGTGTTGCGCGGGGGTGTTGTGCGGGGGTGTTGTGCGGGGGTGTTGTGTGTTAGGCGTCGTCGTCGTGCACAAATCCGTCTGAAAGGTCGGCGTCCGCAGCAACTTGTTCGCGGAGCATCCTTCTGCCGCGGACGATTCGATTCTCCACCGTCGTCTCGGGCAGGTCGAGCACTCGCGCGATCTGCGCGTAGCTCATCTCTTGCACAAGCCGCAACATCAGCGGCTCCGCGTACCCGGCAGGAAGCGCGGCGAGACGCTCTCGCAGTAAATTCCCCGCCGACCGATCGATCCGCGGTACAGCGCCAAGTGGGCGATTCGCGACTTCTTCGCGGCCGAAGCGTTCCGTCGCGGCAATGCGCCGTCGCGTTCCCCGCGCCGCCATACGAGCGGCATTCAAGGCGACACTCCGCAACCAACCGGGAAAGGTCTCTGGGTCGCGGAGCGTGTCGATCTTCGAGACGAGCGTTGCTGCGACCTCTTGCAGCAGGTCATCAACGTCTGCGCTACGAGGCTTGTGAACCAAGAGGACCGCGGCGACCCAGCGGCGGTGGCGCTCCCACAGGCGCTCGAGCGCACGATGATCGCCGAGCTGCGATGCCGCGAGTAGTACCTGATCGTCGGGAGAAGTCATGCGTCTAGGCTGCGGACGTCAGCGGTTCAAGGGACGCCCAACGGATGCCGGGTCGAAGCAATTCCGTCCAAGGAACGTAAGCGGCTCGAGACGTTCTCGGCCTTCGCACGGGGCTCGCTACACTCCGCCGCGTGCTGCCGCCCCTGCAGTATTCGGCCTTGGGCTTCGAAACGTTCGCTGACGAGGTACTTCGGCCCGCCGTCACCGTCGCACGCGAGCCACTTCGAGCAGCGATGTGGCAGCCGGCGTCCGCCATCGATGCAAGAGCGGCTCGGAAGCCCGTTTTCCGGCGAAAGTACCGAGCGGTCGAAATCGGGACCCGGTGGGGGCCGGTGTGGTCGACAGCGTGGTTTCGGCTTGAGGGGCGAGTTCCAGCCGCCATGCGCGGCCAGCCCGTCTCGCTTCGCTTTTCGTCAGGGACGGAAGCGACGCTCTGGCGCGATGGGGCTCCTGTGCAAGGTTTCGACCCTTATCGGGATCAAGCCCTGATCATTCCGAAAGCCAAAGGTGGCGAGCGGATCGAGCTCTTCGTCGAGGCGGCGTGCAATCTCCCTCTGGGTATTTCGACCTTCTGGTGGGATCACCCCGAACTAGAGACCCGGTGGAAAGAAGCGAATCCCGGGCGGATTGAGGCCGCCGAACTCCTCGTGGTTGACGACCACGCGTGGCGATTCGTCCAGACGTGGGACACGCTCAAGAAGACGCTGCTCGCGCTGCCTCCCGACTCCGCCCGAGCGATCGCACTCAAGGACGGCCTGCGCCGAATTCAATCGTCGATCGACATGCGCGACGCACGCGGCAGCATGGAGCGAATGCGGCCCGCGCTCGACCGACTCGGCAATGGGTTCGGCAGCGCCACGCGAACGACCTGTGTTGCTGTCGGGCACGCGCACATCGATACGGCGTGGCTCTGGACGCTCGCTGAAACCCGGCGGAAGTGCATTCGCACGTTTGCGAATGTGCTCAGGCTCATGGAGCAGTTCCCGGCATTCCGCTTCGTGTGCAGCCAGGCGCAGCACTACGCCTGGGTCGAGGAAGACGCACCAAGCCTGTTCAAGGAAATCACGAAGCGCGTGAAGGAAGGCCGTTGGGAAACCGCAGGCGCGATGTGGATCGAGCCCGACTGCACGTGTCCATCGGGCGAGAGCTTCGTGCGGCAGATCTTGCACGGCACGCGCTACTGGTCTGAGCGATTCGGAGCTGCCGCGCCGCAGCGCTTCCTGTATCTCCCGGATACGTTCGGCTTTCCCGCATGCCTTCCGCAGATCGGTCGTCTGGCCGGGCTCGATACGTTCATCACGAACAAGATGTGTTGGTGCGAAACCAACCGATTTCCGCACGTCACGTTCCGTTGGCGTGGCCTCGACGGTACTGAGATTCTCTCGCACCTCACACCGGGCAACAACTACAACTCGGCGCTTGAGCCTGCTGATGTCATCGCGGGCGAGAAGAACTTGTTAGTCCAAGATGGGCACTCGTTCAACACCACGACGATCCCGCTCTGGCTCCAGCCCTTCGGCTACGGAGACGGTGGAGGCGGTCCGACCGCCGAGCAAGTGCTGCGAGCAGACTCCATGCGGACGATCGAGGGGCTGCCGCGCATCGTGTGGGATCGCGTCGATCGGTTCTGCGCCAACCTGCACGAGGTACGGGCGTCGCTGGCGCAGGGGGCGGGAACGCCGGATCTCGCGACGTGGGACGGCGAGCTCTATCTCGAATTGCACCGCGGCACGTACACCAGTCAAGCGTGGATCAAGCGGCAGAATCGCCTCGCTGAGAGTTTGCTTCGCGACGTCGAGGCGCTCGCCTGTTCGTTGCCTGCCACGAATGCGCGTTCGAGTGCTACCGCGCGCAGCGCCACGCGCGGCACACTCGATCCGCTGTGGAAACTCGTCCTCTTGAACCAGTTCCACGACATCCTTCCCGGCTCGTCGATTCGCGAGGTCTACGACGACGCACGGATCGATCACCTCGACGTTGCAGATACTGCTCACGAGTGCCGCGACGAGCTCGATCGCGGCTTTGCGGCAGCGTTCGACGGGGGTGACGCCAAGCAACCAGTACTGGTTCGCAACCCTGCGTCCACCGCTCGAAGTGGCGTGATCGAAGTCGTCAGTCGAACGGGAAACGACCTCGTCGCAATCGACGCAGTGCCAGCAATGGGTTTCGCGCTCGTCGATGGCGCGACGAGACACAACGGCGAACCTGCGGTGTCGGTGACGCGCGACGGTCGAGGCATTCGCCTCGCCAACGCGTGGCTGGAAGCGACGATCGACGCAGCGGGTCGCGTTGGCGAGATACGCGTCCATGGACTTGAGCGGTCGGCGAACGCTCGGGACGCGCGTGGCCAACTCAGTCCCATGAACCAACTCATGCTGTACGCCGATGCGCCGCGGCGGTGGGAAGCGTGGGATATCGACCGCGACTACGCCGATCGCGCGACGCTGGTCGACGGCCCGGCCGACGTCACGGTGCATCGCGAGCACGCGCTCCGCTGCGAGGTGCGCACGCGCCGATCGCTCGGCGTTGCAAGTGAGATCTTCCAAACGTATCGGCTCGATGCGGGCGCGCGGCATCTCACGATCCACACCGAGGTCGACTGGCGCGAGAATCGCACGTTGCTGCGCACGATGTTCCCCTGCGATGTTCGCGCGACGTACGCCACGTTCGGCACGCAGTTTGGGTTCGTCGAGCGCCCGACGCATCGGAATACGAGCTGGGAAGAAGCTCGCTTCGAGGTTCCAGGTCACGCGTGGATGGATCTGAGCGAGCCCGGGTTTGGCGTTGCGATTCTTGATGACGGCAAGTACGGCCGGTCGTCGCATCAGAACGTGCTCGGCCTCTCGTTGTTGAGATCGCCACAGTTCCCAGACGCGACGGCTGACCGCGGTGAGCACGCGTTCACCTACGCCATCATGCTGCACGATGGCGACTGGCGCGGCGCGGGCGTTGACACCGAAGCCGAAGCCATACGCGAACCGCTCCGCGCCATCGCAATGCCGCGCCAGCGCGGACGCGGAAAGCCGTCACTCAGCGCCGCGTTTACTCCCTTCAAGATCGACGCGACTCCACACTGCCTCATGCAAGTCGCCGCGTGGAAACCCGCCGAGCAAGGCCGCGGGCGGGTGCTCCGAATCGTCGAAACCCGCGGTGGGCGCGGCGAGGTCAGTGTGCGCTGGACCGACCGGCCAGCGGCCGTCACCGCGACCGACTTGTTCGAGCGACCACTCGCCGTTGGCAGCGAACTCGCGCCGACTGCGTTTCGCCACGATCGCCGCGCTGGTGTCACGACCTTCGCAGTACGACCGTTCCAGATCGTGACGCTGGCGGTGCGCGATGTCTAACCCTGGCCGAATGTCGCTCATCGACTGGGCGATTCCGCTTGGCCTTTTTCTAACGCTGCTTGGCTTCGCACTTCGAACGCGGGTCTACGGGAGAAGCGTCTCCGGGTTCCTCGCGGCGAATCGTTGCGCCGGTCGCTATCTCGTGTGCGTCGCCTACAACACGGCGCAGGTTGGAATCATCACACTCGTCTGGTTCTTTCAGCAGTACTACGACGCGGGATTCACGAGCATCTGGTGGGGACTCATCGAGAACCCGCTCATGATCGTCATCGCGCTCTCGGGTTGGGTCATCTACCGATTTCGCGAGACGCGCGCGCTCACCATGGCGCAGTTCCTTGAGGTGCGCTACAGCAAGAAATTTCGCATCTTCTGCGGCATCATCGCGTTCCTCGCTGGCGTCTTGAACTATGCAATTTTCCCGGCAGTATCCGCACGGTTTTTCATCTGGACCTGCGGTATTCCTGAGACGTTTGAGTTTGCCGGTGCGACCTATCGCTCGGTCGGTCCACTGATGGCGCTTCTGCTCTCGTCCGCACTGCTCTTCGTCTTTCTCGGCGGTCAGATTGCGGTCATGGTGACCGACTTCTTACAGGGCGTTTTCTGCAACGTCGTTTTCCTGATCCTGATCGCGTGGCTCATGGTGTGGGTTGGCTGGGGCCGCATCGAGACAGTGATGCTCGCCGCTCCCGCCGGGCACTCGATGGTGAATCCGCTCGGGATCGGCAGCGAGTCGCAATTCAACGCGTGGTATTGGCTCATCAGCGCGTTCACGCTCTTCTACACCATGAAGGCGTGGCAAGGTGATCAGGGGTACAACGCGGCCGCGATCACGCCCCACGAAGCGAAGATGGCACAGCTACTTTCCGGTTGGCGCTGGCGCGTGCTCATGCTCGTGGCGCTCGTGGTGCCGGTGTGCGTGAAGACCATCTTGTTGCACCCTGATTTTGCTGCCGACGCCGCGCCGCTCCACGCGTTGATTGCCCAGCAACCGACGGATGCGTTGCAGGCCGAGGCGCGCGTTCCACTCGCCCTCGGCGCGATTCTTCCGATGGGTCTGCTTGGGCTCTTCGTCGCGGCGATGTACGGCGCGTATCTCTCCACCGACGACACCTATCTGCATTCGTGGGGCTCGATATTCGTCCAAGATGTCGTGCTCCCGATTCGCAGCTATCTCACGGACCAACCGCTCGGTGGTCGAGTCCACATCTGGCTGCTTCGGAGCGCCATTTCCGCCGTTGCCCTGTTCGCGTTTGTGTTCGGGCTTCTCTACGAGCCGAACCAATACGTCGCGATGTGGGGAGCGCTCACCGCGAGCGTGTTCGTCGCCGCAGCGGGAAGCGTGATCATTGGTGGGTTGTACTGGTCGCGCGGGACAACGACAGCGGCGTGGCTGGCGATGATCGTTGGGTTGTTGACGTCGCTCTACTCGATTCTTGCAAAGGAACGGGTGGAGATGTTCGATTGGATGCAAGGCACTGTGCTTGAGCCGATTCTCGTGGCGACGAGGCAGCTTCATGAGAATCGTTGGCTGTCGGGTCAGGTGCTCGCGTTTGGCGCGATGAGCCTTTCGATCGCGACCTATGTGCTGGTATCGCTCGCAGGAGGGGTATCGCGTTTCAACCTCGACCGCATGTTGCATCGCGGGTCGTATCGCGAACTCTTGCCTGAAAGTGAACGCGACTTCCGCGCAGACGCGAGCGTGGGGCCCCCGCGCTGGATGCAATTGCTCGGATTCAATCGCGAGTATTCGACTGCCGACACCTGGGTCACTTGGATCACCGTCGCCTGGCCGCTGGCGTGGACGATCGTCTTCATCGTCGGGACCATCGCCGCGCTCACTATCGGTATCAGCGACCAGTCGTGGTCCACGTTCTGGCACTGGTGGACGTGGCTCATTTTCGGCGTCGGCTGCGCCATCGTTGTCTGGTTTTCGATCGGCGGAATTCGCGATCTCTTCCAGATGTACGCTCATCTCCGGCGGTACGCGGCCGATGCGCGCGACGACGGTACCGTTCGGCGCGAGGACTGAGCGAAATCATGCGATCCATCGCGATCGAACGCTGGTCGGTGCGCGCAATCTGCGGTAGCGCTGAGTGTCCCGTGCAAGTGCGCACGACAACGTATGAGTTAGGTGCATTCGGATATGTGCACGACGCGCTGGAAGCTGGCGGTGCGATCTCTCCCATTGATGCGCCGGGCGCCGAAGACGCCCAATCGTGGATCGGGCGGGTCGACTGGGCGTTCGCTGCGTGGGTGAAGTGCGACCGTGCGCTGCTCGCCGAGGCGCGCGTCGACCTCTCGTTCGCGTGGATCGACACCGTCGCCGAAATTCGCGTCAACGGTTGCCGGGTCGCCGTAACCGCGAATGAGTTCGTTCCGGTGCGCGTGCCCGTGAAAGCGTGGTTACGGGAGGGCTTGAACGAGATCGAAGTGCGCATTCGCGGTCCGGTTGCAGCGGTTGAGGCGCTCGAACGCCAGCTTGGACCACGACCAGTGAACGGTGATTGGACACCGTTTTCCTTTCTTCGAAAGTGCGCTGCGAATTTCGGTTGGGATTGGGGGCCGCGAGCCGCGAGCGCCGGAGTTGGTCGGGCGACTATCGAGGCGTGGAGCGGCGTGCGGCTGTCGGCAATACGGCCGCTCGTCGTCGCGTGTGATGAAACGGAAGCGACGCTCGTTACGCACATCGAGTGCGAGCGGTCGGATGACCGGGAAGCGACGATCGACGTTGCGTTTGCGGGGGAGCGAGTGTCGTGCCCGGTCGATGACAGCGGCCACGCAGCAGTGACGATTCGTGTTGCTGCTCCCGATCGCTGGTGGCCGCGAGGCTTCGGCAAGCAGACGTTGCACCCACTTCGGGTTGCGCTCGCGACGACCGCTCAGGTCATAGAGCGACAGATCGGCTTGCGCGCGGTGCGACTCATCACCGACGCTGATGCGGCCGGATCGCGCTTTGTCATCGAGGTGAATGGGCGCGAGGTGTGGTGTCGCGGTGCCAACTGGGTTCCGCGCGGTCCGCTGCCTCGTCGCGTTCATCACGGCGACTTGCTCGAGTCGCTTGCTGCCGACGCGAATCTCAACATGCTCCGGGTGTGGGGCGGAGGAATCTACGAAGATGACGCGTTCTACGACCGCTGCGATGTGTTAGGCATTCTCGTCTGGCAAGATTTCATGTTCGCGTGTGCGACGTACCCTGAAACCGCGCCGTATCCAGAGCTTGTCGAGGCCGAGGCGCGGGCGCAGGTAACACGGCTCTCCTCGCATGCGAGCGTCGCGCTCTGGTGTGGCGGCAACGAGGACATCCTTGCGTGGTGGAGCTGGGGTTGGAAAGAGCGTCTCAAACCCGGGCAGACCTGGGGAAGCGGCTACTGGCTCGATCTGTTGCCGCGCGTTGTCGCCGAACTCGATCCGACGCGACCGTACTGGACCGAGAGTCCGTACTCGGGATCGATGGAGCTTCACCCGAACGACCCTGATCGCGGCGATCGGCACACCTGGGACGCGAAGCTTGAGGGCTACCGCACGATCGTGCCACGATTCTGTAGCGAGTTTGGGCATCAGAGCCCACCGACGTGGGAGTCGATCTGTGCGATTCTTCCGGAGCACGAGCGTATCGTCGGTAACGCGGAGTTAGCTCGGCGCCAGCGCGCGCGGGGCGGTGACGCATTCCAGTACGGCGCGATGCTCGCAGAGCGATTCGCGCCGCTGACGAGCCTCGATGACTGGGTCTACGCCGCGCAGCTCTTGCAAGCTCGCGCGTACGAGATCGCGATCACGTGGATGCGAGCGAACGCGCCACGATGCATGGGCGGACTCTTCTGGCAATGGAACGACGTCTGGACTGGGCACTCGTGGTCGGTCATCGATGCGCACGGTCGGAAGAAGCCGTCGTACTTCGCGGTGCGACGAGCGTCGGCGCCACTCGCGCTTGGCATTATTCCCGAGGTTGCTGCCGCGCCTGCGCGCATTGTTCTCTGCCGCGCTGCGGGGGAGCAGGGCACCGACGAGCTGGCTGACCCGGTTCGGATTCGTCTCGTCGATGCAGATGGACGCTGCATCCTCGACGACACGCTCTCGCTCCGCGATGAGTCAGCGTGGGTCGCGTCGGTCGAAATCCCCGCCGCATTCCTTTCTCCGCGAGATCCGGTGCGAGCATTGCTCATCGCCGATTGGAAGGCGCTGCGGGCAGTGCACGCGTTCGTGGCGGACCGGGAGTTCGCCTTCGAGGCGCCGCAGTGCTCGATCGAGCGCAGTGCCGACGGCCGCAGCGTCGTGCTGCGCGCAGACACGTTGCTGCGGGATGTCACGCTTGCCGCGGGGCTCGGCCCGCGCGAGGGGCTGCTGACGTTGCTGCCTGGTGAACTGGCGTCGATTGGGCTTGATGATGCGGGTGCGGACGACCACGGAATCGTCATGCGCTCGGCCAACGCGCTTGGGCACCCTTGAGCGTGCCGTCGACGAATAGAAAAAAGTCATGACTTTCGAGGGCAGCGCGATTGTTGGGGTATAAGAATTGCCAGCGCGAGGGGGTCGCGCTGCGAGGGACTTCGGCATGACTTTTGAGGACGTGTTGGAGGACAAGCGTCGCACGCGCGACGCGGCGATCGAGCGGCTGCGCGACGAGGCGAAGTCGCGCGGCCAAATGGCAGATCGAGCGTTCTGGTCGATGATTTACGACTTCGAGATGGCACCGATGACAACCAATCGACGCCAGCTCGGCGAGATCGGCGTGGAGGTAACTGCATCCGAGGAACTGGCAGATGATGAGCTAGCGATCAAGCTTCGCGAGATTGTCGACGCGCTTGGACGTCTCTCGATTTACCTCTTGCATACCGATCATTTGAGTGATCGGGTGCTCTATCAGAGGCTCGAGCGTGACATCCTTGATGAAGAGGTTCGCGACCTTCCCGCCGACGGAGTCGCTCGCGAATTCATCGATCTCTGTATGCCCGAGACCGACGAGGACTGGGCGACGTATCGCGAGCTGTATGAGTTTCGACCAGAGGACGGCGTTCGCGCGGCGAGCGCCGCGGGCGAACTGCCCGGGGCGCCACGCCGGCCGCCATTTGATCGTGACCGCACACTTCCGAAACCTGATGGGTACGCGCCGCCGTGAGGGCAGCGCTATGGCACGATTGACGCTGCGCTTCGGTTCTTGCGTCCGAAAGTACGTAACCAGGCGACCTTCGAGCGAGGCGTCGCCCCGGAGCGGCTGCGCGACTGCACCCACCAGTGAATCGCGAGCATGACCGCGACGGTAATCGCAAGGAGGGCCACCAACCAGATCACCAACTCACCCGTCGACTTGCCACTGCCAATTCCCTTACCCGCGAGATACCCGATGCCGGTTTGGAGCGGCACGGTGACCGCAACCGTTGCACACTCGACCGCAATCAACTTCCACCACGGCATGTGAAGAAGACCGGCCATCGTGATGACTGGCGTGCGGGTGCCCGGGATGAAGCGGGCAAGTACCACGACGATGATGCCGCGCTCTTCCATCTGGTGCTTCGCCTGGAGCAGGCGTTTGGGATGCACCATGCGCTTGAACCATCGCGTTTGAATGAAGCGGGTTCCGAACCGCCGACACACGGCGATCCAAAGCAAGTCGCCGATGATCAGGCCGAAGTACGCGAGTACGAGTGTCTCCCAGAGCGGGAGTTTGTCGGTGGTGGCAGCGAAGAACCCAGCCGGAATGAGGATGAAATCTTCGGAGATATGGAGGCCTACGCCCGAGAGTACGAGAAGCGCGAAGATTGCCCACGGGCCGTAGGGGAGGAGCTCGAGAAACCACTCCGGCATCTCGTTTGGCATCTGGCCCGCCATTTGGCCCGCTATTTGGTCCGCCATTTGGGACCCTTCGCTGGGCGCGACGGGGGGCGGTGATGGATGCAGCGACGCGACAGCTGTGGCGGTGTCGACTGCGTTGTGGGCGAGGGACATCGAGGCCCCGACGAAGTCAGCTACTCCAGATGCGAGCCCAGCGTGCGCCCATGCGTGCGCCCATGCGTGCACATCGGGGGTGCCGCCGAGAGTGGCGAGCTGCTGAAAAACTGCGAGGACGTCAGACATCAGAGGCATTCGACGGGGACTGGCTGGCGTGAGCGCTAGCCGAAGGGGGACGCACTGGATGGACGTATTGGATGGCCGTATTGGATGGCCGTATTGGCTGGCCGGGTTGGGTGGTCGTAGACCGGAAGCTATAACGGGAAACCGGCAAGCCCGTCGCACTCGGCGATGCACTCGGCGGTCTGCGCGAAACTCACGGAGGAGTTCGGTTAGTGTAGCGACGCAGTTCATCGCTTCCGTCGTTTCGAGCGCCTGGAAGCGATTCAGTGAGTGTGTCTCGCAGTCCGTGTCGGGCTCGCACACCTTGCTCGAGCATTCACGCGAACCTTCATCCGCCTCAACCCGTGCGTTCCCTCCCACTCGCGTTTCTCGCCATTCTCATTGGACTCTTGGCGAGCGCGGCGCTGGCAGCGGCGGCGTTGGGTCTTCTGCCTAGAGGATTGCCGGGATGCTCAGCGGCCGCTGGATGCGGCGCGCTGACGTCGGGCCCGTGGGGACGAGTTCCGGGGACCCCGTGGCCATGGTCGTTCGTTGGTGTCGCTTGGTTTGCGGGACTCGGGACGGCGATTGCTTGGTCCGCTGTTTCGCGATCGCGGCCAACGACTCCGGCCGCAGCAGCGGCACGACAGGTGAGGGGATCGGCGAAGAATCCGGCCGGAATTTCGGCGAAGGCTTCGGCCACGACTTTAGCCAAGATCTCGGCGAAGGCTTCGCCGCCGGATGCCTCGGCGGTTCCGGCCCGCCAGACGTCGTTGCTCACGGCTGCGGCCCGCGCTGGGGCATTCGCGTCGATGGGCTTCCTCGGGTTGATGGTCGCGCTCGGATCGTTCTGTGTTTGGTGTGCGGTAGCGCACGTTGCGAGTCTCGTAGTGTGGTGGTTCGTAGAGCCGAGTCGGCAGGCGAAGAGCGCGGTGAATTCCGTGCGGGTCGGCGGCGCGTCGGTGGATTCAAGAACAGGGCTCGCTGCGCTGGGGGGCGTTACGCAAGGAGTGGTCGCTGGCGCAGCGGTCGCGGTCGCTGTCTCAATCATGCTTGGAGGCCTCGACGCGCGGCACCGAGCCAGTATCGTCCGTGAAGAAGCGAGGGCGATCGAAGCGATGGCGGCAGTCGCGCGCGAACCCACGCCAGCGCCGAGCGACTCGACGAAGCCTTCCCCGGCCGTGGTGCCGTCCGAGCCTGAGGCGTCGGCTCTGCCGGCTCTCTCGCGCGATCGATTAGCTGGTCGACACACCCTCGGCTCGCGCGACGCTCGTATTCGCGTCGTGCTCTTCACCGACTACCAGTGTCCCGATTGCGCTCGCGTCGAGCAGCAGGTTGAGCAGGCACTCGCGCGACCAAATGTCGCCGTCGTCGTCAAGCACTTTCCGCTGTGCAAAGACTGCAACAGTGGCATGCCGATGTCAATGCACCCCGACGCCTGTCGTCGCGCGCAGCTCGCCGAAGCGGCAGGGCAGCTCGGCGGCGACGACGCGTTCACGAAGGCGCACCGAGCACTGTTCGCGGTTCAACCGACTGCCACAGCCGACCCGATCGAAGCGGTCGTCAAGGCGACCGGAATCGATCGAGCGGCGCTGACGGAAGCAATGGCCCGACCGGAGGTGATCGACGCCGTGAAGGCGGATGTCGCCGATGCGATAGCGCTGGGTGTGACCTTTACGCCGATGGTTTTCGTGAACGGACACGAGTGGAAGTGGTACTTGGTCGGCGGCACGCTCGCCCAACTCGTGGAGCGGGTTGGGTCGCTTGCTGACGCGCCTGTCGCACCGCCCGAGGCAGTGGCGAAGTTGGTCGACGATTGGCGCGTTGCCCCACGGATCGAGGCGCTTGCGGCACCAACAACGTTGGGACGCGAGCTCGTGAGCTCCGACGGAATGCCCGCGAATGCGCCTGAAGTGCGTGTGTGGATAGACGCGCGGTTGCAGGGTGCGCGCGTCGTTGACACAGCACTACGGCAGTTGATCGCCGACGGCGTTCCGATGCGCGTGCGGGTGTTCCAGTTTCCAGCGACCGATCAATGCAATCCCGGCTCGGGCTTCAAAGGCGGAGACGGGCGCTCGTGCCTCTCATCGGCAGCCGCCGTAGCGGCTGGCATGATCGGCGGCGACGAAGCATTTCGCGCGATGCACGCGTGGCTCATCGCGCAAGGAACGAATGTCGACATGGCGGCGATTCTGAAGGAAGCCGCCGATCTCAAGCTCGACGCCGCGCGTTTCCAAGCTGCGTTCTCAACCGGCGAAGCGCTCGCCAGAGTGCGCGAAGAAGCGGACGTCTTGAATCACGCGACCAAGGCAACGATGGTGCCAACCGTCGTCGTCAACGGACGCATCATTCCGCGCTGGTCGCATCCAGGCGCGGAGACTGCCGCGATTGTGCGCGCAGTGATTGAACGCGCCGCGCGCGACTCAGATTGAGCCAGAGCGATACGTCCGGGCGCCGCGAGGACTCGGAGCTGAGCGCGTCGCTGCGGCGTTCCTCCTCATGATCAGGCCTTCGCTCCGTGAAGGGCTGCTAGGACAGAGGTCGAAGAAAATGCGAACGCAGGAGCGCCGGCGACAGCCAAGTTGCTCCGACGCACGAGCCGATTACCCGGTGACGGAATCTTTCGGAGCGACCTCAATGAGCACGAGCGTGGCAAGTTCGCACTGGCTGCGGGTGACGATCTTGCAATCATTCTTGACTGGCGCGAGTTGCATCTCATGGGCATGCGATTCAGCCGACTCGAAGTCACGTCGGGGGAGTGGCTCGAGTTCATCAATATCTTTGCCCCGCAATCCGACGCCCCCGCCTTCTGTCTGCGCCCGGCTTTTTCCGGAATCATCGACGCAGGCGCGGGTTGGGGACAGTACGTGCTCCGGTCGGACCTTAGGGACGCAGCGATGGTGCCGGTGATTGGTATCTCGTGGCGCGACGCGGCGATGTACTGCAACTGGCTGCACAAAGGAATACTCGTTTTCGCGCGGCTCAGCTCGGGCTCTCGCGCTCGTTGCGACTGTTGAGCGTTCCACCGGGCTGCTAGCGCGAATTCAATTCACGCGCAGCGTGTTTCCAGCGTGTGGTGAACAGCTGTCATGCATTGCCGCGAGCTTCCGTCCAACGCGGGTCGAAAGTACGAACGGTACGCATACACACGAAGCCGTGGTCAACCTGAACCTACCGGCGGAGAACTCTCCTGTGACGTGTTCCAAGACAGAGAGAGTCGTGCTTCAGCCGCTGTTCGTCTCCACCCTCGTAAGGGAATCTTCATGACGCTCACTTGCCGCGCCGCTGCCGCTCTCGTCTTCGCGGCCTTCTGGCAGGGACCCTCGACCGTCGCGTGGACGTGCATGAACGTTCCGATTGGTGAGAGTGCTGCTGAGCTAGGCCGCGCCGACGCTGGTTCGATCGATGCGCTGCGCACCGCGATCGGCAAGGTGATCGCCGATGATGTCGCGACGGGGAGCGATATCGCAGCGAGGCGTGCAGTGGTCGTGGCGCTCGGCGAGTCGTTCGCTTCGGTGCTGAGCGAGCGCGACGTCGAGCTCTTGGTGCAGGACGAGTCCATTGCCGCGACGCGCGCGCAGTTCGGCCGAGTCGCGTCAAAGGCGCTGAAAGAGCTGCTTGACGAGATGCTCGCTATCTACGAAGCCCAGGTGCGGGCGCAGGAGGACACGGATCTCGACAGTTTCATCGCCCAGCTTGGCATTCCCGACATCGCACAACGCGTGCGCGAACTAGTGAAGGCTGGAGATGATGCGGCGGTCGAACAGGCAATCGCGCAACGCAAACCCGAAAAGGCGGCTTCCTGGACCCGTCAACTTCGCGCCGTCAACGACTTCGCCTGCGAGCAAGTCGAAGTTGAACAGCGATTTGTCGACGGCGACAAGGCGACGCTGTCGGCCTTGTTGATTGCCGTCGCGATAGGCGACTCGTCGTCACTGGAGAGGCAGGTCGCGCGCGTTGGCGGTTTGCGCGATCTTCGCACCGCGGTAGCGTCCGGCCTAGCGATCGCAGGCACGCGGGAGTGCTGGAAGATCTTGCTGCAGCAGTGGCGCGCGTCCGCCGAGCGCTTTCACGGGCCTGACCGATTCAGAGGCATGGAAGGACTCGCGGCGATCGGTCTCGCGCTGCAGCGCGGACATCAGGACGCGCACGCGATGTTCACGGTGATCCGCGAGGAGATCGATGCGTTCCCGGTTCCGGCAGCGGATGAGCAAATTTATTCTGAATCGTCGACGTATCGCGCCATCTGCGGCGGCTATGCCCATGCACTCAACGTTCGATTCCGACGGTCGCCCGAAGAGGTAAAGCCGCTCGCCCGCTCGCTGGCCGGCAAGCTCGCCAAGTCTTCCGATCGCAGCAATGATGAATGGGAAGTGATGCGTCGCGCCCTCAAGGCACGATCGCTGATGTTCCTGACGCAGCCGGATCTCTGCCGCGAGGCGACGCCTTCGATCGTCGCGGCGATTCCGTCGGCTGGTGGCGCGCTGCAGACGGTGTCGGAGTTGATCGTGCTCTATCCGCCTTATGTCACGAAGGAGAACGGAGTCGAGCGCATGCATCCAGACCTTGTGAGCGCGATCGTCTCAGCGGCTGCGTTGCCGGAGTCCTGCAATTTCGCGATGCAGATGATGGCCGCGTACGGATCGCGGGCCAACGTTCCAGCACTGGTTGACATCGCGATGGCCAACGTGCGCGTTGCTCCACTTGCGATCGTCGCACTCGTCAATGCGCGGGGCGCAGATGCGCGACCCGTTCTTGACGAGATGGTTGCGGAGCGGCCGTTCCAGGCGAATCTTCCTCGTGTGCTCGCGGACCGCATCGAACCGGCGCGAAAGAATCTCGATAGCTTGACGACAAGGCTGCGCGAGAATCCCGACAGTGCGGTGTCCGGCGACGCGAAGAAGTCGCTTGCGCAGGTCGCCGAGATGCGGCGGGTCCTCGGACAGGAATACGACTTCGAGTTCACGCAGGCGATTGCGGCTCGCGATCTCGAAGTAGTCACGGGTCTGGCGTCTCAGAACAGTGAGGACATTCAACGTGCCGCCAAAATGGTCGGCGGCGGAGATCGCTCCGACGACTTTCCCGCGTGGAGATGGAATGATCGGCAGTTCGACGCAGCTGTGTTCGATGCGTTCTCAAGCGCGGCGTCGCGCCTTGAAGGACAAGCCCGATCGCAGGTCGAGGTCGCGCTCTGCGATGCAATGCTGCGGGTTCGATCACTCGCCTCGCGCGAGTTTCTCCAGCGTCTCCTGGATGAATCGGCACCGGAGAGCGAACTCGGCGCGCATCTTCGCGCCAGAGTGCGCCAGCTCTCGTACCCGCCCACGACTTTGAGCGAGGAGTGATCCCAAGGCCGACAGGGTCACACAATGTCGAAGTGCCATGTCACACGCTCATGCTGTTAGGCACGCGGTCGTCTTGGTGCGCCTCAGTCCGTTTCCTGATCCCCGCGGAGAGTGAGTTTTGGGTCTTCAGGCTTTCGTGTGGGTACGAAGATAAGAAAGATTCGTTTTTTTTGGGGGGTCCTTCCCGCTGCGCGGGGTTCATCTCGACTTCGCTCGGGGACGCGGCGGTGTGCGCAATTGCAGCGGACGCTTCACACCGTCGTCAAGCCGCCCCGAGCGGAGCAAGCCGGCCCCCGGTACTCGGCACGCGCGAACGAAGATCGCTGCGTCACTACCCACACGAGCGCCCGAGGCGCGTGAGTTAGGCGGACTCGTGAGAACCCTAGACTTTTGAGCGCGACGAGCTGCGGATTCGGTCTGAATCGGTGCACCCCCAGCCTGCCCAGCGCGAACTCGATCAGCGTACCGTCGGTGGCTCGATGAGGACGCTGCCGCAGCTCGGGCACGCGAAGGCCGGAGTTACGTTTGACGAGAACGTCGAGGACTCGATCACCCGTCAGCGTTCCCCGGAGGAGGGCTCAAATCAAAGGTGTTGAAGCGAGATGCCGACGCGAAAGAATCCCAGCGGAGTACCCGCCACATAGCTGCGACCGCGCTGCATATCGCACTTGCAGCGAGGGCAGATGCGAGCGTCCGTTGCATGCGGCATCTGCGCGGCTGTTGGCCTCGGAGAGGAAGAGGGAGAGTCTTGCATCGGCGACGCCTTCTGTGCGGGAAGCTGCACTTGGGTACGTTCCGGTCACATGGGTGACAGGCGCACGGGCCGCAGCTGATCCTTCGGCATGCCGTGGAACGAAACATGTGCCGTGTCCGAACGTCATCGTATGGTGGATCTGTTGGTCGATCACACTGTCTCTCAAGTCGATTCCCACAACGCTCGGATCGGCACGGCAAAAAAGCCTTCACCGAAGCTCGCGCTCGTCTCGCCGTCGTACAGCACGACGCCCGCAGTGAAGCGCTTGCCAGCTGCGTCGCGAAGCTTCCGCAAGCCGCGAAAGTCCGCAGCCGTCACCGTGGCCGACGCCTTGACCTCAACGCCCGCGAGTGCTCGCGCGCCGCGCTCGATGACAATGTCTACCTCCGAGTCGTCCCTGTCGCGGTAGTGAGAGAAGGTCAGCGGATCATCATGCCAGCTCGCCTGGCGGCGCAACTCCTGAAACACGAACGTTTCGAGTAGCTGGCCCAGCAGCGGTCGATCGATCGCGAGCGCGGCGGCATCGACGCCGAGCAACGCGCATGCGAGACCGGTATCGCCGACGTGAAGCTTCGGTGCCTTGACCAGCCGACTCAGGCGGTTGCTGTGCCACGGCGGCAACGTCTCGAGAAGAAACACACGCTCAAGCAACGTGACGTAATCGCGAATCGTCGGTCGGCTGAGTTGGAATGGCGAGGCGAGATCGGTCACGTTCAGCAGTCGCGCCGTCTGAGAAGCCACAAGTGCGAGCAGTCGCGGGAGCGCGTCGAGCGAGCTGATGCGAGCAAGATCGCGCACATCGCGCTGGACCATTGCATCGAGATAATCGCGGTACCACGTGGCGCGGCGACGGCCGGGCGGTCGCGCCAGCGCCGTCGGATACCCGCCTGCAGAGATCCGTTCGGCGAGTTCGCCGCTCAGCCGCTTGGTTTGCCTCGTCTTGAACCCGGCTTCGAACAAGACATTGAGGAAGCGCGGCGCGCGCTGCATCAACTCGCACTGCGCCAGCGGATGCAGCCGAAGGATCTGCATGCGACCAGCAAGCGAGTCGGCGAGCTTCGGCACCAGCAGGACATTCGCTGACCCGGTCAGCATGAAACGACCTGCGACGCGCTTGCGATCGACTACCGTATTGATCGCGGCAAAAATTCCGGGCACGCGCTGCACCTCGTCGAGAATTACTCGCTCCGGCAGATCGCTCACGAAGCCAGACGGATCCGCTTCTGCGGCACCCCGCGCGACGCCGTCGTCGAAGTTGACGTAGTCGTAGCCCAGTCGCTCGCCAATGACTTGAGCAAGCGTGGTCTTGCCGCTTTGACGCGGGCCGTGAATCAGCACCACCGGTGAGTCGGTCAGCGCCTCGATCAGGCGCGGCTGCGAGTAGCCCGGGTAAAGAGCACTTTCGGGCATCGGCCAATCGTAACCTTGCCCCTCGGCTAATCGCAAGGTTAGGGGTCGGCTAAACGAAAGGTTCCTTTGGAACAACGCGGCTTGTCCAGCAGGGGAACATCGAGCACGTGAGCTGCTGCTTGCTTGCAGTTGAGTGACTCCTTGGCGGGTGCGTCATCCCACCTCCGCGTGTCCACCATCTCGGCACCAGTCCACTTGCCCTATTGCTCGGAAGTTGGGGCGCGTGCGCGGGGTGAGGAAATCCCTAACAGCCTGTGCATCGGGTTCAACACGCGCACTCGCGCTCCACCAAGCGGATTCAGCTTGTCAGCGCCCCAAGGTCATGCAGTCCGATCGGCTCGCGCGAGAAGAATGGCTCGGCCGCCCTAGTCCCGATCCGACTTCCGAAATAGCGATCGGCTGACGCAATCCACTCGGGAACTTCGCGATTCTTCGGGTTCTCGACGAACTGGCTGCGGTACGCGAGTATCGCCTCGCGCTTCTTCTCGGTGAAGCCGCTGGTGTCGAACAAGAAACTCGGCTGCGGCACGATGCGCAGGTGCGTGCAGTAATAGTGAAAAAGCCACTTCGGGTAGCGTGGCTCGCCGGGAAGATCGATCTTCGTGAGCTTGGCGTCGAAACGAGCGTCTTCGGCGATCAGCGTGACGGCGCGATGGTCGGGGTGCGCGTCTTCGAAGTAAGGCACAAACATCACGTCGATGTTCTCGGTTCGGATGACGCCCGCGACGCGATGCCGCGCGTCGATCGTGTGCTCGACGCGGCGATTTGTGAGTCCGACCGCGATCCTGCGGACGCCCAGGATGCTCGCGGCCGCTGCTGATTCGCGAGCGCGGATCTCTGGCGAGCCAAACGGCGTCGGTTCACCGTTCGTCATGTCGAGCAAGATGACGTTGTGGCCAGACGCCGCGAGGCGCGCGATCGTTCCGCCCATTGCGAGCTCTTGATCATCTGGATGCGGCCCGACAACGAGAACGTTCATGCGCTGCTCCGCGACCGCTTGGTCGGTTCACTTCCGGTCGCGGCGCTTGACGGGCGTCACGGGCTCGACGAGCTGCGGTAGCGCAGGCACCGGCGAGCGCTCGGCGCCGAGTGATTCGAGCGCCGAACGGGACAGCGTGGCAAGGTATCCGAGCAGCGGCTTTTCGCGGGCTGCGTCGCCCGAACGTCGGACATGATCAAGCTCGCGGGCGAAGCGGGCGATCGCTGCCAACGTCGACTTCAACGGCGCGCCCCAGGCATCGTCGGGCGCGGGCGTGCGAATCGCGGCCAAGACGCCAGTCGAACCGGTTGGTCGCCCGGTAAGCCACGGCGCGAGTTCACCGAGTAATCGGCTGGTCAGCCTTGAGAGTGGAGCGTCGCGCTCGATGCGGTCGAGCTCGCGGTCGAGCGCGACGTCGTCGCGGGCAATCGCCGCGAGTGCAGCTAACTTTGTTGTGGCGGTGAGATCGACGAGCGCTGGGGCCATCGACGCGCGGGTAGCGTGAAACGCCCCCCATCGCGAGAGCGTCGCAACCGCCTCACGCGACTCGGGCGAGTCGATGCCGGGGGCGAACGCCTCCATCGCGCTAAGCAGTCGATGTAATCGCAGCATGCGCTGTGCTGCGGCGCCGCTGCCGTCGCCCGCGGCCCATGCATCAGCCCATTCGGCGCGGGCAAGGTCGATCGCCTCGGCGAGCTGCGTCGGTTCGCCAGCCGCGAGCGCGGTTGCTTCTGGCGTCTCGCGGCGGAGCGAATCTTCAAACGGGAGCGGCGAAAACATGGCGACCTGCATGCGCAGCGCTTCGTACGCCGAGAGCCCGACCGCGCGGCGTGAAGGCTCAAGGAGCCAGCGCAACATCGTGCGCACGTGGCCGGCCACAATTTTTCCCGCTTGCGGCCGAGCGCCGCCGACCGCGTCAATGAGGCGACGACTCCCGTCGACGCGGTCGAGATCGCCGAGTGCGTCGCGAGTCGCCGTGACTAACGTGACAAGTTCGGGACTCGTGAGTGCATCGGTGTCGGTCAACAGCGCTTGCAAGCGAGCGAATGTCGTCGCTTCCGAGCGGCGATATGCTTTTTCGAAGTCGCGTTTCAGTGTCTTGATATCGCGCGAGAGCCCGTCGTCCGACGACTCACGCAGACGGAATCGCGTGGCGATGTCGATCGCTTCCGTCACGCGGCGAATCGCGCGCGCGAGTCGCTCGGGATCGTCGGCGAACGCGACATCGGTGAACGCCTCGGGGAAGAGTGCTCGCCGAACTGTGGCGTCAAGCTGCAAGCGGTCGATGTCTTTGCCCGCCTTCGTAGCGGCGAAGCGACGCTCGGTGCTGAGAAGCTCCGACTGCGCCGCTCGCAGCGACCTGACACGCACGTCGCCGCGCACGAGCGCCGCAGCGTTCGTGTCGATCGTTTCGCGCTCGCCCTTGGTAAGCCAATCGGCAGCGCGAGCCGACGTATCAAGGTCGAGCGCGATGGCGATCGTCGCGTTGTCAGCGATTTCTGGCTGGGCACAGCGCTCCGCGATGGCCGCAGCAGTCCGCGGCATGGCACTCGCGCGCGACGCTGGTTCACAGGGATCGGTGTCGGTTGGTTGGGATATCGGTGTCGAGCGAAGCGCCGCGCTTGCAAGATCAGCTTGCGTCGGCCACCCCGAGCCGAGCGCGTCACCTGAGAGTTTTCCCTCAAGGGTCGCGACCGCGTCGCACAGCGGTGTGATCGCGGCGGCGAGCGCGGCTTCGGCTTGCACTGGATCGTCGAGCCGCGCCGCAGCGAGCGCCTTCGGAGCGATGTCGACGAAGCGGCGCAGCCGGCGCATCGCGACGTCGCGCTCGCGGACCCCGAGTGGTCGCGGCGGTTCACCGACGGTGATCGTGCCGTCGACAAGTCCATTCGCCAGCACGTCGACGCGTCGACGTACATCGGCGAGGCGAAAGCCTTGCATCGCCAGCGCGTCGTGCGGCGGGCCAGGCTCGGCGCCGCGTATGAGGAAATCTCGGGCGATGCGACGCAACTCAACCCGCGCGTCGATCGCCGTGCGATCGTCAGCGCTTTCTGGCTGCTTCGCTTCGAGCGCGCGAAGCTCTTCATTCAGCGTCTCAAGCATCATCGTGACGGCGGTGACTTCGCCGAGCGCTGGTGACTGCGGCACGGCATCGAGACGCAGCGTCTGAGCACTCGCTCGCTCGGGCGTGCACAGGGACAGCGCGAGCGTAGCGATCAAGGCCGCAGTGGTTCGGCGTGACATCGAGATCACACCGACAGTACGTCCTTTCCTGCGTAGTGGATCCAGAGCAGGCACAACCCTTGGGCCGGAAACGTCTGGCCAGAAAGTGAGCGGTCGCGCGCCGCCAAGGCGTTCGCGACATCGTTCGGTGTCAGGCGCCCGCGGCCAACTTCAGCCAAGGTGCCCGCAATGATGCGGACCATGTTGTAGAGAAATCCGTTGCCCGCCACGTCGATGTGCACGCGCCCGGGCGACGGGCTGGTGACGACGCACTGATGGATGCGCCGCACGGTCGATTCGCGGCCGTGGAGCGCGTGCGCGAACGCTGCGAAATCGTGTTCACCGACGAGCTTCTGTGCTGCGGCCTGCATCAACGCGACGTCGAGTGGTTGGATGTGCCAACACACGTAGCGGCGCTCAAAGAGGGGGGGATGTCGGGGACGAGTCAGCGGGAAGGCGATGGTGTAGCGGTAGCATTTGCTCACCGCGTCTCTGATCGGATCAAAGGAGTCGGGTGCCAAACTCGCGTCGGTGACCTGCACGTCTTCCGGTAGTCGTGCGGAAATCGCGTACCCGAGGCGATCGATTGGGATACGCGTTTCGGCGGTGAACGCGGCGACCTGCCCTATCGCGTGAACGCCTGAATCGGTGCGACTCGCTCCAACGACCGAGAGCGGCATTCCAACCGCGATCTGCACCGCATGATTGAGGACGCCTTGCACGGTGCGAAGGGGTGCCTTGCCAGCTGGTTCCTGCCGCTGCCATCCGTGGAAGTCGGTGCCGTCGTACGCGATCGTTAGCTTGTAGCGCGGCACGTGGATTCAGTTCGGGGCACCCCGGCACGTGTCGCTCGCGCAGAGCGAGTGTGCGGGCGAAGCCGGCTTGCGAAGCGCGCCGACACACGTCGTTCGCGCAGAGCGAGTGTGCGGGCGAAGCCCGCTTGCGAAGCGCGCCGACACACGTCGTTCGCGCAGAGCGAGTGTGCGGGCGAAGCCCGCTACGGAGCGCTCAAACTACTGTCCGAAGAGCGATTGCTGCGCGAACCAGCCCTTCGACTCGAAGTGCGCCATCGCCTCGGGCACCGAGCGGAAGATCTTCGTTGCTGTCTCGGTGATGAACGGGCTCGGGTTCTTCTTCGGCTTCCACACCACAAACACCTCTTTCGTGTGCTCGAACGCATGATGGAGCTCGCGCTCGACGCCGCTCGAGAGACCGGGCACGCCGCCGGGAAGCTCGGGGATGAGCGACACGATCATGTCGCTCTGGTCGACGAGCTTAAAGTCGCGCATGTAGATCTGGCCATCGATGTCGCCCGCGATATCTAACACTTCACGCACGTTCACGCGCAGCGACGGTGCCGTCGAGCGACCACCGAAGCTGTGGGCCGTGACCTCAATGCGGTCCTCGCCGCGCCCAGCGGCAGCGAGGGCACGGTCGAGGAGAAGCTTTTCGTCGACATCGCCCGGATCGAACGCGATGAAGTGGCGGGCAAGCTGCGCGCGGAAGTCGTCGATTTCGGCGAGGACATCGGGCATGTCCATGACGTGGCTCATCGGAAACGACGGATACACCTTCTTCATATCTGGTCGCGTGATGAGGCGAAGCGCTGTCTCGATGGTGTCGGCCTGGCGGCCGCGCGACAAGATGTAGAAGTTATTGCGGAGCCCCATCGCGTCGGCGAGCAACTCGGTCGCAAGAATTTCTTCCTCGCGCCACACCATGCAGTCCTTGAGCGTCGCGTCGATGTCGTGTTCGGCGTGGAGGCGATGGTGAACGGTCTCGACGTTGTCGACGAGGCACACGAACATGTCCGGCTCAAGCCGCTTCATCAGGTCGAAGTCGAACGCGGAGAAGAGCCCGTGCCGCCAGCGAAATGTGGCGTGCGTATTGACGACGACGTTCTTGTGGTCTTTCGCTGGCAACGTCGTCGAGATGAGGTCGCGGAACGCCGCGCGCCGCAGCGTCGTTAGTCGCGAGAGCGGCAGATCGAGGATGCGCCCGGGCCGCACATCCGGTGCCTCGCGATACATCATGTCCCCGAGATGGAACGTCTCGATGCGCTCGCCGCGCTCGCCGCCGGCCCTCGCAACAGCGTCGAGATATGGCTTCTTGTCTACGCCGATCTGCCCCGTAACGACCACTCGCATCGACACCTCGGAATGCTGAAGGAAAAGCGAACAACGTAGCGTAACGAAACTGGATGCGTGTTAGCTCGCGGCGAGCAGCGTGACGACGTGCACCTCGATGGCGCGTCCCTCGCCGACGGCGTCGACTTTCTCGTGTGTCTTACCCTTGAGATTGACGCGGTCGCGCGTGATCCCGAGTATCGCCGCGAGGTTGGCGATCATCGCGTCCTTCTTCGGCGACAGCTTGGGGCGCTCGCAGATCACAGTGATATCGAGGTTGACGATGCTCCAACCAGCGCTCGCCATCCGCTTCGTCGCTTCGTCGAGGAATACTCGGGAGTCTTTGCCCTCCCAGCGGGGATCGGTGTCGGAAAACAGCTGACCAATGTCGGGCAGCCCGAGCGCCCCGAGAATTGCGTCGGTGACCGCGTGCAAGACCGCGTCGCCATCAGAGTGGCCGACTGGGCCGGTGGCATGGTCGAACTGGACTCCAGCGAGGATGAAGGGCCGCCCCTTGCCCTGGGGAGGCGGCGGCTCAAGCCGGTGGAGGTCGTAGCCGTGCCCGACGCGGAGGAGAGGGAGTGTCATCGGACGGACACTCTAACGAAGGGGCAGAGGGGGGGCGGAGGGGTAAGAGGCGGCAGAGCCGGCTCGGGTCGTGCTCGCGACCGCCGCCGAAGATTGACCGCTGCCGGGGACGCAAAAGAAACCTGCTGCGGCTTGGCTCCGTTGCCAAAGAAGTAGCTCGCCGATAACCGATAGACCGAACGGCTCCAGCCGACTGGGCCAATGGAGACCGGTTCCGATGTACTCCCGACCAGCCCTGATCGCCGTCGCGTCGCTCGTCCTCTTTTCCCCAGGCTGCTACACCTCGTCGCCGCAGCTCTGGGAGACATCGCTTGAGAACTACACGTGGGCTTCGACGCCGGCACGGCCAGTCACGATCACCCTCGTCGACACGCGCGACGATTCAGAGTTCTTCAAGATGGAAATCCCGGTGGGGCAGCAATTGTCGATTCACTTCGACGACGGAAGCGGTGACGACAAGGTCAAGCTCTCCGCCAAGATGAGGTGGGAGCTCTTGGAATCACCGTCGGCGATCGCGAGCCCCTCAAACTCGCTGAACGCGCCGCCGAGGTTTGCGCGTCGCATCGACTACGACGTTCGCCCGGTTGGCGAGTATGCGCCGGAAGCAGCGCACGCGGCGATGCGCGTCGAGCCCAACCCGACACCAGCGTACGTCACGCCCGCAGGCGGTCCTGGACCAGCGCCCAACTCGAAGAAGCTATACGAGTGACTTCGATGCGGCCTGCAACGACGTGACCAGCGCGACGAAGCGTTCGCCGCGAGATTCATAGTTTCGGAACTGGTCCCAACTCGCACATGCGGGGGAGAGCAGCACCACGTCGCCCTCTCGGGCGCGTGCCATCGCTTGGTCGAATGCAGCGTCGAGCGTTCCGCACAGCGAGACGTTCGCTCCGGCTAACTTCGGCGCCGTGGTGCCGATCGCATAGATCCCGGCGACCGACGGTCCGAGCGCGCGGACGGAAGCGAGGTCACTGCCTTTGTCGTATCCGCCAGCAATCAGGTGGATCCGGCGCGGACTATCAAACGCGGCGACGGCGAGGAGCGTCGCGTCGGGTGTCGTCGACTTCGAGTCGTTGAAGAAGCGAATTCCGCCGCATTCCGCGACGAGTTGTAGGCGATGCGGCAAGCCGCCAAACGTCGCGCAGCCTCGGCAGAGCTCGCTCATGTCGAAGCGATCGCCACTCCAACGCTGAAGCGCGGTCGCTGCGACGAGGACTGCAAGCGTTGCGTTGCGCCGGTTGTGCTCGCCGGGCAGCGACATCGCGATCGTCGTCGGGTCGAACGGCAACGGTGCCGAGGTTACGGCGTCGGGTGCGGACCACCAGTCGGTGGCAAGCTCGGCAGCACGCTGGGATGCCTCGGGTGTTTCTCTTTGAAACCGGGTCACGAACGTGGAGTCGCTGCGCTGGTCGCGGCGAATCTGCGACTTCGAAGTGCTGTAGTGCCCGAAGTCACCGTGCCAATCGATGTGATTGGTCATGAGGTTCGTGAACACGCCGATCGATGGCGACCACCCGCCGCCTTCGAGTCCAAACGAGGCAGCTGCTGCCTCGGAGAGCCAGTACAGCATCGCGCTGGAAAGTTCGAGAATGACAACGTCCTCGGCGGTGAGCGTGTCGGAGATCTCTAGGAGCGACCCGCCGATGTTGCCGCCAAGAGACGCCTGTGGGAAGTGACTCCGAAGCAGATGGTGAATGAGCGCGGTCGTCGTACTTTTTCCGGCGCTCCCGGTGACGCCAATCGTGCGAATGACGTTTCGGTGACGGAGCGTGTCGACGAGGAGCCGGATCTCCGTCGTGACCGGCACGTTGGCGCTCTTGGCGGCAAGTAGGTATGGGTTGCGCCACGGTGTTGGTACTGCGGGGTTCGCGACGACGAAGTCCGCCGTCGAAAAGTCTTCGTTTCGATGCTCGCCCAGCCGCAGCTGCACCTGCCCGGATTGAGTGAGGTCGGCGAGCTGAGTGAGCGGTCCTGCGAGCGTCGCTTCGGATTCTCGATCCGTCAGAAGGACACTGGCACCGTGGCGGCAAAGCCAGCGGGTGACGCCGAGCCCGCCGCCGAACTGGCCGAGTCCCATCACAGTGATTCTGCGTCCGTGCAGTGGTGTCATCGAGGCCAAATATACCGCTCGGGCTACGATGGCCGCCGATGTCGCGCCCGCTGCAACCTCCACCGCCACCGCCCGCGCCGATTCCCTCGCCTGCGCCGCGCGCTGAGCGCTGGTCGATTCTCGCGATCTTGAGCAACGCCTCCCTCCTCGTGCCACTCCTTGGTCCCATCGTCGCGATGTTCCTCGGGGCAGTGGCGCTCGTCCGTTTGCGCCGACAGGAGCGAGAAGGCGGCGCGCGGATCCGCGGTCGCCGGTTGGCGTACGTCGGCCTCGGTGCTGGCGCGGCGCTCCTCTTGATCGAGAGTTACCTCTACGACGCGTTCGCCCGTTCCGTCAGCGCCCAGATCGACGCACAGGTTGCCGCGGCGGTTGGCGATGTCTTCGCGGTCGACGAGAGTACCGAGGCGAAGTCGGTAGCATCGCGCTGGAGTCCACATGCACGCGACCTCATTACCGCGGACGACGTCGCGGCGTTTGCTGCGGCGATCCGCGAGCGATATGGCGGCTTCCGCTCGATGTCAGTGGTTGCGAGCGATAGTCCAGAGTTCTCGCTGGAGCGCCAAGCGGTGAGCACAGCAGTGGCGTTCCGCTTTGAAGGCGGTGAACGAATGGGTGCGATGGTCACAGTTCTTGAGCCCAATCCGCTCTCGCCATTTCATCCCAGTCCGAGGCTGGCTGAAATCACCGTCGACGACCGAGCAGCGGGAACGCTGCGCTTGGGTCCGGCTCCGCAGCCGCGCACGCCATCGCCCGGGTTGTCAGACCCCGCGCCGATACGCGAGGCAGCGGATGCACATTGAACACGATGGACAACCGGGGGAGCCGGTGATCGAGGTGCGCGATCTTCGCCGCACGTTTGGATCGCAGGTCGTTCTTGACGGAATCACGCTCGATGTGCTGCGTGGCGAGACGCTGGTCGTCATGGGCGGCTCCGGCTGCGGCAAGTCGACGCTGCTCCGGCACTTGATTGGTTCCCTCGCCCCGACGTCGGGGGAAGTGCGTGTGTTCGGTCGCCCGATGACTTCGCTTAACGACGCCGCACTGAACGCACTGCGCCGGAATTTCGGCGTCCTCTTCCAGTCGGGAGCGCTCTTCAACTCCATGACGATTGCCGACAACGTTGCGCTTCCGCTGCGCGAGCACACTGCGCTCGACGAGGCGATCATCGATATCGAGGTGAAGATCAAGCTCGAACTTGTCGGGCTGCGCGAGCACGCCGACAAACTTCCATCGCAGATTTCGGGGGGAATGAAGAAGCGTGCTGGCCTCGCGCGAGCGCTGGCGCTCGATCCGAAGATTCTTTTCTATGACGAGCCTTCTGCGGGCCTTGATCCGGTCACGAGCGCGGAGATTGATCAACTGATCGTTGCACTCACACGCCAACTCGGCGTGACGAGCGTCGTGGTCACGCACGAGATGGACTCTGCCTTCACCATCGCTGACCGCATGGTGATGCTCGACAAAGGACGGGTCTTGCGCATCGGGCCACTGACGGAGTTCGACTGTCTCCGTCGCCTGTCCGACGAAGAGGCCGCGGCGCTACCCGAGATCGATCGGACCGTGCGCCAGTTCCTTCGCGGCGACGCGAACGGACCGATCACTGAGCGCCGAGCCCGTGATAGCTACGCCGAGGACTTGCTGCGCTCGGCGTCGCCGACGGTGAGCTCTATTCCTGCGCTCTTCCCCAGCCGCCGCAGCGAGAAGTCGAAGTAGTTAGGGGATCGGGCGGGTATGAAAACGGCGCCGGTCGATCGACCGGCGCCGTGATTGGGTCAATTTGCTTTCTGCCAAGGGGGCTTACGGGCAATTCCCCCAGGCGCCGAGGATGATCGCGAGGTCGGCGCCGTCAGTGTTGCCGTTACCGTTCAAATCGCCGCCGCTTGTGCCCCATGCGCCGAGGACAATCGCGAGATCTGCGCCATTCGTCACATTGTCGCCGTTGAGGTCCGACGGGCAGGGCGGAGCTGCGGGAACGCACGTGAGGTTGAGCGTGCCGACGCCACCGGTCGTGGTACCGCCGACGCGGATGAGCACCGGCTGTCCGGTCGTCAGATTCACCTCGACAAACGAGGTGTTACCGCTGCACCCGGCAAAATTGTCGGAGCAGCCCAGAAGCACCACGTTGCCCGCGATCGGGCAGGTGCCGTTGTATTGGTAGACCGAGATGCGCGTATCAAAAGACGCGGTACCGCATGTCGAGATTTGCACCTTGCCGTTGCAGGTCGCTTGGTGAATGAACCAGATGTCCTTCTTGTAGACGACGCCAGCGCCTTCGTCACAGGCCGGGGGCGCCGCGCCGAGGGAGTCGTTCGCCGTCGCCGTGTTGAATGCGGTCGCGCCCGCACCGATGACCGCCGAAGTGAAGCACTCATCGTTCGACGGGACTGGAACGCTGGTGCACGAAACGGTCATGGAACCGGTTCCGCCCGTCGTAGCGCCGCCGAGCCGGATGAGATACTCGCCACCGTTGACGACGGCGAATGTCACTTTCGAAGTGCCTCCGCTGCAGCCGGGGAAGTTGTCGGAGCAGGTGATCGGCGCGTCGCCGCTGGCAGGGCAGCCGCCCGAATAGCTGTAGACCGCGAGGCGCGTGTCAAAGGCCGCTGCGCTGCAGGTTGTGACCGTCATCTCGCCTGAGCATGGCGATGTCGCGACAAACCAGACGTCCTTCACGAGGGCGGTGCCGCTGCCCTCGTCGCAGAGCGCAGGCACGTTCTCCGTGCTCGTGGTTGCGAACGTTGTGTTGAAGGCGGTGACACCAACACCGATCGGCGATGCTTCGGGGCACTCGTCGTTGCCTGGAACTGGAGTTGCGTTCTGATCAATTTTGACGTCGTCGATGTACCAGTCGTCGTTCGTCTCGTTGACGGACGCTCGCAGTCGCAGGCGGAACCCGTCGTGCTTTCCGTTCGTCGGGACCGACCAGACCGACTGGGTGAAGGTCGTTTGATCAACGCCATCAGAGGTGATCTCACCCAAGAGGAGCCAATCGCCGCCGACGGACCAATACTCGACGATCAGTTTCTCGCCGCTTTCGACACCCTTGTGCTCAGTCCACAGCGAGACCTGCGGATTGGGGAACGTCAGCAGCTTGATCGCGTTCGTGCGGATCTCGTCGTTGTCATAGATGCCGCTGCCCGCTGCGTCGAGGTTGAGTGATCGCGTGCCGCTGACCTCGTTCGTTGCAGAGGTCGAGGTCGCAGCTCCGTCGATGTACGTCCACTTCGTCGAGTCGATGGCCGAGACTGGAAACTGGTCGAGGAACGGTGGGGTGAGCGGCAGCGGCGTGGTTGCGTCGCACGAGACCTGATTCTTGAAGGTGTTGATCTGTCCCTTCTCGCCCGCGCCGAACTTCAGGTTCGCGCCGTTGATGTTGTCGCACTGGTTGATCGACGAACACATGATGTGGCAGTCACCGTTTCCGTCGCAGTGCCCGGCACCCCAGTTGTGCCCAAGTTCGTGGGCGGAGAGTCCCTGACGTAGGAACAGCGTGGTGGTGTAGCGGCTCTCCACCGTCGAATAGCCGAGACTGCCGAATGCGCCGCAGTCGTTGCCGCCTTGGTTGCACATAACGCCGAGCCATGCGAGGCCAATCACCGATCCGATGATTGACTTGCCGGTGTAGAGCTGCGCGATGTCGCGCTGAATAGCAGACTCGGGGGCCGCGTTCCAGGTCGTCCGGAACTCGCACAGCAGGTCGCCCATGTCCGACGTCGTATACGGGTCGGCGGCGGACGAGCGGATGACGAACGTGCTGAACTCGTAGCCGAGGTTCACGTCGGTGTCGTAGATCAGGTCGACACCGTTCATCACCGTCTCGATGTCGTTGATTGTGTTGGCAACGGATGAACCATTCTTTTGATAGAACTCGAAGTCCGCGTCAAAGCCAATCTCAACCACCTGTGGTTGCAACCCCGAGACGCCGCCTTCACCGCCAGCGCTACCGGGTTGGGCGACGCCCTTCATCCAGTCGGGGACGCTAAGCCGGATCTCGCCGACGCCGCAACGAACGCCGGGTGGCACGATCGCGTCGCTCGCGGCGTAGATCACGTGCGTCGACGCCAAGGCGAGTGATCCCTGCGCCTGGGCAAAGTCACTCGCGGGTTGGACGTAGTACATCGCTTCATTTGGCACTTCGATGTAGCCACGCAGCTTTCCGTCAATCAGGCTCACAGCAACTCTCGCCCCGTCTACGCCCGCGATCGAACCGCGGTAGGTATGAACGGGCGGAAGTGGTGCCGGTGCGAGCACGCCGTCGCCTCGATCAACAAACGCCTGGCACTCTGGGCCACGAAGTGTGTGAAGCTCCGCGACCACTGTTCGGACCGTGCCGCCGAGCGTCAGCGTGACCGAGAAATTCTGTGGGATCCCGGGAGGAAGCGCGAGCGTGGCTGCGTCGTACCGGCGCAGCTCCGGGAGCGCGGGAAGCGCACTCCTGGCCCGATCACCGCGACTAGGCGCCTGAGCATCGCGACTAGGCGATTGCGGGCCTGTCGGTGGTGCGACAGAAACAGCGGTCACCGCGGTCGTCAGGGAGCCGACGAGAACGAGTGCCGCGCCGTGCAAGAGGCGTCGGTGCATGGTCATGAGGTAGCCAACGTGAGAAGGGCAACAGTTGAAGACGAAGGAATCGCCGCGGGCTGCCACCAGCCAACAAGATGTTCCGCAGCTTCGGACCAGACTGCGCCCAACCGGTTGGAAGGGACACATTGCCAAACCGAACGGAGTGATCCGCGATCGTCGCAGGTCGCTCCGGATGAGACATGAAGAAGACGTATTCGTTCGGAGCGATCAATCGAGGTCAGTCGAGGCAGCGAGCCTCAATCAGCGCTCTCACCGAATGCACTGCAAATATAGCCCGTGCTTCGACACTGGGCCAAAGACTCCTGGAGGTAGACGAGAGGAAGTCCCGTTCGATTGATTTGCAACGTTCGCGCCGACTGCAATAACCAAAGAGCTGGCCCGGTCGGAGACCGGGCCAGCGAAATGCACCTTCGGACTATTCGCCGCGGCTCATTCGCTTCGAGCCGAGCCTTCCTGCGAGGCGAGCTCGAAGCCGAGACCGGGCATGATCACGGGCAGGGACCCCACGCGCCGAGGAGAATCGCCAAGTCGGCAGCATCGACGGTGCCAGTGCCATCGAGATTGCCGGTATCCGTTCCACCCCAGCCGCCGAGGAGGAGGGCGAGGTCGGCAGCGTCAACGTTTCCGTCGGCGTTCAGGTCAGCCGGGCACACGGGCGGCGGTGGTGGTGCGGTCGGCGCAAGCGTAGCGAACGAGACAGCAACTGGATCCGCGCCCGCTGGCGGTTTGAACAGACCGAGTGAACCGCTCGCGTTCGTCGGTGCTGCGTCAGCATCGAAGCGGTAGTTGTAGAGCGTGGCCCAGCGCAGCGCATTGGCGTTCGAGTTCGCGGCGAAGGCTTCGGTAGCCCACGAGAGCGATCCTGAGGCGACGGCGCCAGCCCAGTCGGTTGTCGAGTAAAGCTCACCCGAGTGATAGGAGATGTCGTGGAAGCCAATGTTCGTGACGTTCACGCCGTCCGGGATCGGGATGGAGAACGAACCACCTGAACGATCCGAGTTCAGGTTGAACACGGCGTACTCGTAGTGCCAAGTGCCATTGCCGTTGTCGGTGACGCGGTAGCCGACGTGGAAGCGGCCGTCGTTTGGAACGTCGACATTGACGATGGTGACGGCAGCATCGACAGCCTTCCACGCGAAGATTGCAGCTTGCTGCTGAGTCGTCGCGCCGGTGAGAGCAATGTTGTAGGCGCCGCTCGAGAACGACCCGACCGTGAACTTGCGGTACGAGGCGTTGTTGTCGTCGTTACCGGCAGCGGCGTCATCGGGGTGAACGTACTGGCACTCGGCGTAGTAAGTCGCGCCAGCGTTGAGTGCCGGATCTAGCTCCGTGTTCGCGATTTGCACGCGACGCTTCAAGACTGAAGGCGTGCTCGGGTCGGCGGGAGCGGCGAACGGATACGGGAAGAAGCCGGTCGCAGCATTGACTTGCGAGCGCGGCCCAAGCCCGCCCGTCGAGCCATTGAGGTTCGAGTCGTACGGATCAGAGCAACCGATTCCGAGCAATTGCGGGCAACCGGGGCCAGCGGGGGTGCACGGGCCGCAGAGAGACTGCTGCAGCGCGCAGAATCCGTGCTTCACGAACGACATACCTATCTGTTCGAATCGGCCGTTCTTGAGGCGGTAGGCGTTCTGCGGAATGACCGGGTGCTGATTGCTGCTGGCGACCCAGTCGAGTTGGACCGATCCGATGTTGCAGCTCGTCGAGCCGAATGAATAGGCCGCGATGCCACCGCTCGCGCCCCATTTGCTGACGTCAGGCACTCCACCAACGATGACGTCGGGTCCGGCCGCGGCAGCGCCTCCGCTTCCGTCGTCACCCTTGGGCATCGCGGTTGCAGAGGGTTGGCTCAGAAAGTGACCGGCCGCGATGGCTGAGCCACCGAGCAGGAATCCACCAATGGTCATTCCAAATTTCACGCGCTATCTCCTTCGTTCGAGCTGCGGAGTCCGGGATAAGCGGACAGACAAGAAACAAGAACACCACGCCATGCAAGTGCTGGCGCCGGGTGAATGACGACGAGCTTCAAACATACCCCCGTGGATCGAAGTCGTGACAGCGAACTGCGGGATTTCGTAGGAAACATGCGCGGTTCAATATCCGCCGAGAGCCCGCGCACCGCAGGCGCGCAAAAAAAGAACACCGGCACCCTTTCGGGTGCCGGCGTTGAAGGTCTAGCTCTCACACGGGATCTAGCGGGATCTCGTGCAGATGTGCTGCGTTAGGCGGCGCGGCGACGACGGCCAGCGAGGCCCGCGAGGCCGAGGAGGGCGATCGCGCCCGGTGCCGGGACGGTAAACGTGGCGGTGCCGAAGGCGGTCGGGGTGCCGGAACCCTGATTGAAACCGACGGTGATCGGCGTCGTGAAGGCCGCGATCACGCCAGCGTAGGAGAACTGCGCGAGGAGTGTGCGGAGGGTCACGGCGTTGACCTTACCCTGAACGTTCGGCGGGTTCGCATTGAACCAGCCAGCGCCAGCCGGGATGCCAGCCTGAATGAAACCAGGGCCGCCCCAACCCGGATCAGCGCTCGTGCTGTTGGCGAAACCAGGGGTTCCACCAATCGTGACGAACGAGTCGGTCGCCACGTCAGCGGGGTTGGTCAGCTGGGGGCCCCAAGTGCCACCCGCGAAGTCTGATTGGAAGAAGGCACCCGAGATCGCGTTCAAGCCGAAGGCGTTGAGCACGACATCCGAGGCGTTATTGAACTTGGCATACACGGTGAAGACCGTCTTGCCACTGATGACCGCAGAATCGACTTCCATGCCGACGAAGCCGGCAGAAGCGAAACCCGACACAGCAAGCGCAGCAGCGCCAGCGAGGACACCCATATTCATTTGATCTGCTCCCTTTTCCCGAGACGCTCTATAAGAGCATCTCACTTTTCCCGATGTGCCCGCCAGCACGGTGCGGAGGGCATCCCTTCGAACGCTAATCTACCTCGGCCAGCGAAGCTGTCAAGAAGGCTGCCAAGCTTTTTGCGGTTGTCACCTCGGAGGCCGAAGTGGGTGCTGAAGACGAGACCACTGGAAAGAAGCTCATTTTCGGCTGAGAAACCGGGGGAAGTGATGTTCTTCGAAAGCGCGTTCCGCCCCAGCACGACCGCGCCAGTCTCCTGAATATCGGCCCTGGACACTCGCGGCGCGGCGAGTGCGAGTGTGGGGAGAACTACGGCAACTGGCCGTTGAACACCCTTCCACAGCAAAGAAGAGTTCCAAAAAGAACGCCGCCGTCCTAGGGAGGACGGCGGCGTCTTTCGCGTTTTCACCGAAGGTCAAGGACCTCCCCGACCCACGGGGCGGTTCCCCAACTCAGGGAATCAGGCCCGACGGCGGCGGCCAGCGAGGCCAGCGAGGCCGAGGAGGGCGATCGCGCCCGGAGCCGGGATGATACCGATCGTAAATTCTCCTTGACCGAAGACGGTCGGGGTACCGAGACCGGCGTTGTAACCGACCTTCAGGAAGAAGGTGAACCCTAGGACTGCACCAGGAGCGAACACGAACTGTCCGATCTGGGTCTTGCCAGCGATCGACGCACCCTGCCCGTTCGGCGGGTTGCCGTTGAACCAGCCAGCTCCGTTCGGAATGGTAAGCTGATTGAAGCCTGCGGCACCGAACGCCGGGTCGGCGTTGGTCGAGTTGCCGAAGTTCGCGAGGCCACCGATGAGCAGGTAGCTGTCGTTACCTGCGGCCGCAGAGAACTGCGGGGCCCAGCTACCACCGACGAAGTCGTTGTGGATCGCTGTGGCGACATCAAGCGTGCCTGCGCCAGCCACGATCTGGAACGCGTTCAGGAGGGAAGCTTGAGCGTCGAAGTTGGCATAGACCTTGAACACGCTATTGCCTTGGACATTCGTGCTCGCTTCGGTTGAGAACATGGTAAACGCTGCAGAGGCGCCGGATGCAAGGGCGGCGGCTGCGATAAAGGGGACCACGAACTTCATCTCTCTTCTACCTTTCTAGGAGTCGGGGAACTCGACTGAGAATTCGGCCAGCAACGCCGCTGACGGAACTCCACTGAGAGTGAAGATACATCCGCACCCTCGGCAGTCAACCAAAGGTCAGAGTATTTTGAAGGAAATTCCAGCGCGCAACTCCTTGGGGTTTTGCACCCAAGTGCTTTTGGCAAAACGGGTTGACGTTTGCCGTGGGCGAGCGTTGAAGCGGAATCGCCTGCCGTCTCTCGTCGGAGGATTCGACCGGAAACTGGCAGTGCATCTATGCGATGCGACGCCACAACGGACGAGTCCCCAAAGGCGAAGAGCTGAATTGTGGATGGAGGCCTTGTGAGCCTCACACGCGACCCATTCCCCCGATGGTCCCTTGCGGGTCCTTGCGGGTGTCCCTTTTCGGGGTCGCGTAACTGTCTGGAAGCCCCTTTTCCTGCCGCGTCGACTCCCCTCAGAGTCGATCGGCACCCTTTTTCCTCAGCCCGCGGCTAGTACCGCAGGGCTTCGCGCATCCGAAATGCAGGATGAACGAAGCAATCCTCGAAGTTTCCGGCAGTAGGTCCAGTGCGGAGGCGGGTCCCTATTTCCCGCCAATCGCACCTACGGTCGGCAATCGTGAACGGTCACAGTCTCGCATGAGCGAGTGGAGGTTGCAAGTCACCTTTTACAAAAAGGGGACCCGCCTCGGTCACGGTGACCGGCACGATTCGACCGATCATCGCTTCGGGTTCCACCCCAAGTGGGCATTCGAAGAAAGTAATGAGATCGCCTCCGGTCCGCCCCACCAATTGATGGCGAAGGGCGCGGCTGAGAGAACGTTGGGGCGGCTCGGCAGGCTTCGCGGCGATTCGCGCCGGTAGCCGCAGCTCGACCGAAGGCTGTTGCGGCGCCCCGACGCTGCGTCGTTGGCCGCTCGCGGATGCATCGCTCTCTCGCCTCTCGTTCTGCGAGGCTGGGCTGAGTCCCTCAACGAGCACGTCGATCGTCCGACCGACCCAGGCGGTGTGAACGCGGCTGCTCACCTCGGTCTGCACCGCGAGCAGCGCGTTGTTTCGGTACTTTTTGACCTCTGGTGCGACGTCGTCCGGGTAGCGATCGATCGCGGTGGTCCCCGGTCGCGGCGAGTACTTGAAGATGAAGTTGTTCTTGAAGGGAAGGCTGCGGACGAGGTCAACCGTGGCGGCGAAGTCGTCGTCAGTCTCGGTTGGAAACCCCACGATGATGTCGCCTGCGAGCGATAGGTCGGGCAATTTTTCTATGGCTCGGGCCGCAAAATCGCGGTATTCCTCGACCGTGTAGCCGCGATTCATCAGTTTCAAGATCCGGTTCGAGCCGCTCTGCGCCGGCGCGTGCAGATAGCGGCAAATTCGCGGACACGCTGCCATGACGTCGAGCACGTCGTCGCCAAAGTCGCGGGGATAGCTCGTCACAAACCGAAGCCGGGCGATCTCGGGGACTTCATCATGGATGCGGTTGAGAAGACTCGCAAATGTGGTGACGCGTCTGCCCCCGGCCGACAGTCGTTCGCTGCCGCCCCGGGCGAAGGCCGCGGCGCCCGGCCCGACTTGCGGTACTTCGCTGCCGTCGACGCCGACCGCTGCCCCGTGCACGTACAGATAATGGTTCACTGTCTGGCCGAGCAGGGTGACCTCGAGAACGCCGGCGCCCGCGAGACGGCGACACTCCTCAACGATGTGGTCCGGAGGTCGGTGCACCTCAGCTCCGCGCGTGTTCGGAACGACGCAATACGTACAGAACTTGTTGCAGCCACGGGTGATGCGCACGTATGCAGATCGGCTCTCAGCATCGGGTCGCAGCTCGAACGCGCGTCCCAGATCGAGGGCTTCGAGCGAGTCCTCCGCCGCCCCGAGCGTCGCGGATCGGCGACTTTTGTTGCCCGCCAAGGCCACGCGGCCATCGAGCCCCGGATGTGCGGTCCGTCTCACGTTTTCGATCAGAGCCGGAAGCTTGTCGAGTTCGCCCGGTCCGCACAAGAGGTCGACTTGCGGGTAGCGCCGCAACATGTCGACTCCATCCCGCTCAGCCATACACCCTAGAACCCCAAGGATGATGTCCTCGCCTTGGTCCTTGCGCTTTCCGACAATCCCAAGCCGGCTGTATGCCTTCTGCTCTGCGTGCTCGCGGACGCTGCAGGTGTTGTAGAGGACGATCTGCGCATCGTCTGGTTCGGTGGTAAATCGGTACCCGAGCGACTGAAGCTGACCGCGCACCAGCTCGCTGTCGAGCTCGTTCATTTGGCAGCCGAACGTTTCCAAGTAGACCTTCACCGGTGAGCCTTCGTTCTTCGGTACGCCCGTTCTTCGAGGAATCCGCGACGCGTCCGTCGCGGTCGTCGCAGAGTAGCAGCACCGGCTCCACCGATCTCGCGCGGAGATGAACCGAAAGAACGCGAGCTTCCCGTACGATCCCATCATGCAACTGTCGTCAGGCGAGATCATCGTTCTCGTCAGCATCGGGGTCGCCTTGGCGACCATCGTGGGCGGCTACATGATCTACACCCGAAAGAAGGGTTGGATGTGAACTCGCCTCGCTCAGAAGCGGAGGTGACGAATTTCTCCGATGAGACAACCCGAGCGGTCGATGCATTCACCATGCGCGCCGGCCACGGAATCCTCCTTATCGCATTGGCTCTCCTCGTCTTCGGCGTGGTGATGGTGAACTCTGCTGGGCTCACCGTTCGCCCGGACGCAGCGCTTCTGACGAGCGGTACGGTGTCCGAGGCCCAATTCGACAAGATGAGTGCGGCGTATCGCCCGGTCTCGTTCGACAACGTGCTGCTGGGTCGGACGACGATCTTGGCTGCGGTCGCGATGCTCGCGCTATTCGTTGGCAGTCGCGTTCCGGTTGAGCGTCTGTACGGGCTTCGGGGTGCACTGTCACCTGTTCCATGGATCGTGTTCGGAATGATCGGACTGCTGCTCTTGGTCCACGTCCCTGGCATCGGCCGTGAAGTGAATCACGCGGCGCGGTGGATCGGACCGCGCCAGTACGGGTTTCAGCCCAGCGAATTCGCGAAGTGGGGAATACTCTTCGTCATCGCTTGGTATTGCTGCCGCCGCGCTGGCGTGATGCAGAGCTTCTTACACGGATTCGTCCCGCCGATGGTGCTCCTCGCGGTTGTCACAGCGCTCATCGCGAAGGAAGACCTCGGAACCGCAGTGCTGATCTTCAGCGTGTGCACACTCATGCTTGTCGCCGGCGGCGCGCGTTGGTGGCACGCCGCCGCCCTGTTGCCGCTTGGCGCTCTCGCCGCGTGGGGCGCCGTGCTCGCCAGTCCGTATCGCATGAACCGATTGCTGGCATGGCAAAATCCATTCGAGGATCCGCAGGGCATCGGCTACCACATCATCCAATCGATGTCAGCAATCGCCGGTGGCGGATTGACCGGTCGCGGACTCGGGAACAGCATGCAGAAGTTCGGGTACTTGCCCGAAGATACAACCGACTTCATCTACGCAATCGTCTGCGAGGAGTTAGGCATCATTGGCGGGCTGGCCGTGCTGCTTCTCTATGCGGGACTGCTGCACTTCGGCCTTCGCATCATCAATCGCAGCCGAGTCCGCGCGGACGGAACCGTGGAGTCGCTGGTTTCGCCGTTTGCCCAGCTTTTCGGTCTCGGCATTCTGTTGACGATCGGACTGCAGGCGCTGATTAACCTCGCCGTCGTGAGCGGCCTCGCGCCGACGAAGGGAATCGCGCTTCCGCTCCTTTCCAGCGGAGGATCGGGTTGGGTGCTGACTGGTTTCTCACTGGGGCTGCTCCTTTCGATCGAGCGAACGTCCGTCGCGCGGGAGCGCGGTTCTCCGGCGCGGCCGCCGATGCGCGATGACGCAGTGCTGCTCTTACCCGCCGCGTCATGAACCCGCGTCGACGAGCGTCGTGCCATGAACACTGCTGACGCCGTCCAACCGATCGATCGCTCAAGCGAGGGAACCGGAGCGGCGACATCGCGAGCGTTCGTGCTCGCGGGGGGCGGGACGGGCGGACACATCAGCCCCGGACTCGCGATCGCTGAACGACTTCGATCCATCGATCCATCGTGTCGACCGATCTTCGCGTGTTCAACGCGCCCGATTGATGCTGCCATGCTGCGCGAGGCCGACGCGGAGTTCGTTCCGATACCGGCCGAACCCCTGTCGTTCCAGCCGGGAAAACTTTTTCGGTGCATCACCGCCAGCGTGCGCGGACGTCGCGCGGCGCGAGTCCTCCTTCGTGACGCTCACGTTGCACATGTCGTCGCGTTGGGGGGATTCGTCACGTTTCCGGTGGTCGCTGCGGCGCGATCGCTCGGCGTTCCCGTGCTCCTTGTCAACCTCGACGCCGCTCCGGGTAAGGCGAACCGGTGGGTCGCTGGGCGCGCGCGACGGGTGTTGTCTGCGGTGCCCACCGCGGCGCTACCGAACTTCGCCGAGCGCGTCATCGGCATGCCAATTCGTCGAGTTGCGATCGCGCCGAGCGACCCGGTGTCGTGCCGCGAGGCGCTCGGACTTCGAGGGGCATGGCCGACCCTTCTCGTGACCGGAGCCTCGCAGGGGGCGTCCAGTTTGAACGAGTTGCTCATTGAGCTCGCTCGCCGGAGGCGCGAGTTGTTCTCAGGGTGGCAAGTGTTTCACTTATGTGGCCAAGGCGATCGAGGCGCACTTGAACGGGCCTACGCGAGCGCGGATATTCACGCGAAGGTCGAGCCGTTTCTGCATCGCATGGGGCTGGCATGGGGAGCGGCTGACCTAGCGCTCAGCCGCGCTGGCGCGAATTCCGTGGCTGAAGCGGCTGCGAACGCAGTGCCGACGCTGTTTGCGCCGTATCCGTACCACAAGGATCTGCATCAGAAATTCAACGCGCAACCGCTGGTCGACGACGGCTGTGCCGCGATGGAGCTCGATCGCATCGGCGCAATGGAGAACCTCGATGGGCTTGGTCGCGCGCTCGGCGACCTCATGACCGATCCTGCACGGCGCCGGGCCATGCGCGAGCGTTTGCTGGCGCGGCCGCGCGAGGACGCCGCCACAACGATCGCGAAGATTCTCTTGGCTTCGGGCGAACGCTAACGGCGTCGTGGCCCGGGTTACTCGACTGATCTGACCCATGTGGCTAACAGATCGATTGTCGCTTGGAGGTCACGCTTGTCGATCATCTCGGTCACGGTGTGGATGTAACGCGTGCCCGCACCAATCGCAGCGACGCGCGCGCCGCCATTGGCTCGCTGGATACCGGCACCGTCTTGCCCGCCTCGAGCCAGAATAGCGCGTTGATGCGGAATGCGATTTCGCTTCGCCACGGCGCAGAGTTCTCGCACCAACGTGTGGTCTGCGATCATCGATGAATCCTGCACCATGATCGCTACGCCGTCGCCATGTTTCGTCACTCGCTGCGAGTCGGGAACACCCGGCGTGTCGCAGGCAATGTTGACATCGAGACCGATGCCGATGTCGGCGTTCACTGCGTTCGCTGCCGTGATCGCGCCTCGCAGCCCGACTTCCTCTTGGGTCGTGAACGCGACGACGAATTCACACGCGTGCCCGGAACGCTTCGACTTGGCAAGCATCCTTGCAGCCTCAATCGCCACGAAACACGCCATGCGGTTGTCGAGCGCCTTCGAGACCACCGTGCGCGGCGTTTCGACGAACGGCTCGTCCATCACGACGTAGTCGCCGATTTGCACGAGCTTCTTCACGCCCGCGGCTTCCCGGCCGAGATCGATGAAGAACTCTTCGGTGCCCGGGACTTTTGTGCGTTCGGCTTCGCTTGAGATGTGGATCGGTTTGCCGCCAGGATTCATCACGCCGAACAAATCCCCCGACTCAGTGACGACTTTGACGCGTCGCGAGAAGAGATTCCGTGGATCGAACCCGCCAGCGGGGTTCACCCAGAGGTGTCCCTGTTCGTCGATGAACCTGACGTAGAACCCAATCTCGTCCATGTGCGCCGCGATCAACACGCGCGTCGCCTTTCCGCGACCGCGCGACGGCTTCCGCGTACAGATGAGCGATCCCATCGGATCGACTCGACTCTCGTCGAACAGTCCCTTGATTTCCTTCTGAATGAGCGCGCGGACGCGCTCCTCACGACCGGGAACGCCGGGGGTTTCGCAGAGCCGCTTGAAGAGGTCGAGGTCCATAGGACACGAATCATAAAGAATCGCCCGGCGGCAGGGTTCGTTGGGTTTCCTACGATGCAGAGATGCTCCACGACACCCCGCTCCGCGAACGCCATGCGCGATGCGCTGCCGAGGAGGCCGCGCGCTCACCGCTGGTGCCGAGCGCCGAGCGGCCGGGGGCCGCAACGGGTCACCGTCGTGCGGCGGAGATCGAGTACCTGCCGTACGCCGCGCCTTCGGCTGGGGACCAAGTCGGCGGCGAACGGACGCTGCTCTGCGAGTTGGTCGCAGCGTTCGGTCCCGTAGAGCCTGAGTACGCAGCGATTCGACGGGGCGCGGCACTGTTCGATGCGTCATTCACCGGCACCATCGAAGTTCGCGGAAAGGACCGACGCGAGTTCTTGCAGCGCATGGTCACGCAGGACATCAAGTCGCTCGCAGCGGGCTTCGCGGCCCGGAGCTTCTGGCTCAATCGCAAAGGACGGATCGAGGCGGACCTCACGATCATCGAACTCGGTGAGCGGATGCTGATCGCGCTCGACGCTGGATGCGCAGCGTCGACCGTTGCGACGCTCAATCCATTCGTCTTCAGCGAACTCGTGACGCTGCGCGACGCGACCGATGAGTGGCATTGGCTTGAGCTCCACGGACCCGGTGCTGGCCGAGCCTTGGCGCTCGCTGGTGCGGCCACGATTCCAGCGCGCGGCGAAGTGAGCGAGTCGTCGCTCTCCGTCCCCGGCGCTCCTACCGCGGAGCGCGTACCCGTCGTCCTCGTCCGTGACGACGCGCTCGGCGAGACCGGCTGGCGCATTGGAGTCGCGTTCATACGCGCCGTCGACGCTTGGGATGCCATCATGGCCGCGATTGATCCGCACGATGCCAAGCAGCGAGTGCGCCCGATCGGCTGGCAGGCGTACAACATCGCGCGCATCGAAGCGGGCACTCCACGATTTCTCGTCGACTTCGGAACGTCGAATTTGCCGCACGAAACCGGCATTCTCGCGGAGCGTGTTTCCTTCAAGAAGGGCTGCTACCTCGGGCAAGAGGTCGTCGCGAGGATGGAATCGCTCGGCAAGCCCAAGCAGAAGTTAGTTGGCGTGCGCCCCGCGAAAGACCTGTTGCCGGTCGCTGAAGCACAGATATTCGAACGCGCCGCTGAAGGCGCGATGGGGCAGCAGATTGGCCTTGTGACGAGCAGCACCCTCGCACCGATGCTCGGGGCCGTTCCAGTTGCGTTCGCGATGATCAAGACCGCGTTCGCCGCTTCCGGCACGACTGTGCTCGTCAACGCCGAGGGCGAGCAGTGTGAGGCGACAGTCGGCCCACTCCGCAGTTGGCCTCACGAAGTTCCGCTAGGAGGTGAGGTATGACGCCAGTTCACCCGCCACCCGATCTAGAGTTTCGAGCGAATATCGAGTTGGTGCTACTCGTCCTCGGAATCGTGATGACGATCGGCGTGGCGTGCGTCGCCGTGTGGCTCGTCAAGACGATGCGACGCGAGGATCGCGAACAAGCGAACGACGCCGCGAATGGTCGAGACGGAGGCGAGGCGTGAGTGCTGCATTCCCCGTGGCCGCGCTCAGAATTACCGAGGTTGGTCCGCGCGACGGATTGCAGAACGAAAAGGGGTTCGTTTCGACGGAGGACAAGATCGCCTTCATAGACCGGCTCTCCGACGCGGGATTTCCCGAGATCGAGGTCACAAGTTTCGTGAGTCCGAAGTGGGTGCCGCAACTCGCCGACGCTGCGGAGGTGCTGTCGAGGATCCGGCGCCGGACCGGTACGACGTACTCGGCACTGGTCCCGAATGAAAAGGGACTCGATGCGGCGATGGCTGCTCGCGTCGACAAAATCGCAGTATTCACCGCCGCTAGCGAGAGTTTCTGCCGCAAGAACATCAACGCGTCGATCGCCGAGAGTATCGAGAGATGTCGGCCAGTGGTTGCGAGAGCGAAGGCGGGGAACGTTCCGGTCCGCGGCTATGTGAGTTGTGTGGTTGCGTGTCCGTTCGAAGGTCCGGTCGATCCGAAGTCGGCCGCGCGCGTGTCGCACATGCTCCTCGACGTTGGTTGCGACGAGATCGATCTCGGTGACACGATTGGGGTTGCCGTGCCGCGCGACATGGACCGGCTGCTCGAAGCGCACGCGAATGTCGTCGTGATGGACCGCATCACGATGCACCTTCATGACACACGAGGCACCGCGCTTGTCTGCGCATGGCGCGCAATCGAACTCGGCGTCCGAAGCTTCGACGCGAGTTGCGGCGGTCTCGGCGGATGCCCGTATGCGCCCGGCGCACTCGGAAACGTCGCGACTGAGGAACTCGTTTACGCGTGCGAAAGGTCGGGGCTTGCGACGCGCGTTGATCTCAACGCGCTGCTTGCGGCGGGGAAGGGGATCGAGGCTGCGCTCGGTCGTCCGCTGGCATCGAGGCTGCTCAAGGCCGGGATGCCACACGCGCTTGGCGCGTCGACCGGCGCCTGAAGTGCGATCGTCGCGATGGGTGTCTTCGAGAGAGTGAACGTCGCTGTGCGGCGATCGGAACTCGATCGAGGAACGATCCGCACGAACGACAGCGTTCGATCTGCCACGATCGCGGCGTGTGGCGCGTGCGGTCGCGCGAAGGAACCGGTGTTGACGACGGTGCGCCGTCGCTCCCCTTTGCCCGTGATGCGGACTCCCGGCCGATGAGAGTGTCCGGCAATAATGATGCTCGCCGTCGGCGCGAATCGTTCTGCGAACGCCGCAGCGAGCGCTGGAAAGCGCCACCAAAACGAAACGATCGTTGCCGCAGCTCGCGGGCGGAAGACGAGCCGCCCCGGCGTCGTCGAACCACCCGGTGCGTCGCGCTCGGCCTCGCCCGCAGACTTCGCTGCTGCAAATGTTGCTTCGAGCGTCCCACGCCGTTCGGGCGGGAACGACGCAAGAGTCTCATCCCACGCTGAGCGCATAGCGCGAGCTCGTACGCTCCACGGTGCGACCGCTGGATGAAACGCATCGCCGTGCGTGATGAGTACGCTGCCGCCTGCTACGAGGAGCGCGCGGTCCGCGCTGATCGCAGGGTCGTGATTGCCAGCGAGCAATGTGAGTCTGGTGCCACGCGCCACGGCCAGCTCGAGGAGTGCTCCGAGCGCGTCGACCGCGCGGGCGCGGTAGCGCGAATCGTTCTGCTCGACAGTGTCACCGTTCAAAACCAAGTGTCCGCCGTCTTCGACGAGCGGTTCCAGTTGCGCGGCGTCCTGAACTCCGTCTGGGCGTCCAAGATGCAGGTCCGACAAGATGACCAATCGCGTCGTCACGAATCGCTACTCATCCCCACAGTGATCCTTCGCGCCCGGCCCGAATGTGATCATGTTCTTGCCGCTGCGCTTGCTCTGCAGCGAGAGTTGGTCTGCGTGCGCGAGCAGGCTTCGCGCGTCGTGCCCGTCCCAGGGATACGTCGCGACGCCTGCGGAGATGCTGACCGTGCCTGGCCCGTCGATGTCGAGTTGCGGGAACTTGAGCTGTCCGACGCGCTCACGGAAACGCGTTGCGATCGTCTCCACTGACTCGAACGGTCCGCCGCCAGCTCTGGCGCCGCGACTGTCCGCGAAAATCACGACGAACTCGTCGCCGCCGACACGGAAGACGTGATCACCGCGGCGAATGACGGAGCGCAAGAGCTCAAGCGTCTCGCGCAACACCTCATCCCCGGCGGCGTGGCCGAAGCGATCGTTGTAGCTCTTGAAGTTGTCGATATCGAAATACATCAGTGAGACGGGGCGGCGCTCGGGCCGCGCCGCGGCCACTGTCTCGTCGAGCACGCGCTCGAACGCGCGGCGGTTGCCCGCGCCGGTGAGTTCGTCCGTCCAAGCCAACACGCGAAGGTCGTCGTGGCATCGATCGAGACGAAGCCAGTGGCCGAGCCAGTCAGCCCACGGCGCGAGAGCCTGCGCCGATGCTTGCGTGGAAGCGAGTGCGCCGAGCGTGACGCCCTTCCACAGCACCGAGACGCGCTGCTCGTCGGTTCGAGCGTCCGTTCCAGCGGAATCGTTGTTCGGGAGCAATCGAACGTCTTGGATGTGCAACTCGCGCCGGATCAGTTCCAGCGCGAGTGCCGAGAGACGATCGCCTCCCTCGATGACAGCTTCGACCAGGTCTGTATCGCCGATCGACTCACCCACACCTCTTCCAGCGAGGTCAGCGGTCGTCACAGGCGAGTCCGATCCATCCGATCCACGCCCGCGATCAATATCGCTCGACGCTGAGAGCGGCAACGACTCAAGTGGCGATCCTGTGCCCGGCTCAGCTGCTCGATCCCGACGGGCGGCAAAGGCCTGGAGCGCGTCGTCAATCACCAAATCCACCATGTCGCGCTGCGGCAACCCCTCGCCGCAACTGATCGAACTCCGGGCTGGAGTGCCAGCGGGTGCAGAAGTTGGGCCTTGGCGTTCGATGCGCATGGGTTTTTCCGGTGCTGGCCGCACACCCGCGACCGGAGTCAGAACGTCTTCGGTCGATTTCGGGTTCGTCTGTACCTCGGGATACCCAAGCGCGGACGCGAGGTCCCGAGAACCCGCAGGGAGGAAGACGACATCATCGAACCCGGCGTTCTCGGCTACGGCGGTTGCCCCGCGGGGGGCCAGTAGCAACAGACGTATCGCCGGATCGACCCGGCGGAACGCGTCTCGAACGCTGCGTGGATCGTCACCCGCGGCGCGAAGCGGCACTGCGATCGCCCCTATCGGACCACCGACGGCATCCGCACTCGACGCCGTCGAGAGGGCAGCGAGCGCGTCGTAGAGGTCGTCGACTTCGTCGACGACGTGCCCTTGGCTTGCGGTCGATCGTCTGAGTGCTTGGGCAAGCTCGGTGACGCCGAGTCCGTCGCGGACGATCAGCGTTCGTCCGGATCTCGCGCCGCGCTGGGATGGAACAGAGGGACTCATGGTGTCGTTTCGTCGAGGGCCCCGGGACTAGGGACTGGAGGCTAGGGTGACTGGTGCGGCGGGGAGCGGTCGGATTCCTCGTCGTCGAACAGCCGCAAGAGCATTTCAATCTCGTCGGCGGTGACTGCGGCGTCGTCAACGTGAGGCTTGGACTCGGGGCGTTTCCCGCCTTCGGATTCCGCCGCCGGGAACCCAAACTGCTCAGTGACCTTAGGATTTCGCGGCGTCGGGTCGGAATGGAACTCGGACGTGTTGGGCTCCGCGAGCGGCGAAAACGGGGGAGGCTCATCCGTGGAAGGTGAAATCGATGTTCCGGCCAGTCGGAGCGGCGGGGGCGGCGGATTCGTCTTTTCCCCGGCAAAAGCTTCGTACGTTCGGGCGGGGGAGATCTCAAGGAGTAACTCGTCCGTTCCGATCCAGACGCTGACGTCGGGGAAGTGTTGGGCGATCGCGCGGAGCAGTCGGTCGAGGCTCTCCCATCGATCGCGCGACGCAACCACGAGAGCCACGCGGCGCTGCGGCAATCCCCAGCTTCCGCCGGTCCGATCATCGAGCGACCAGCGCACGAGCTGAGCGAACGCGTCGAGCGGCTCGCTGCGAATAACAGTTGAGATCGCGCGCGACTCAAGGAGGGCGAGGAACCCCGACGGGAGATCGTCTCCGCGCGCGACGATAACGCAGCGACTTACGTCGCGCAGCGAAGGATGAGGTCGATCATGACCGCGCGGCAACCGCAACTTTCTCCCGATCTCCTCTCTCGGCTGCGTCGCATCAAGCGAAGCAGCATTCGGGTGCCTCCTGCCGCGCCGCGTCGCGGCGGGGGAGCGAAGGACCGATAGCCAAGCAGAACCAATGCTCTTACCTCAACCTTGAGATCAAGCACGAAGATAGCACGGGAATCGATCCAGGTAGACTTGGACCCGCGAGACGCGTCCGGTTCGCCTCTGACTCTGGTATCTTCGGCCCATTCGTCGCTCAGGTGCCTAGATGCCCTGAGCTGGCCGACCGGACCCAACGTCCGCGATCGCCATCCGAGACTCCTTCCGAGATTCCCATGACCCAGTTCCAGACCGTCCCCACCATCGACCTGAAGACCGGCACCGACGGAAAAAAGTACGTCGACTACAAGGCTGCCGATGACCTGCGGAAGATGATGACCCCGAACGGCAAGATCTACTCGCGCAAGCGACTTCAGCTCCAGGCTCGCGATCAGAAGAGTTTGGCGCAGGCGATCAAACGCGCCCGGTTCATGGCGCTTCTACCTTACACCAGCGCGACCATGTGACCCCCCGCGACGCGTTACTCCCCCCGCGACGCGTTACTCCCCCCGCGACGCGTTACTCACAGCGCTGGACGGTTCAGTGAGACGCGTGATCGAAGGCGGAGTCGGTTGCGTAAGAACGCGAACCACCACGTCACGCGAAGGGCGCGCAGCCCCGCGTCGCCGGGGTGGCGTTCAAGCGCGGCTCGAAGGCGCGCCGACGCGATTGACAATCGCCGCGACTCTATCGCGTCGAGGATGAGGTTGTGCCCGACCGCGAGGTCGGCAGTTGGGTCGACGCGCAGCAGTCGCCGCGCGATGCCGCGCGCGACACGCGGCCGCCCAGCGGCGAACGCGACGACCATGAGCTTGCGAAGAACCGCAGGATCGCGCGGTCGGTCGGTGAGCACGCGCAGCAACAGATCGGTCGCGTCGTTGGCGGCGTCGCAACGCACGAGGAGTTCGGCAACACGAACGAGTTCGATCGCCGCAGATTCGCTGGCAAAATCAGAACGGCGCGACGCGTCCTCGCGAAGGAGCTTCAGTGCGGCGACCAGTTCGTCTTCTGCGACAAGCGTTCCCGCGAGCGTCGTGCGCAGGAGTGCGACATCCGGATCGAACGCGTAGGCGGTCTCGAGCTCGGCTCGCGCCTGGTCCAAGCGCCCGAGCGCGCCGAGCAGCATGCCTAGCCGAACCCGCGGCGCCGCCAAGGTTGGCGCGAGTTCAACAGCGCGACGGTACTTCTCGACGGCCTCACCGGGGCGGTGGAGCGAAGCCAGAAGATCGCCGCACTCCAGCAGCGTCTGCACGTCACCCGGATGGTGCCGCAGCTCCTCGATGTACATTCGCGCCGCCGCGTCGCTATTGCCTATAGCGGCGAGCGCCCGAGCGAGCTTCGCGCGAACCCGTGGAAGCTGGGGCTCGACGTTCAAGGCCTCGCGGTAGCACCACGCGGCACGTTCGTGGTTATCCCACGTCATCTGCGCATCGCCCATCGCGACGAGGCAAAAGGGCATTTTCTCGAGCCGCTGCTGGGCAAGGTAGTAGGCGGTTTCCGCGTCGTCGCGACGATTCAACGCCGCGAGCGCCTCAATGCGCCGCGCCCAAGCGGGCTCGCACGTCGGATCGAGTGAACACGCTGCTGTCAGCGCTGGCAACGCGTCGCTGAAACGTTCCAGACGGCACAGTACGGTCGCCTCCGCAAGTCGCGCCTCGGCGCGGCGAGGAAGTCGTTCGGCGGCCTCGCGGAATGCCACAACAGCTTCGTCGAGGCGCCCAGCGGCGTCGAGCGTCATGCCGAGGTTGAAGTGCCAATCGCCGCGGTCCGGATCGCCGGCGATCGCCTTTCGGAGTTCTGCCTCCGCCTCGGCCAGTCGGCCGCGACGAAAATGCTCTGCGGCGCGCTGCGCATGGCGTTCCCCAGCGCGGGGGGCGCGGTCACGATCGTTCGGGAGATCCGAGTCTCGCTCGTCCATATCTGGCTCGTCCGTCATTGTCGCACGATTCGTCGGGCGAACAGTACAGTTTTCAAGTTCACTCGGTTCCGGCCGCCCGCCGTATTTGACGCAAACCTCTCTTGATGCGCGCTTCTTGGCCATCGTTCCCGATTTCTTTCGTCCCGGCGCTCGTCGCCGGTGTCATCGGCAGCGCCGTACACCCGCACTCCACTTGGCCGCAGTCTGAGCCGCAGCGCCCGGTCGAGCCGCTTCCGGAGCGACTCGCCGGCGATGTCGCGTTCCTTGACGCAGTGTTGTCCGATGTGTCGGCGGGCAGTGCGCTGCGACGCGCCGCCGCCGAACGCTTGGCGCGCGATGGTTCACCGGAGGCGAGTCGCGCACTTGAGCGAGCGCTTGGGGCGGGAGGCACCCCTAGGGCTCTTTCGATTGAGGCGCTCGATCGTGCGACTGCGGTGCCAGCCGCGCTCACGGCCGCACTCGCTGAAGCCGCGATCGCGCTGGCTGTCGAGGGCGATCGCGACGGTTCGCTCGCCGCGACGCGAGCCCTCGCGCGAAGCGGGGAGGGCGCGGCCGCAGCCGTCGCTCGAATTGCATTCGACATGGCCGAGTCGCGGGCCCGGCGCATCGGAGCGATCGGTGTTCTCGGTGAGCTTCGCGACCGAACCGCGGCTGAGTTCTTGCTCAAACTTCTCGACGAGAGCCGTGCGGAAGCGAGCGACCTTATGGCGGTGGCGTGCACGGCGCTCGATCGCTGCGCAGGTCTCGCAATAGGAAACGATCCAGTCGCGTGGCGACGATGGGGAAGCGAGTCGGCGGACGCATCGAAGATCGACGACGCGCAGATCCGCGCGATGTCCGAGAGAGCCGCTGACGCGGAGCGAGCGCTGGCGACCGAGCGCGGACGCGGGCAGCAGCTCGAGGCACGCGTTGTCGAGGCGTACCAGCAGCTCTTTCTCCGCCTGACTCAGTCGGAACGGCTTGTGCGAAGCGCCGACCTACTGGATGACGAGTTGTTAGCTCTACGCACGTTCGGCATCGCGCAGATCGAGCGAATGCTGCGAAACGGCGAGCGAGCGGACGATGCGACGAGACGGCAGGCGCTCGTCCTTCTCGATGACGTGGTCCCGGCGCTTCGCGTGCGCGGGGCCCGCCTGCTCGACGATCTCGGCGTGACTGATTTACCGATGCGGCTGGCCGAGCGGCTTCCAAAGGAGAAAGACCCACTCGTCGCGGCCGCGTATCTCTCAGTGCTTGCGAACCGTCCAGAGCCTGCGACCTTTCCGACGCTGCTCGCGCTCGTCAAGGACCCGGCACTCGGCGAGTATGCATGTCGGGTCATCGCGATCCTCGCGGCTCAACGGCGGCTTCCGCTGGAGTGGGAGTCGCAGGTCTTGACGCCGCTGCGAGACGTCGTTGCCGCGCGACCGAACGCCGCGGCCGCCCAGCTTCTCGCGATGGCGGGTGACGAAGTCGACCTCGCGCGAGTGTCGATGTTGCTTGATGGTCCCGACGCGAGCGTGAGGCGAGGTGCCGCTGAAGGGCTTCGCCGTCGCGGGGTGCGGCGTCCGCTCCTTGAACGATCCAGCGATCCCGCGATCTACGGTCCTGTCGTCGCGGCGCTGGCAGATGAACCGAAGACTCTCGACACAGTGCGTGCGCTGGTAGCTGTCCCTCCGCCACCCGACATGACTCCCGATTGGAACGCATCGGCTGCGCGGCTGCTGCGTGAACTTCCTGCCACCGACCTCGTTGCGGCGGACAAACTGCTCGCTGGCGTCACCGGGTGTGAACGGCGAACGCGGGCTGAGGGGCTCGCTCGAATCGTCGGGGGTGCGCGGGCTGGCATTGTGAAGGCCGACGTCGAGGAAGGGCTCACTCGGTTCGTCGATCTCCTCATCGCCGACGGACGAGGTCAGGACGCTATCGCCACGCTGGAAGAATCGGCACCCAAGCCGGGTGATCCGACGTTCGACGCGCTGTTCCGCGCGCAGGCGCTGACGGGCAACTTCCGCGAGGCAGCGCGACTTGTTCCGTTGCCGCGGCGATGGATCGAGCTTCTCACTGCCGTCGTCCGAGAGCCGAGCGCAGCGAGGCCACTCGCTGACGAGATCTCGCTGCGTTTCGGAGCATCGCTCTCCGCTGATGAGCGTGCCGCGTTCGATAAATCGCGGCGCGAACTTCCCGCTTCTCCTGCGACTGTGACGGTGCCGACTGAGCCGGTGCGCTGACGTTGGCTGCGCCGATATCATCGTTGGTCAATTCCAGCGGCTCTGATCGAAGAGCCGCTTCTAAGCAATTCATATCTTGATTCGAGCCATGCCGAGCACTCCTGTGACGAACAAGCCACCGCGTTCTGCAACTTCGCCCGCCTCGCGCGCTGGGCGAACTTCCGCGGCAAAGCAGCCAGCGACAGCCAGCGCTTCACGCACCGAGAACGACTCGATGGGTGCGATGGAGGTGCCTTCGGACGCGCTCTACGGCGCAACCACGCAACGCGCCGTCCTCAACTTTCCCGTCTCCGGTCGAACCGTGCCAGCCGCGCAGATTCGCGCGCACATCTTGCTGAAGAAGTGCTGCGCCGAAGCGAATTACGAGCTCGGCGAGCTGCCCAAAGCTGCGATGACGGCGATTGTCACGGCGTGCGATGAGTTGTTAGAAGGGTTTAGCACGCGCGAAGGGAGCGCGGCGCTCATGCGTCACTTTCCCATCGACGTGTTTCAGACCGGGTCGGGAACGTCGACGAACATGAACGTGAACGAAGTCGTCGCCAACATCGCGGCCCGGCGCGCAGGGAAGCCGATCGGCGCGAAGGATCCGATCCATCCGAACGATCACGTGAACTACGGTCAGTCGTCGAACGACACGTTCCCAAGTTCCATGCAGATTGCGGCGGCTTGCCTCATCCACGACGCACTTATCCCGTCGCTCCGTCGCCTAGCGGCAGGGCTGTGGGCGAAGTCGAAAGCGTGGGACAAGATCGTCAAGATCGGTCGCACGCACCTGATGGACGCCACGCCGATCCGCGTCGGGCAAGAATTTTCTGGATACGCGGCAGCGGTCGATCTCGCCGTCGTTCGCGCGGCGGCGGCGATGGAGGCGCTCGCATCGAACCTGCCGATCGGCGGCACCGCGGTCGGTACCGGAATCAACGCCCACGTGAAGCTGGCGAAGACCGTCTGCGCCAAGCTCGCATCTGCGACCGGAGTGAAATTCCGCGAAGCGAAGAACCACTTTGAAGCGCAGTCGACGCGCGACTGCTGCGTCGAGGCGTCGGGTCAGCTCAAGACGATCGCCGTGTCGCTCTCAAAGATTGCGAACGATATTCGTTGGCTCGGCTCGGGCCCGCGCTGCGGGTTGTTTGAGTTGTCGCTGCCCGCGACGCAGCCAGGTAGTTCGATCATGCCGGGCAAAGTGAATCCAGTCATCTGCGAGAGCATGATGATGGTCGCGTGTCAGGTCGTTGGAAACGACGCTGCGATTACCGCAGGCGGTTTCGGTGGCATCGGCTCGCTGCTGGAACTGAACGTCGCGATGCCAATGATTGCTGAGCGACTGATCGAGAGTGTCGAACTGCTGGCGAACGCCTGCGCGATGTTCCAAGACAAGTGCATGGCGGGACTCGAATTGAACGAGAGCATCGCAACCGGCACGGTTGAGAAGAGCTTGATGATGTGCACGGCGCTCGCGCCGGTGATTGGTTACGACAACGCAGCGAAGCTCGCGAAAGAGGCGTTCAAGACTGGCGAGACGGTGCGCGAGTACGCGCTCCGCAACAAGCTGGTCGAACCGAAGCAACTCGCGAAGCTGCTGGACGCAACGAGTATGACGAAGCCGGGCGGCAAGGGTCCGGGTGGCGGCTAATGTGAAAATGGCAGCTGGCGCTGGTATTGCGGCGAAGGCTGGTTTTACGGCTAACGCTGGGTTATGGCTGTAGTCCGCTCGGAACGCCGTTTGGATAGACCTTCGAGATCGCTTCTTCAATGCGCCCGATGCGGTTCTCGGGGTTCGGGTGCGTGGAGAAGAACTCCGGTGGTCCTTGTCCGTCCGAGGCTGACGCGAGGATCTTCATCACCTCGATCATGGCGCGCGGGTCGTAGCCGGCGCGACTCAAGAGTTCGACGCCCCAGCCGTCGCTTTCCAGTTCGTCGTCGCGTCCGTAACGCATGTTGATGAGCTGCGCTGCTGCGGCGGCGAGCGCGGCGGCCGCAGCGCCGGAACGCGGATTGTTCGGATCGCTGGCGCCCACTGCGACCGCGCCGACGAGCCCTTGCGTGAGATTCTGCTTCGCGAGATGTTGCGCGCCATGGCGCTCGAGTACGTGACCGATTTCGTGCCCGAGGACGCCCGCGAGTTGCCCGTCTGACTTCAGCCGATCGAAGAGCGCGCGGGTGATGAATACTTGTCCGCCTGGAAGCGCGAACGCGTTGACTGTCTTCGGATCAGCGAGCAGATGAAATTCGAAGCGGTAGGGGGTCTCTTTGCCCAAGCCCGCTTGAAGGAGACGCGCGCCCACCGCGTCCACCCGCGCCTGCCCGGCGCGATCGGGATCGAGACCACCGAACGCTTGCGCCATTTGCGGTGCTGAATGCAAACCCAGCGCGACTTCGTCCGCGGGCGTCATCGCGACGTGTTGAAGTTCGCCCGTCACCGGGTTCGGTGTCCGCGCCGAGAGATACGAAATGAACGCGATGCCCGCGATGACAACACCAATGATGAGGCGCGGAGCCCGCGAACGGCGTTGCTGGTATTGCATGGTCGCTATTGCACGACAATGCGACGAACGAGGCAAGCTGCAGTTCTCACGCGCCGCCGCCGTAGCGCTCCGAACTTGGCGCGATCACCCTAAAAAACTTTTCGCAACCAGCGCAAGAACTTGCCGTAATGCGCGCACAGCGAGTGTGCGCCCGAAGGGCGCTACGGAGCGCAGGAACTTGCCGTAATGCGCGCACAGCGAGTGTGCGCCCGAAGGGCGCTACGGAGCGCAAAAACTAATACACCTCAAGCATGCATCGATGCGTACCACGGACGCGGCGTTTGATTTGCTCGGTGGTCCAGTCGGCTGGCGCGGTTCCGGCGAGGTCTTCGTGCACCGTGAGGTAGCCGTCGCTCAAGCCGTTGCGCGCGAGCATTTGGAAGATGCCGACCTGCATGCCAGCCAAGCCGCACACGTAGATGAGCGTTCGCGGCGAACGCAACAGGCTCTCGAATTCGCTCAGGCGGCGCTCGACGTGCTGATGGACGTATTCGCCCTTCCGAAGCGAGCCGCCTTCCAGTCGGGATTCTCGACTCATCGCTCGGTGGTAATGGAAGTTCGCGTTCTTCGCGGCCAAATCGCTGAACAGGTCGTCGTAAAGCAGGTCAGTCGTGTACGGCGAACCCATGACGACGTGAATCGTGCTCGTGCAGCGTTTCCACCTCGCCAGTGCCGGTGAACCCGCGGGCGGACCTTGCAACAGTTCCATCGCGAAGCCACGGAATGGCGCGACGCCGGTCCCGGTTGCGAGAAGAAGATAGTCGTGGGCGTCAGGGTCGCGCGGCAAGACAAATCGCTTCCCGTTCGGGCCTGACACGCGCACCGCGTCGCCAGCACGGCGATCGCAGAGCCAGTTGCTGCACACGCCCATGAACAGCTCGTGCTGCTCGGGATCGTCGGTCACCTTCTGCGGCTCGCGCTCCGCGATGAGGCGCTTCGGCGTTGTCGCGATGACCCGACCGTGGCCATCTTCTCCCCACGACGGGCTCGCGAGCGAGTAGAGCCGAACTTGGTGGGGCTTACCCAATTTGTTGGTGCCTTCGGGAATCACGCCGAAGCTCTGACCGGCGCGGAACGTGCCCGCGAGCGGCGTGTCGCCGACATCGATCGCAACGTGGCGCACGAAACTAGCGGACTTGCCCTTCGTGCAAAGACGAGACTCGCTGACGCGCCCCGTGACCGGAGCACCGGGCAGGACGACGTGCATTGTGGCATCGACAAGGAGCGGATCATTCGCGGCGGCCGTGGACATGGGGCGGCGAGTGTAGACGCCCCGAGTGAGGTGTATTTGGAAAACAAGCCCGCCCTCGAGAGCGGGGGCGGGCGAGTAGTTCTTGCGTCGACTCCGTCGAAAACCCTTCAATCGCTCAGTCAAACGCATTGCTCACGGTCGGCAACTCCACAGTCTCAAGCTTCAGATTGGTTGTCATCTTGAAGTTCGACTGGGTGCGGTGCCGTTCGGCGAAGAAGAAGTCGAGCTTGCAATTCTGCCCGTCGACCAAGCCAAGCCGATTGAGGTCCACCACCTGCTCGATGGCGCTATGCACGCCGCCCAGATCGATGACCAGCTTGCCATCGATGAAAACCCATACGTCATCGTCGCCGCGGAACGTAAACACCTGATTCAGCGCCGCGGCATAGAGGAACTCGGTGTGCAGTTCGAAGGTGAAGTGGAAGTTCCGGTTCGGGCTGCCGCCGGGATTCCCGAACAGGTCGTTCTCGATCGGGAAGAAGCCACCGAGCGACTTGTAGTACGGGTCGGTTGCGGTGTCGAAGACATACGAACCGTCTGACTGGCGGGTCAGCGTGATGTCGAGCAGCTTCGACAGGTTGGTGCCGAGCGCGTCGTTGTACCAAGAGCCAAATGACGTCGCGCTCGTGATGCCGCCGCTGGAAACTTGCGTTTCCATCGTGCCAAGCACGTCGCCCAAGCTGGCGTTGTAGAGGGCGTAGCAGATGGACTTGCCAGCAGCGTTTTTCCACTGCTTGGTCACCTTGTGGCCGCCACCGGTGAAGACCGGCTTGCCGTCAGGACCAAGCGTCATTCCGACGTTCATGCAGTATTGACCGAAGCCGCGGCTAGGGGTGATCTGGAAGTCGGGGTGACCGCCAGGGACCGAGGCTTCCTTGAAGTCGCGGACCACGCCAGTCAGCGTGATGGTCTGCGGATCCTCGGGGGCTGGTGCCGGATGGGCTGAGGTGGGAGCGAGCCAGAGTGAGCCCGCGGCGAATGTTGCCGCGGCGGCGGTCGAGGCGATACGAGTGCGGCGGTTCATCGCAGACTCCTTGTGAAAGTGAAAACCGATCGTTACCACTTCGACGTTACGATCGATGGGGCGCGATCCAAGAAGGACTGCACGAATCCGTGCGGCGACGCGCGAAGCTGTTCCGGTTGTTCCGTTGAGGAAGTTTGCTCGCGCTGTCGGGCGCGATTCGCTGTAGCAAAACCCGCGTAGCGACCGATCGAGTAGCAGCAACTCGTCGTTCTCAGGACGTCGCGGATTCATTAGTAGGACGCAGGAGATCAGATGGACCATTTCCGTATTCAGGGCGGGCGTCGGCTCGCGGGCCGAGTCGCCATTGAAGGATCGAAGAACGCGGCACTGCCCTTGATGGCGGCCGCATTGTTGACGGACCAGACCGTCACGCTTCGAAACGTGCCAGCGCTGTCGGACATCGGGAACATGGCCCGACTGCTCCGCGAACTCGGCGTCGAGGTTCCCGAAGAGCAGGTCCTCGCTGGCGGCACCGTCCGGTTGACGAGCGTCGACCAGAATCAGATTCACGCCCGTTACGACATCGTCCGCACGATGCGAGCTTCTATTTGCGTGCTCGGACCAATGCTGGCGCGGCGGAAGAAAGCCGTCGTAGCCATGCCTGGTGGTTGCGCATTCGGCTCGCGTCCGGTTGATCTGCACTTGCGCGGCATGCAGGCGCTTGGCGCGAAGGTCGAACTCAACGGCGGCGACATTGTGGTGAGCGCACCGCGACTCAAGGGCGCGACAGTGTTCTTGGGTGGTCCGTTCGGATCGACCGTGCTCGGCACCGCGAACGTCATGAGCGCTGCCACGCTGGCTCAGGGCCGGACGACAATCGAGTGCGCCGCGTGCGAGCCCGAGGTCGTTGATCTCGCGAACCTCCTCAATGCGATGGGTGCGAAGATCCGCGGTGCCGGTTCACCGCGCATCGTCATCGACGGCGTCGAGGAACTCGGTGGTGCCGACCACGTGGTGATGTCCGATCGAATCGTTGCTGGCACCTACGCGGTCGCGGCGGCGATCACGAACGGCGACGTCATTCTCGATGACTTCCCCTACGACGCGCTTTTGGCGGCGATCGACCGATTCAACGAGATCGGCGTCCACGTCGAGCGCATCGACGAGTCCCAAGATCCAGTGCGTTGCAGCGTCCGTGTCACGAGCGAACGCGCGCTGCGTCCTTCGACGATCACAACGCAACCGCACCCCGGATTCCCGACCGACTTGCAAGCGCAATTCATGACGCTCTTGTGCTTGGCTCAAGGCAATTCGATCATCACCGAGAAGATCTATCCCGAGCGATTCATGCATGTCGCCGAGCTAAGCCGCATGGGTGCGCAGCTCTGCCGCCAAGGTCCGACGGTCATGGTGATCGGCGGCACGCCGCTCCGTGGCGCGCCAGTCATGGCGAGTGATCTGCGCGCGAGCGCGTCGATGGTGCTCGCAGGTCTCGCCGCGCAAGGCGAGACCATCGTGAGTCGTATCTATCACCTCGACCGCGGTTACGCCCGTATGGAAGAGACGTTGAATCTGCTCGGTGCGAGCATCGAGCGTTTTCGCCCCGAGCCAGCTGAAGCGAAGCGACTCGCTGAGGCGATGTCGGGCGACGCCTAACTACTCCGACCAGCTTCGGCAGAGCGAACACAGCCAGCGTCGCGCACAAGAGCGACGCTCGCTGTGCGCTCAGATCAACCAAGCGTTAGCGGTCGTCGACGACGGGAACGATCCTGGAGCAGTGGGTTTACCGTCAACGCAGCAGCTCGTACAGCGCGATGCCCGCAGCGACGCCGACGTTGAGCGAGCGGGAGCCGCCGACGTCGACGTCGCAAGCGACAGCGGCGGGGGGAACGGCAGACGGAATCATGACGACGTCATCGCACGCAGCCAACGTTCCCGCAGACAGCCCGCGCGCTTCGTTGCCCACAACGAACGCGACGCGGTCGCGCCGCGGCAACGCGCGGAGTGAGCGCGCGTTGACGGCGAGCTCAAGCGCGATCACCGCGACGTCGAGGCCGCGGAGCGCGTCGAGATCGGTGCGCAGGTCGCGACTCGTACCCCACGGCACGTCGAAGACGCGACCCATCGAGAATCGAATTGTCTTCCGTAGCAGTGGATCGGCACAGTCAGCGTCGAGTAAGACGGCGTGTCCGCCGAGGCACGCGACGTTGCGAAAGATCGTGCCGATGTTGTCGACTTGCACAACGCCTTCGGCGACAACCGCCCGTAACGGTCCTTCGCGTGGTAGTCGATCAAGCAGTGCGTCGGCCGACGCTGGATGCCACGAGCGCTCGCCAATTGCCAGCGCGCCGCCATGGAGGCGATAGCCGCTGATCGAAGTCATCGTTGCGTCATCTGCAACGAAGACAGTCGGCGCGTCGGTTCGTGTTGCAAGGAAGGGCGCGAGCGCCGATTCGATCTTTGGTGTCACCAAGATCGATTCGCACAGCCACGAGGACCCAAGAAAGCGATGTAACACACGTTCGCTCTCGATGAGGAATCGGCGATCACGACCGCGGAGATCACGGTCGCGCGCGTTGTCGTAGCGAGCTAACAGTGCACCAAGATGCGCAGACTCGGGCGGGATAAGCGAGGTGAGCGATGCGCCACTCGTGCGCGAAGCGAGTACGACGCGCTGCTGTGGGCTCATCGGGGCGCATTCTGAGTTCGCTTGCGCCAGAGCGCTTGCTCGAGCGCGTTGAACTCGGTCCGCGCCTGCTCGATCCTCTTGACTGCTTCAGTCGCTGCGTCATCAGCGAACGCGCCAGTTTCGAGTAGAGATTCGAGTGCGCGCTGGGCAGCTTCTGCGTCCCCAGCGCCACGCAACATTGCGTGGGAGAGATCATCGAGCGCTTCACGCTGACGCTCGACGCGCGACTCGTTGGGAATGAGCACGCGCCATACCTCCGAATACGCCTCGTCGTAGAGCTTGCCGAACTGCCCTGCCGCAAGTATGAGATCGGCAACGAGTTCAGCGGCGTCAAGTTCATCGATGGTCATGCGGAAGGAGTTCCTGAAGCGGGCTTGTCCATCCCCCACGCGTGACCCACGTTCGCGGATGCGTGAGAATGCATCACCGAGCGGGGACGCTTCACTCACCATCGCGCTCCACGACTCCGCAAGCCGCGAGAACGCCGCCTTGGTGCGCGGCCACGCACCACCTTCCTCACCGATCGCGACGACTGCATCGAACTCGACTTTCGCCGCACGATACTCATCGGCGAGACGTTCAAAATCGGCTTGAAGTGCCCGGTACCGCTCACTGAGCGCCGTGACTCGAGCTCGCAGCGCTGGCCAAGTCAATTGGAAATCGTCGCGGAGTGCGAGTACGTCGTTGTAGGCGGAAGTGAAGCGCTGTCGCGCATCAGCGCCCGTGTCGCCCCACGCGCGAACCGCAGCGTCGAGGTGTTTTTCGATCGCTTCGAGCGCGAGCTGCATGGACGGCGTGAGGAGAGTCGACGGGGGCTGATCACCCTGATTGAGCGGCAGAGCGGTTCTCGGCTCAAGCCGATCACCGGTAGGCCCGGGGACACCGACAGACGCGAAGTTGACCTCGCTCTGCTGCGAGATGAGATTGCGGAGAACTCGAGGTCGCGCGCCGGTAAAGATTGGTGGGTCGCTGGCAATTTCAAAGCGAACGAGCGAACCGGTTCCGCCTCCAGCGAGTGGCTCGTTCGTCACTGAGAGCACGCGACCGCGGTTCAGTCCTCCAACAAGAACCGGCGAACCTGGGACGAGTCCAGTGAGGTCATATTCGGAGTCCGCGCTGAGTGCGTATTCGATCGGACGTTCACTGAGCCACTGCGGAAGCGACAAGATCACAATCGCGATGGTTGTGATTGTCGCGAGCGTCGCAATGCCAGCGCGGAAGTCGTTGCGCACGGAAGCAGCCACGTCACGGCTCCTGCGTCAGGACACCGTAGAGACGGCGTTGTGCTTCCTCGTACTTCGTGAGCGCGTCGACGAGCGATTGCTGAAGGCGGGCGCGTAGCGCGGGATCGGCGTCCATCAGATCTGGGCGAGTCTTGAGGAGTTCAGCGATGCCGTCGGATGCTGCCCGAAGGTCACCCGTTGCCAGTGCGAACGTTCGCGTCGACTCGTAGAGCTGCTCGTGCGCTAACACATCGGTCGTAGGTCGATATAACAGCCGCCATGGACTTCGCCGCACTTCAATCGTTGCGAGCTTGAGCTGCTGCGCTGCGGTGCGCGCGTCGGCCATGAAGCTGCGCACCTGCGGAAGACTGGTCGAAACTTCGGCGTCCACTCGGTCGATGAGCGTCGCGAGCTCACTCAGCGAGCGCTCTCCTTCGCCGAGCGTCTTCGACACTTGCGGAAGCGTCGTTGTCCGAACATCCTCGACCGCCTGCTTTGCCGTTGCACTGGCGGATTCGAGGTTCGTTAGTGTGTTCGCAAGACGAGGGCGATTCTCCGCGAGCGTCGCGTTGGCGTTCGCGACGAACTCGGTTGCTGCGCGCGCGCCATCTTCGAGGTTCTTCGCGGCATTCGTTGCGGCGACGAGTGTCTCGTCGACCGTTCCTCGCCACCGGCCGTAGTCGTCGCGCAGTTGCACGAGCGTGGTCGAGGCTGCGTCAATCGCGGGGACGACCTTCGAGCGGTAGTCGCCGGGGATCTCGGGCAAGACTTTGCTGAACTCCGCGGTTCGGTCGATGATCGAAACGATTTGGTGGGCGGAACGAGATCCCACGATCGTCGTCAGCAATCCCGGGGCTTCAAACGCGTCGAGTGCTTCGTTCGCACCCAGACGTACAACGGGTTTGGGTGGGCCCTCCTCACTGAGTTCATCGGGACCGCCGACCGACACAAAATTCAGCCACGCGCCACTACCCAAGAGGGGCGCGACGCGGACAACCCGCGCGTTCGTGTACAGCGTGATCGATGCATCGATGACGACGTCAACGTCGAGCCGGTTCAGCGCGCCGCCCTCGATGGAGGGCACGATCGCCAGCACTTCGCCACGCTTCAGTCCACCGATGCGCACTTCGCTTCCTCGACTCAGTCCGCCGACGCCTGATTCAACGGTGAATCGCACTTGGTAGGGATGCGTTGCAGTAAACGACAACTTCTGAAGTGTGATGAAGACTGCGAGCGCGAGGACAACGGATCCGACGACAAAGAGTCCGGCACGCGCGTTGTTCTTACTTCGATCGGAAGCCAGCATGAGCGGAGGATTCTAACGGGAAGCGGTGCAGCCGGTCATCCCGACACCAGCTTCTCGTTCGTCTCGAATCGCTGGAGCGCGGCGAGGAGTTGCTCGATCTGAGCTGCTGGCGGCACCGAATGCAGTCGACGCCGGAGCGCGGTGACGGTCTTGAGTTCACGTTCGGACATCAAGAGATGTTCTTTCCGCGTGCCGCTTGCGGCAAGATTGATAGCTGGGAACAGACGTCGATCGGAGATCGTCCGATCGAGGATCAACTCCATGTTGCCCGTACCCTTGAACTCTTCAAAGATGATCTGATCGGCGCGTGACCCAGTATCAACGAGGCACGTCGCAATGATGGTGAGCGACCCGCCTTCTTCGGCGCGGCGAGCAGCGCCGAAGAGTTGTTTTGGTACCTCAAGCGCGCGCGAGTCGAGTCCGCCCGACATTATCTTGCCCGACGAGCCATAGCGCTTACTGTTATTGAATGCGCGACCAAGTCGCGTGAGCGAGTCGAGAAGAACGACGACGTCCTTCCCTGCCTCGACCATGCGCTTTGCGCGCTCAATCGCCAAGATTCCCAGTGAGAGATGTCGGTCGAGATCTTGGTCGTTACTTGACGCGAGCACATGCGCCGGGACGTTCCGCTTGAAGTCGGTCACTTCTTCGGGGCGCTCGTCGATCAACAGCGCAATCAACTCAACCTCGGGATAGTTGCACTTGATGCCGAACGCAATGTTCTGAAGCAAGATCGTCTTGCCCGCCTTGGGCGGCGCGACAATGAGTCCGCGCGTGCCGAATCCGATTGGGCAGAACAGATCGATCAATCGGCACGCGGGCGGACAGTTCTTATGTTCGAGGTTCAATCGCGGTGCCGGGTCGAGCGCCGTCAGATCGGCGAATGGCTTGCGCGCCGCGTACACCTCAGGCGGCAACCCTTCTATCTCGGTGACGCGCTCGACGATCGGACGTGGCTGGCGGTTATTCGCGCGGCGCCGCCGCGGTTTGCGCACCGCTACATCAGCGGTGATGCGCTGCGACGGTCGCAACCCGAAGCGGGCGATCGCGTCGGGAGTGATGTACGGATCGCTCTCCGCGTCGATCAGGCCGTCGCCCAGTTGACGTATGCGACCGTCGACGTTTGTGACGATCTTGCCGCCCTGGGTCGCGACATCCACAATGCCGCTCACAATGAACGTCGGCACGGGTGCCGAAGGCGTTCCCGATCCAACCTCGTCGTCAGTGTCGTCGTCCTCGGCGTCGTCGCCGTCGGCGCTCTTTGGGATCTGAGGAGCGCGAGAGGTTGGCGCACCCGTCGGAGAACTCACCGGCGAACCGATGGGAGAGGTGCTGTTTGCCTCAACATCGGCTTGCTCGTTCGCGCCACCGTTCTTGCCAGCGTCGCCGCGGCGACGGCGTCGACCTCTTCGACGCCGCTTGCGCGGGCCGCCCGGCAGTTGGTCGGGTTGCTGCTCGGTGCCGCCTTCGGAGAGCTGCGTTACCTTGACTGGGGTGCTTTCAGCGGCAGTAGCGGTCGCGTCGGCCGTTGTGCGTTCTGGGCCATCGGTGGGCGGCGCAACGACAGGGCGAGCGGCGGGCGATGCAGGCTGATCCGGCAGATCGGGTGTCATGGAGTGTCATGCTTCAAGCGGCGCCAGCTGCGACGAAGTGTTTCGCCGCATCCTCGGTCCCGTTTGCAGCCACCCAAGAACCGGCGCCCAAACGGGGCGTCCAATGGGGCACCCACTGAGACGACCCATGAGACGACCCATGCGACGACCAATGAGGGTCACCCAGCGGATTCAGTGGTGGCTGGCGTAGCGCATTCGGTGCTTTCGCTTCCAACGCGCCATGCCAGCGTTAGTACACCACTATGGGTCGGGCGTGTCAAGCCGAAACAGAGCCCACTCGGATTGAGCGCGGAACTGGGACTGTGCAGCGTGGTGCTGTCGCCGAGTGTGCGCCGGCATGCGTCGTCGATGGACACATCCGCCACGACACTCGATCGTCAAGAGTCAGTCAGGCGAATTCACCCGCGCGAAAGGTCGCGAGGTCAGGGGGTCGTTCCTCAAGCCCGGCGTCGGCATCACAATCGTGTCGATCGATGCAGTGCGGAGCGCGTTCGACGCGATGGTGGCGGGAAAATTGAACCGCACATGAGCGCCAGCGAAGGCGCGTTACCCGAGCGCTCGCGCCACCTGCGCTCCGACACGCGCGTTCGCTAACAACACCGCGACGTTCGCGTCGACTGACCGCCCTCCAGTCGCCTGTGCGACGTGCGCGAGCAGCATCGGTGTGAGGTCGGCGGCGCGGACGCCGCGATCCTTCGCGATGCGCATGCCGTCCTCCACTGCTCGTTCGATCGCCTCGTGTGGCAACGCCCATGCGGGCAACGGCGGATTTGCGAGGAGTACGCCCGTCGAAGACTTGAAGTCGTTCCAGTGCGCGCGGCAGATGGCCGCCGCTTCTTCGGTTGTCGCGATCGCGCGCTGAACCGCGAGCGGCGGCGCACCTGTAGTCAGGAATCGCGGGAACCACTCCGTGGTGAGCCCAAGCACGACAACACCGAGCGTGTCGAGTGCCTCGACGGTCGCAGGGAGATCGAGAATCGACTTCGCGCCCGCGCTGACGATGCAGACCGGAGTTGTCGCAAGCGCGGAGAGGTCGGCCGAGATGTCCGGTCGTTCCACCCAGCCGCGATGCACGCCGCCGATGCCGCCGGTCGCGAACACGCGGATGGGCATTCCGAGCGAGCGATTCGCAAGTGCGATGGCGGCAAGTGTGCCTGCGACGGTTGTGCCACCGGACTCGCGCTTCGCGCGGGCGACACCGAGATCGCGGCTCGAAACTTTCACCGCGCTCGTGTCGGCGCCGAGCGCGACGATTTCGTCGTCGGTCATTCCGATCACAAGTTCGCCTGCGAGCATTCCCACGGTTGCAGGCGTCGCGCCGCTCGCGCGCACAACCGCGGCCATCGCTCGCGCGAGTTCGACGTTCGCCGGGCCCGAGGCATCCCACGCTTCACGACCCGAAGCTAGAAACTCGGAGCAAGAGGGAGGCGCGGCCCTTGGCTCGCGCGGAAGCCCGTGCGTGAGCACAGCGGTTTCGAGCGCGACGATGGGCCGACCATCGTTCGCGGCGCGGAGTATGTCGGGGTGGATGCGAAGAGCGGGCATTATCCGCGGCGTGTGCGGATGCGGCCGCCGAGGCGCTTGTCCGGCATGGCGATCGGGACCATTCCGTCGGGGAACGCGGCAGTGTTCACTTGCTTCGCAAGATCTTCCGGCGGCGGCGGCATGAATCGATTGCGCTGCACGGCCTGCTCGCCACGGCGCTTGTCTTCCGCGGCGCGACGATGCAGCACTTCCTGAGGAATCGGGCCAGGCTGGAAGTCGGGGTAGTCCTTACGCGGGATCTCAACGTTGGCGAGTTGCTCGATGTTTGAGAGGAGCTGGCCTTGGTCGGGACAGACGAGCGCCCACGCAATGCCGTCGCGTCCTGCTCGGGCGGTGCGACCGATGCGGTGCACGTAGATCTCGGGATCTTCTGGAAGGTCGTAGTTGATGACGTGCGAGATGTCGTCGACGTCCAAGCCGCGGCTCGCCAAGTCGCTGGCGACCAAGACGCGCAGGCCGCCTGAGCGCAACATCTCCATGACCTTGTCGCGCTTGGTCTGATACATGTCGCCGTGCATGGCGAAGGCGTCAATGCCCTTCTCAGAGAGGTACTTTGTCACCTCGTCGACCGTGCGTTTCATGCGGCAGAAGACCAGCGTGAGTGCAGGCTGCTCATGCTTGAGAAGGTGCAGCAGCAGACGGCGCTTGTCCCAATGCTCGACCGAGAGATACGTTTGGTTCACCTGCGAGACGGTGAGGCTCTTGGCGACGCTGACAATCTTCTCTGGGTCCTTCATGTAGGACCGCGCCAGCCGTTCGATTTCCGGGCTGATCGTCGCCGAGACAAAAATCGTTTGCGGGCCCTTCCTGAGGGCCTGAAGGATCTTCCGGATATCGTCGCGGAAGCCGATGTCGAGCATGCGATCGACTTCGTCGAGAATCGCGAAACGAATGTTCTCGTAGGGGAGTAGCCGGCGATCGTGGAGGTCCATGACGCGACCGGGAGTGCCGACGATGATCGCGGGCTTTTGGCCGGGCGCGCCGCCAGGCCCCTTCGGCGGGTCGAGTTTCGCGAGCTGCTTTCGGATCGGCTGCCCGCCGTAGACGGCGACGACTCCGACCTTGGCAAACGATCCAAGCTCACGCAGCTCTTCAGCGACTTGCACCGCAAGTTCGCGCGTCGGTACCAGAATCAGGGCCGAGAACGCGTCGTCCGGCTTCAGCATCTGAAGCAGCGGTAGCCCGAACGCTGCGGTCTTGCCGCTGCCGGTCTTCGCTTGACCCAGTACGTCGCGACCGGAGAGGGCCGCAGGGATCAACGACGCTTGGATGTGGGTGGGGTGCTTGAAGCCGCGCTTCTCGACGCCTTCGAGGAGCGCGTCCTTCAGGCCGAGGTCGCGAAAGGATTTGGTGAGGTCGAATGTTTCCTGCATGAAGCTGGTCTTGAAAACTGTCGGGCGTGCGCCGGCGTGCGCCGGCGTGCGCCGGCGTGCGCCGACGTGCGCCGAAGAGTGCGCCGGTCGGGCGAAGTCAGGCAGAGCCCAACCCACTGACCCCGGAAACGTCATGCTACGGGCGTTCGCACGTCGATACAAATGCGCAGCCGAGAGGCAGCGGCGCAGTTGCTTGCCCGCAACCCACAAATCCTCGACGAATTGACGCGGGCTGTTGCCATAATGGCGATAGAGATGCTGATGCACGAGCCGAGCGTTCTTGAGATTAACCTCTCCGCAATCGACCACAACATGGCTGCGATTGGCGGCCTCGTAGGGCACGACTGTCGGCTCTGTCCGATCGTGAAGGCGGACGCGTACGGCCTCGGGGCGTCGCGTGTCGCGCGCAGGCTCGCGACATCCGGTGCCGCGATGGTCGCCGTCTATTCGCTGCCGCAGGCGGCGGAGCTCGGTGCACTCGGAGGTTCGCTCGTCACGGGGTCCGACGGCCTGCCGATTCCGGTGCTCGTTCTCATGCCAGTCGTCGAGATTCGCCGCGGCGACGAAGCCTCGCGCATGCTCGCGTCGGGGCGACTGCATTTGACCATTCACGACGCTCAGCAACTCACGGCAATCGAGGCGCTCGCTGACGAGTTCGCGCTGCGTATTCCCGTTCATGTCGAGGTCGACACCGGTCTCTCGCGCGGAGGCGCACGACCCGAGGACGCAGCGAAGCTCATCGAGCGCATTACGAACGGCAACCGCTGTGTCCTCAAAGGGGTCTTCACGCACTTCGCGAACTCGCGCGTTGATCGCGCGGCGACCGATGCACAGCTCGAACGGTTTGATGCGATGCTCGTCTCCTGTGCGGCGACGTTGCCGCCGGATTGCGTCATTCACGTTGCGAGCACGTACGCGCTCTTCCGCTCTCCGCGCTATCACCGCTCGATGGTGCGTTTCGGGCTCGCGTGGGCTGGTTACGGGCTCGAAGAACTTGAAGCTGGTGAAATGGAACTTGGCACCGACGTGCTCCGCCCGTGTCTGCGCTGGCGAAGCCGCGTGGTGCAGGTGAAGCGGGTTCCGGTCGGCACGTCGGTTGGCTACGGTTCTCGTTGGACGGCAAAGCGTCCGTCCCTCATCGGTCTGGTGCCAGTCGGTTACGCCGACGGATTTCCCGTGTATCGCCCACCAGTCGGTGCCGATGCTGACGCACAATCGCAGCGGATTGCGGTGCTGCGCGAAACGCCCAGAGGCATCGAGCGCGAATACGTTCCCGTTGTCGGTACGGTGAATATGGATCAAATCACGATCGACCTCACCGACGTCGAACTGCTCGGGCAACCGAACGACGGTGTTGGAATGACGGTCGAACTGGTGAGCCCGGACGCGTCGGCACCGAATCACCTGCCGCGCCTTGCGTCGCGGTCGGGGATGATTCCACACGAGATGCTCTGCCGCATTCATCCTCGAATTCCCCGGATGTATGTGGTCGACGGCGTGATTGAGGGCGCACTCGACGCCGGGGCGCAGCGACCGAGCGCCACGGTGGGCACGATTGCGGCCGCAGCAGGGTGACACCGGGATTGCTCGCGACGCATACGCTGCGGCCTTGCACACGCACGACGCGATTGTCATCGGCGGTGGTCCAGCTGGCAGTGTCGCCGCAATCGCGCTGGCTTCCCGCGGTTGGCGCGTGACGTTGCTCGACCGCGGAGCGCGGGGACGGTCGAAGTGTTGTGGGCACTGCCTGCATCCTCGGGCGTTCGAACTCTTGGAACCGCTCGGATGCGCCGAATCGGTGCGTCGGGTGTGCGGCGGTTCGACGCGACGGGGTGAAGTCTGGGTGGTTGACAACCTCAGCGTGCGCCAAGTTGCCGATGAGCCGTTCGAGCGCGGCGGTGTCATGGTGACGCGCGAAGCACTCGACGACGCGCTCCTCGACGCGGCGCGAGGTCACGGCGTTGACGTGCGGCAGGGGGTGCACGCGCGCATCGAACGCGGGTTGTTTCGCGTCCACGTTGCCGATGAGGTCGTCGATGCGCCGCTGGTTGTTGGTGCTGATGGGCTGGGCAGCGCGGTGGCTCGGCATGCAGGCCTCGCGTCGTCCGTCGTCGGTCGGAAGTTCGGCTTCGCGGTGGATGTTGCGACGACGCCGGATCATCCGTGGCGACGTGACGCAATCGTCATGCTCGTTGCCCGCGGGGGTTATCTTGGAGTCGTTGGGACAGGCAGTGGCGTGCACCTCGCGGCCTGCATGAGCACGAACTCCGCGTTGCCGACGCGGCCGCGGGAATCGATCGCGTGGTTCGTTGATCGCGTACCAATGCTGCGCGACGCGCTCGGCGACGCGTGGCTCGACCGGCTCGGCGTGATTTCCGCGGTTGGCCCCATGCCGTGGACGACCGTCCAGCGAACTTCCGAACACGTCGCGCTCGTCGGCGACGCTGCCGGATACGTTGAACCATTCACCGGTGAGGGCATGACGTGGGCGATCGCGACGGGCGCCGCGCTGGGAGCGAGTGTGACGGCACCCGGGGTATGGAATCTCTCCGCTCGCGCCCGGTATGAGACCGCTTGGACCGCGATCGCGCAGCGGGATCATTTTCGCTGCCGCGCTGTCGCGCTGGCTGTGGAGCATCCGCGATTCATCTCGGCGCTCGAACGCGTAGGATCGCTCGCGCCGTGGCTGCGACACCGAGTGATGCATACGTTGGTGCCCCGATGAGTCCAACAACTCCGTCGTTAGCGGGACTTGGCTTCGCAGTGCCAGCGTCGTATGTGCAGGTGGAAGCGGCCGAGCAGCAGGCCGACGCGTGGAATCTCACCGAGGTGCAGCGCGGGCGTTGGCGGCGCATCGTCGGGTCGAGCGGCATTGAACGCCGGCACGGAGTTGCCGATCTCACAACGACATTCCAGCTTTCGACCGCTCGACGCATGGAGATTTTCGATCGCGAAGCGCCGCCGCTCGCTGCGCAGGCTGCTCGCGACGCAATCGCAGCTGCCGATGTCGCAGCCCACGAAGTCACCGATGTCGTGGTCGTGACATGTACCGGATTCGCCGCCCCAGGCATCGGGCACGCACTCGTGCCACTGCTCGGACTCACCGACCGCGTGCGGCACAATCAGATCGGATTCATGGGCTGCTTCGGCGGCGTTGTCGGCCTCCGCACTGCGTGCGGACTGGCCTGCGCCGATCCAAGCGCGATTGTGCTCGTCGTCTGCATCGAGCTTTGTTCGCTGCATCTGCGGGGCGACACCGATCCGCAGCAACTCGTCGCTTCCTCGCTCTTCGCGGATGGTGCCGCCGCCGCCGTCGTTCGCGGCGACCCGCGTGGCCCATCGCTTGGCGCGCTCTCTCCCGGTCGGACGCGACTACTCGCGCACGCTCGTGAGGCGATGACGTGGCGCATTCTCGACGACGGCTTCGCGATGACGCTCACACGCGACGTGCCCCGCGAACTTGAGGCATCGATCGCTGCATTCGTCGCAGAAGATTTGCCGCACGGGCTCGCCATCCATCCGGGCGGCGCTGGCATTATCGATGCGATCGAGCGCGGACTCCGTGACCTTTCGCTCGACCCTCGCTCATTCGCCGCATCGCGCGCCGTGCTGCGCGGCTATGGCAATATGAGTTCGGGCAGCGTGCTCTTTGTGCTCGACGAGTATCTACGACAAGGCGGACCGCTGCCGCTCGATGTGCTCGCGTTCGGCCCCGGGCTCACCGTCGATGCGGTGCGACTCAGGCGGAGCTAACGGGCTTCACGACGGCACAGGCGTACTCGCGACATACGCGTCTGCTTCGATCTCTACCAAGAGCGCCGGGTCGATGAACCTCACACCCGCACGCATCGTGCTCGTCGGGCGAATAGCTTTGAAGAACTCTGCGTGCACCGCGCCGACGGCGGCGGAGTCGGTCATGTTGACGAGAAATATGCCCTTCCGTTTGTCATCGACCGCGAAACGTGACGTCTCGAGCCGTCACCGCCGCAGAAGCGTCTGCGAGAGCGGTGGTACCGCCGTCCAGATCGACCTTCAATGCACGATATCCCGGGGGTAACATCGCACGAAAGCGTTCGAACTGCGGCGGCGTGTTGAATTCGACGACCAGCGTCGGGCGATCGCGAGCGATGAGTGCGAGTCCTCCGGCGAGCACTTCGCATTCGTGCCCTTCGACGTCGATTTTGATCATGTCGACGGTGCCAAGTGTTGGCATGAGCGCGTCGAGACGGCGGAGCTCTACGCGGACAGCGCTCGTCGGCGCTCGTTCGGAGTCGGCAAGCCGATTCGCTCCGCAATGGATTGGATTGACTTGGAACGTCGCTTCGCCGTCGCGATCGGAGAGCGCGACGCGCTGGACATCCACATGCGCAAACTGTGAAAGTGCGACGTTGCGCTCGAGACGCGCTGCGGTCGCAGGGGTCGGTTCAAACGCGACAACGCGACGAAAGAAGAGCGCCGCCGTGAGCGCGTGGAAGCCAGCATTCGCGCCTATGTCGAGCATCGTCGCGCCGCCGGTCAGCAACTGCGCGGTGAGTCGAATGGTCGGATTTCGCAGCAAGTAACCGCATTCCGGGCTCTCCGCGAGGTCGAGTTCCATCGTGAATCGCTTGCCGCGCAGGCGGTATTCGACGCGCGTCGGATACGGCTTGCCGTAGCGTCGCGCCGCACTCGCTTCCCACAAGATGGACCAGAGGATGCTCGGCATGCCGGGCTCGCGTCGCTCAAGCTCGAATTGGTGGTCGAGATCGACAACCAGTCCAGCGGGGAGTGCGGCGAGGAAATCGAGATCGATGCTCCGGAGCTGATGACCGAGCATCCCCGCGAGCATGGCGCGGACGCGCGGTGAGCGATCGACGGCGCGGCGAAGGACGGAGCGGACGAGACGCTGCATGGTGGCTTCGTACCATGCCAGCGGTTCAGTGGCGCGCTTCCGTACAATGCAAGGCCGATGCCGCGGCGGGCTCGCTATCGAACATCGCTTCTCGAAGAGCTCGAAGGGCAACTGGCCTTCGCGCCGCTCGACGCGCTGAAGCGCCAGATGGAGGCGGCGGAGGCGCTCACGGTCGAACTTGAGGACGGAGCGACCTACCCCTTCGAATTCGTCATCTGGAAACTCACGGGCTTCCGCCCGTCTGCCGCCCCACCAAAGCCGATCGAGGGAGCGACGCTGCGCGGCGACCTCGTCACATTCATCCTGCACTGCTCCGAACGAATTCCGGTTCCAGCCGACGCCCGACCCGGCGGCGCTGTGACACTTGCCGAACTCGCAGTCGAACTCGGTGTCGTGGAAAAAACCTTGCGTCGTTGGCGGAAGCGCGGGCTGCTTTGTCACCGGGTCCGCCTCGCCGACGGTCGGAGTCGCGTGGGAGTGTTTCGTACTTCGCTCGCCGACTTTGCTCGACGGCACCCGACGCTCGTGACTGAAGCGGCTGACTTCTCGCGCATGGATTCGGAGACATCCCGTCGCGCAATCACCCTCGTACGCACGCTGGTCGCCGACGGGCTGACTGCGAACTTGGCGGCGAAACGAGTCGCATCGGCAATCGGGCGGTCGCATGAGACAGTTCGCCAGCTCCTTGACCGCACAAGCGCGCCGCTCGGAGCCACGTCGAAGCGGCGGACGCGCTCGACGGATCGAGCTGTCCAGGATCGACGGTTCGCGTACCGCGCGTGGCGCTTCGGCGTGCCGATCGAGAAGATCTCCGAGCGAACCAATACGAAGCCGGACGCGATTCGGCGTCACGTGGATATCGCGCGCGCAGAGCGACTGCGCGGCTTGCGCGTCCGATGGGTCGAGTTTGGCACGTTTGAGCGCAACGATGCAGAAGCGACGCTGCTCGCCGCGCCGGCTGCGCGGCGCGATCTCGCGCCGCATTTCGAACCGCCAGAAGCGGTCACCATGCTTGAGACGATAGGCGCTGGTCGCCCGCCGTCTGGGGCGGCAAGCGCCACCGAAGATGCGATGCTCGCGGCGTACAACCTGCTCAAGCGCCGTGCGAAGTTAGGCATCGACGCCCTCGCTCGAAGCCCGGACCGCACTGCACTCGACCGAATCGAGACCGACCTGCGCTGGGCGCTGCGCTTGAAGCGACGGCTCGCAGAGCGTTTTCTGCCAGCGGCCGTCGCGCGGGTGCAGCAATCGCTCGGCGGTCCGCTCCTGCGGCGCCCGGCGGAGGAAATCCGCCGACTGCTTGATGCGTGTCTCAGCGTCATCCAGGAGACGATCGAGACCGTCGATCCTTCTCGGCGGCAGTCGCCGCAGCGCATCGTCGCCCTTGAGACCGATCGGTTGCTCGCGCAGATCAGCGGAACGCTGAAGCGCGATCGCGCGGCGGCGCGACACGATCGCGGGTCGATCAAGCTTGAGCGTTTCTTCGATCGGATCTTGCCTTGGCGGGAGATCGTTGAGCCATCGCGCAAGCGAGCGGATCTAACGCCCGAAGAGGCGCGGCTTGTAGCACGTCGCTATGGCCACGATGGCACGCCGCCGCGCACGCTCGAAGAACTGGCGAAAGAGGAGCGCACGACGGTTGCCCGCGTGGTGAAGCGACTCGCTGACGCAGAGCGCCGCGGGCCGCGCTGACCTGGCACGGTGCGGGACTGTGGGGAAGTACGACGGCGCGGGGAAAGAAAAAGGGCCCCGTCGTGGGGCCCAATTTTCATGTTCGGATTCTGGTTCAGGAACGGATTGCCAAGAGCAATCGATGTCGGTCGCGACTCAACGCTTGCTGAACTGGAAGCGACGGCGAGCACCGGATTGACCGTACTTCTTGCGCTCGACCTTGCGGTCGTCACGAGTCAGCACGCCGCCTTCGCGGAGGATCGGGAACAGGCCGTTGTCGAAGTTGAGAACGGCACGTCCGAGACCAAGGATGATCGCGCCAGCTTGACCAGTGAATCCGCCACCGATCGCGTTGACGATCACGTCGACGCTGCCCTTGAGATTGGTCTTCTCAAGGATCATCATGATGTTTCGCAGATCGCGCTCTTCGGTGAAGAAGTCTTCGAGCGGCTTGTCATTCACGGTGAACTTGCCCGTGCCAGCCTTCATCCGCACGCGAGCGCAGGCGGTCTTGCGGCGACCGGTGCCCCAGTACCAGCCCTTGGAGTCGGCACCGCGGGTTGCGAACGCTCGGAGTACCGTCGGAGCGGCAGGAGCAGCGGGAGCGGCGGGGGAGGTCGGAGTCACTTCAGTCGTGGGCATGGGGTTCGATCAACGTGAGAGGTAAGCCGTAGCGGCAGATTCAAACCGTGTCCGGGATTGAGCTGAGCGGTGGCAGTCAGGCGGAAATGGATCACGCCGTCGCCGCGACGTGCGGAGCGGGCTTTGTCTTGAACGGCACCGGGTTCTGTGCTTGATGCGTATGTGTCGCGCCCGAGAAGATGCGAAGTCGGGTGCGAATTTCGCGACCCAAACGTCCGCTCGGGAGCATGCGAACGATCGCCTCGTAGACGAGTCGCTCTGGGTTCGACTCGAGAACCTCGCGGTAGCTCTGCACGCGAAGACCACCCGGGTAGCCACTCCAGCGACGGCGAGTCTTCTGGTCGAGCTTTCGGCCCGTGAGGACAACCTTCGACGCGTTCGTGATGATGACGGAGTCACCGGTCACGACGTGCGCGGTGTACTCGGGGCGATGCTTCCCCATCAGAACGGTGGCGACTTCCGTCGCGAGACGACCGAGGACGAGCCCGTCGGCGTCGATGTGACGCCACACAGTCTTGACCTCGTTGGGCTTGGCAATGAACGTCTGGCGAGGCATAGTCGCTACCACTACCTTCAGTCGAGAGTCGTGAGCCGGGCTGCCTGAGCCGGGTTCGGCTCCGGTCCGGAGAGAATCGGACAAGATATCGAACCCGGGAAGAGTGTCAAGGGTTGAAGTCGCCGCCCTGCCCTTGGAACTGTCGGGGACCCGCCGAAGCTACTCGGTTCGACCGCGCGACTTCGGCCTCCGACTACCCCCGAATTCGCAGTTCCGCCGAAAAGAGGTCAACGATGTCCACCTCCCCGCCCCCTCTCGAACCCTGGCCACCGACTGCGTCGACAGTTCTAAAACCCCAAGCCCAGCCTCGCTCCGTCGGCTCGTCTCTGACGGCGACGCTCGCCTGGGTGGCCATTGTGGCGATGGTCGTCGGATGGATTCAGTTCGCGGCGTCGCGAGCGCCTGGACACGACGCGACGGATCCGTCGAGGGTCGAACTCACTGACGAGTTGACCGGGCGACTCATTCTTTCGGTCAAGGCGATCGAGAGGAGTTCGGGAGGGAGCGTGAGCGCAGACGCCCTGCTCGTCCAAGCGGATTCAATGGCTGCCGGATCTCCCGCTCAGCAGCTGGCATACGTCGTCCTCCTTTCTGAGATGCGCGGCGTCGATGTTGGACTTCAGGAAGCGGCGAAACGCGGGGAAGCCGCCGGGCAAATCTGGAACGACGATGACATCGCGCTCCGCGCCGCCATCGTTGAACGACTGGAGCAGCGTCGTGATCAACTGAACATTGCTCCGCTCGACGCCGACGCGCGCGAGCGGCTGGGCTGGTACGCGGAGTTAGTCGAGGGCACCGCGAAGCCGAGCGCGGCTGCCGTCATTGCGCTCAGTGGTGCGGGCGTCTGGTATCTCGTTTTTGGGCTCGGAGGCTTCATCCTTCTTGTGCTGTTTCTCTCGCTCTCGGGGCTTGGTCGCATGCGTGCCGCGTGCACGCCGCCGACGACATTTGGGCCCGTTCTGGTCGAGACGTTTGCAATCTGGATGTGCCTCTTTTTCGGTGCCAATCTCGGACTCGGGCTCATCGCTGATTCGATCGAATCGGATTGGTTGCGACTCCTCATCGCACCCACGGTCTTCTTTGGAAGCCTCATCGCGCTCGCCTGGCCGAGCATCCGCGGTGTGCAGTGGAAGGACACGCGGGCAGCGATCGGTTGGACGACGAACGGCGTCGCAAACGACATCGGGTGGGGCTTCATCGGTTACGCCCTAGCGCTGCCACTCTTGGGCCTTGGTCTCGTCGTGATGTTCGCTCTTTCGTCGCTCCTCGGTCAGGCGCCAAACGCGTCGCACCCCGCCATCGAGCGAATCGCTCACGCTGGACCCGTCGGGCTCGCGGTGATCTTTTTGCTCGCGTGCATCGCCGCGCCGATTGTTGAGGAGACGATGTTTCGCGGCGTGCTGTATCGCCATCTCCGTGATGCGACGACTCCGTCCGGTGGAAGCGTCAGCGCCGGGTTCCGAACCGCGGGCACGGTGTTGTCGGTCACGATCTCAGCACTCGTCAGCAGCACGATTTTCGCAGCGATTCATCCGCAGGGACTGCTCTTCATCCCCGTCCTCGCGGGTCTCGCCTGCGGCTTCTGCCTCGTGCGCGAGTGGCGCGGCTCGCTGCTCCCCGGAATGGTCGCCCACGGCATCCAGAACTTCGTGACGATTGGCCTCAACGTCGCGATTCAGGCATGGATCGTGTCCCCCTGAGTTGCTCGTTCTGGGACACGCGCACCACTCGGCTCGATCGCAGTAGCGGAAAACAGTGGTCGCGGGGTTGCTCGACCGCAATCAAGCGGGGACACTGAAGCCCGATGCGTTGGTCGACCGTGATCGCCATGCCGTTGTCTGCCGTGGCTGTCGCGTCGGCATTCGCGGCCGGACCACCGTCTGAACCACAGTCGCTGCTCGATCCGAAGTTGCTCTATCGCAACCTCGTCGATCGCTATCGCGGCCTCGTTGACTACTCAGACAGCGTGACGATGGAACAGCGGACTGTTGAGCGCGCATCGTGTTCGAAGCCTTCGACGATCGAACGTGCGCTCGACTGCCAGGTGCACGGCGGCACGCTTGCCGTTCGAACGTCGGACGTGCGCGACGAAGCGACGCGAGTCGTGTCATCCTTCGAAGGAGCGAGCGACGGCCGCGATACTTCGGTGCTGAGCCGCTTGAAGCGGGCAAGCCAACTCTGGCTTTTGCCGCATCTTTCACTGCGATTTGCCGAGGAACCGCTCCGCTCGATGCAGGGTGCGGGTGGAACGCTTGTACCGACGACCGTCGAGTCCGTGACGATCGGCTCGAAAGAGATGCTGCGACTCCATCTCGTCTCAGCGCGCGACACAAGCAAAGTTGAATCGAACTCGCGTCCGTCCCGAGACGCGACGGTTGACTTGTTCGTCAATCCACGATCGATGCTTGTTGAGCGCATCGAGCATTCGCGCGAGATTGCTGAAGGGGTCCGCTACGAGGCCACGATTGAGATCAAGCCGGCTCGCGCGTCGCCCGCGCCAGCAAAGACCTTGGATCCGGCAGGTGAGCCCGCGACCGACGCGCCGCGATCGCTCGACCCAGGAAGTGGTGACCACGACGCGCCGATTCAGCCGAAGCGCGCAAAACCGGCAGCCGAAGACCCGGTCGCGCAGCCGCCAGCGCCCCCAGCCCCGCCTGCACCGCTTTGCCCGCCAACCTTGCCCGCCGTGGTGTGAGCGCGAGCTCGAATCGCGCGCCAAATGCCAGAACTGATGCCAGAACCGGTGCGAGAACCGATAAGCGAACCGCGGCCGGCACGATTTTCGTCGGCTGGCCGCGATCTCCTCTCTTGAACGGGGCGACGCATCGCCTCATCCATCCTCCACTGTGAGGATGCGGGAGTGGCTGCGAACGCGCCCGCCGCGCATCGCGCCGATTTTGTTCCTTTCGCCAAATTCACAGAAACGCGCAACGAAAGCCGACTTGCGCGAGGCCGTGGGGCGGGAGATCGCGCACCGGCTCCGCTACAGGAGGAATATACCCAGTATTGTCGCGCGGCTCGGCGTCCTGTGAGTCCGAGAGAGCGGCTCGGCGCGTAGTACGCCTTGTGGCCGCATCTGGAGCTGGCGGGTCTCCCCCTCGACCGGACGCGCTCGACCGCTGGGACCGGCGGGTCGCAGTATCTCGATTCCTCGCGGACCTTCGTTTCGACTGACCCCTCGCGCACGATCGGAACCGGCACCGGCTCAAGCATCATCACGATGAAGCGTCCGGTTGCAGCGAGCACTCGCGCGTTCACGCAGGCGATCACGTCGGGCACGACCGGCGCGGTCGAGACGACGGTGACGCTCACCTCTGCCGACTACATCGTGGTTGCCTAGCGGCCACACCCATTGGGTTGCCTGAGGTAAAAAGAGAGTACGACCGGCGTCGACTGGAACTTCACCTACGGTTAAGCAACATCTCGTCTGTAAACTCATAACTTTCGCCTGTCGCGAGTTCCCCGGACGATGATGATGACGTTTTTTTGAGGGATCATCGGAAGTTCCGGGGTCGCATATCTGGTGACGTAATCGGCAGGTCGTTCGGGCTATTGGGT